>Ga0306926_10002676_pt1 | contig 18180 bp, 16 predicted proteins | sample flu12Cox44000178_FD_203759 | JGI IMG/M metagenome (GOLD analysis project Ga0306926, IMG submission 203759) | Lab enrichment of tropical soil microbial communities from Luquillo Experimental Forest, Puerto Rico - flux8day.12C.oxic.44.000.178 (v2)... | ecosystem: Environmental > Terrestrial >... | reverse complement strand
AAGGGAAGTGCGCAAGCCTCATATTTCGCCTTATTATAGTGCTAGCCTCAACCTTCGTCCTGCCATGCACGGCCCCGCAGAACCAGCACCCGACCACAAGCCCGCATTGCAACCCGATGCGGCAATCGGCCCCGCCTTGCGCGCCATCGCCACCGACATTCTGGCGAAAGCGCGCGTGGCGCTGACCGATCCGGAACGCACGAACCAGACGGCGGTGCACCATTTCCGCCGCGCCATGAAGCAGTGGCGCGCATTGATGCGGCTTTTGGAACCGTTCATCCCGGATGCCGACCGCTGGCGCCGCGAAGGCCGCGATCATGCCCGCTCGCTGGCGCATGCCCGCGACGGCGCCGCCGCGCTCAACGCTTTCGACGGTCTCGGGGAAAAAGGCATTTTGCTTCTGTCGACGCGGTCCAATGCGACGGTGCGCGGCCGCATCGAGGCGCTGCGCGGCACTGAGGAGCAAGCCGTGCTCACGCCGGCGCTGCGCGAAACCATTCTCGTCTGGCTCGATGCCGCAGCTGCGGCGATCGAAACCTGGCCGCTCGATCCGTTCGACTTTTCCGGAATTGCCGCGCAGCTTGCCTATAGTTATCGCAACGCGCGGCGCCGCATTCCGGAGGACTGGGCGGCGGCCGACGCGGTCGACCTGCACGCGCTGCGCCAGCGCGTCGTCGAGTTGCGCTACCAGATGGAACTGGTCGAACCGCTCTGGCCGCGCTTCGGCCGGATGTGGACCGATGAGGCCGAGCGGCTTCGCGAACGGCTTGGCCGCTGCCAGGATCTCGAAGTGCTCCGGGCACTCACCGCGCCGCATCAACCGCTGGCGCATTGGCGTTCGCGGTTGACGCCGGCCTGCGCCGAGCGCTCCGCCGCCTTGGCGCAACGCGCCTCGCGCATCGCCCATCGCTTGTTCGCCGAAAGGCCCAAGGCATTCCGGCGGCGCCTGGAAGCGCTGTGGGAGCGCGGAAGATAGTTAGACGAGATTTTGACGGCGATGCGATTTTCACCCCCCTCTTAAAGGGGAGATCGATCCGCGACAGCGGATCGGGAGCAAGGCGTAGTTTGAATCTTCGCCTCTCAACCCACATCCTTTCTCGGTGACCCCTCCCTAACCCTCAAGGGAGGAGGGAATCTGCGGCGTCGCGCGCGTGCTCACGCCGAGATAGATTTCCTGGACCTGCGCATCGCTCTGCAATCGCGCGGCCGGGCCCTCAAGCGCGACGCGGCCGGTCTGCAGCACGTAGCCATAGTCGGCCATACCCAGTGCCAGCGGGATCGATTGTTCGGCAAGCAGAAGCGTAAGCCCGTCGCGGTGCAGCGCCTTGAGCGTGTCGTAGAGCGACTCGACGACGGTCGGCGCCAGGCCCAGGCTCGGCTCGTCGAGCATCAGCAATTGCGGCTCGCTCATCAGTGCGCGGCCCAGCGCCAGCATTTGCCGCTCGCCGCCTGAAAGCGTGCCGGCGGATTGGCGGCGGCGTTCAGCGAGCCGCGGAAATAACGTGTAGACGCGCTCGAACAGCGCGTCGATGCGGCGGCGGTCATGCAGCGCGGTGGCGCCGAGCCGCAAATTCTGCTCCACGCTCTGGCCGACGAACAGTCGCCAACCCTCCGGCGACAGCGCCAAGCCTTTGCTCACGATCGCGTACGCTGCCCGCCCCGAGATTTCTTCGTCCTGCCAGACGATCCGCCCGCGCGAAGCGCGCACCAGGCCGGCGACGGCATTGAGCGTCGTCGTCTTGCCGGCGCCGTTGGAGCCGAGCAAGGCAACGATCTGGCCGCGCTCAACGCGGAGCGAAACATCGGCGACGCCGATGAGATCGCCATACCGCACTTCGAGATGTTCGACGCTGAGCTCGGGCATTTGTGCTCCTCGTGCCCCCTACCCTTCCCCGCTTGCGGGGGAGGGATTGGGAGGAGGCCGCCGATGGCTGCGGCCGAGATAGGCCTCGATCACAGCCGGTTCGCGCACCACCGAGTCGGGCGTGCCGCTGGCGATAACGTGACCCTGATTGAAAACGAGAACATGCCGCGTGAGCGTCATGATCACTTCCATAATGTGCTCGACGATGACGATCGTGACGCCGCTTTGATGAATCCGGCGCACCAGCGCAATCGCCTCCTGCAACTCGGTCGGTGTCAATCCGGCAAGCGATTCGTCGAGCAGCAAGAGCCGCGGCTCGGTGGCGAGCGCGCGCGCGATTTCCAGACGTTTGCGGCCCGGCGTGCCGAGCGAACGCGCCGCCTGATCGGCGCGCAGGCCGGTGAGTTCGAGCACGGCGCGCGCCCTGTCGCGCGCGTCGTTGCGATGCGGATGGCGCAGGAAAGCGCCGACCATGACGTTGTGAATGACGCTCATATCGGCAAACGTGGTCGGAACCTGAAAGGTGCGGCCGATGCCGGCGCGCGCATGCGCTTCCGGCGACGCGCGCGTGAGATCCCTGCCGTCGAAAACGATCCGGCCTCCGCTCGGCATGGTCTCGCCGGCGAGACAATTGAAGAAGGTCGACTTGCCGGCGCCGTTCGGCCCGATCAGGCCGATGATGTCACCGGCATTGACGGCGAGATCCGCGCCGGCGACGGCGCGGAATTCGCCGAAGTTTTTCGACACATTGGTCGCGTCCAGAAGTTTACCGCCGTCAGGCATGGAGCCGTTTCCGCAAAACGTCGCGTAGCCCTGGAGCTACACGATTCCACAAATCGAACAGCCCGCCCGGCTCGAACCGCGCGATCAGCACGATGATGCCGCCGTAGAGGATATAGGTCAGCCCCGAGCCGCCGCCGCCGAACCAGGTATTGGTCGCGCTCTGCAGCGGGATCAGGATCAGCGCCCCGACCAGCGGCCCGAACAGCGTTCCAGCGCCGCCGAGCGCAGCGATGATCACCATCTGCACCGAGATGAGGATGCCGAAAGCGCTGTCAGGATCGATGAAGCCGGTCTTGATCACATAGAGCGAGCCGGCGACCGAGGTGAAAGCAGCCGAGAGCGCCAGCGCCTGCATCTTGGTTCGCCGCACCGGCACGCCGAGACTGCGCGCGGCGCGCTCGCTCGCTTTGATGGCGCGCAGATAAAAGCCGAAGCGGCGGCGCTCGATGAAACTTGTGACCGCGAGCAAAAACGCCAGCACGACCAGGAACAGATAGTAGTACGGCAGCTCGCTGCGGAAAGTGAGATCCCACCAGCCGCGCGCGATCGCCGGACCCTGCAATCCGATCGCCGCGCCGACCAGATCCCAAGTGCCGGTGAAGATGCGGATCAGTTCGGCGACTGCAATGGTCGCCATGCTGAAATAATGCCCGGTCAGCCGGAAGGTCGGCAGGCCGATCAAAAGCGAAAGCCCGATCGAAAGCGCGATCCCCGCTGGGATGCCCGCCATCGGCGGCCAGCCCCACAGCGTATAGAACAGCAGCGGCGTATAGGCGCCGAGCCCGAAGAACATGCTGTGGCCGACCGAGACCTGGCCGGCATAGCCGCCGACAATGTTCCACGCCGAAGCGGAAATGGCGGCCAACAGGAACGTCACGCCGATATCGCGATAGAACGCACCGGACAACACCATTGGATAAGCGAGCAGCGCTGCCGCGAGCAGAATGATGACCAGGCGCGGGGACCAAATCCTGTTCACACCTTCCCCATCAATCCTTGCGGCCGGAGCCACAGCAGCGCGACGAACAGCCCGTAGACGACGATGTCCTTATAGATCGCGCCAAGCCAGAACGCGGAGATCGCCTGGATCAATCCGATAATGAGGCCAGCATAGAGCGAGCCGATAACGCTGCCGAAGCCGCCGAGCGCAACCACGACGAAAGCGATCAGCCCGAAGGTCTCGCCGACCGACGGCGACCACGGATAAGCGGTCGCCATCAGCGCGCCGGCGATCCCGGCGGCGCCGGCGGAAAGACCCCAAGCCAGCATCTGCATGCGATCCGGGCGGATGCCCATCAGCATCGCAGCGGCGCGATCTTCCGCCACGGCAAGCAGCCTCGAACCCATCACCGTGCGGGTGAGCAAAAAGTGCAGCCCAAGCGTGAGGATGACGGCAAGCACGCCGCCGACGAGCTGCGCCACCGGCAGGTATATGCCGGCAAGATTGATGGTGCCGGCGAGCCAGGTCTGCGGCAGCGAGACGAAATTGGCGGAAAAAACGTAGAACGCCGTGTAGCGGAGAAATAGTGCCAGCCCGAAGGTCGAGAGAATCTGCGCCAGCATCGGCCCGCGGATCACATGTCGGATGAGCGACAGGTAGATCGCCACGCCAAGCAGCAAGAGCGCGAACGCCGCCGCCAAGGTAAAGATCGCGGGGCCGCCGCCGATCCAGACGACGACGAGAAACGCGACATACATGCCGAGCATCACGAATTCGCCGTGGGCAAAATTGATGAAATTCATCATGCCCCAGATCAGCGTCAGCCCTGAGGAAAACAGCGCGTAGATGGCGCCGAGCAGAAGCCCGCCGACGATGACTTGCAGAAAAACCATTCGCCCCCCCGCGCCCTCAACTCGACCTTGGCGCTCTTCGCCTATTCCGCTCTCTCTTCCTCTTCCCCTCCCCCCTCGAGGCGGTGGGTCAGGGGGGTGGCTGAATCACTGACGTTGAAAGGTTACCCCCCACCCGATCCGCTGCCCGGATCGACCTCCCCCTCAAGGGGGAGGTGAAAGCAGAATTTAATGCCCCCAGCCGCCCATTGGCCATTGCAATTGGCTGGTAGCGGCCTTCTCCGGCCAGACCAATTCATAGCGGTTGCCGTGCAGCTGAATGAGGTAGGTCGACGCCAGGATATTCTGCCCGGTCTCGTCAAACTTGATTCCTTGATAGCCCATCATCAGCTGTTCCGGTTTGAGATCGGTCTTGATGAGCGCATCGCGAATCTTGTCCGGATCGGTGGAGCCGGCCCTGTCGATCGCTTCGGCGAGCGCCAGGAAGCCCTGCAGGTTGCGCCCGGACGTGTCGTCGAGGTCGCGGCCGGTTTTGGCCTTGTACATTTCGTTGATCTTGTAGGTGGCGGAGCCGGGCTTGCCGACATCCCAGGCGCTGCGATTCATCAAACCCTGGCCGATATCGTTGATCGCGGGAACGAATGACGGATCGGAAAATCCGCTGTCATCGCCGAGCACCATCGGCGGCCGGTAGTCGAGGTTCTTCATCGTCTTGATGTAGAGGATCGAATCCGCCGTATAGCTGATGAAAATGACGACGTCCGGCTTCTTGTCCTTGAGCTGCAATACCTGCGCGGTGACGTCGGTCGAACTGGCGCTGTAAGGAATTCGGATCGCGACTGCCACATTGTTTTTCTTGGCTTCGGCCTCGATCGCATCGCCGACCGACGTGCCGTAATCGGTATTTTCATTGACGATCGCGATCGAGTTGATCGTCTTGCCCTCTTTCTTCATGTCGGCAAACAAGCGCATATAAGTGCGGGCGAAATCGGTGGCGATCGGCGTTGCGCGGAACACATATTTGTAGCCACGGCCAGTGATATTCAGTGCAGTAGAATCCCCCACCATAAAGGGTATGCCGTAACGCTCAGCGACCGGTGTCGCGGTAAACGTGCACGAGGATTGATAGGCGCCCATCAGCGCATTGACCTTGTCCTCGGTGACAAGCCGCGTTGCCAATTGCTGGGCCAGCGACGGATTGCCCTGGTGATCGACGAAAACGACGTCCAGTTTGGCGCCGCCAAGATGCGGCAGGCCCGCAGTCGCGGCAAGCGGCAGATTGCCCAGTTCGGCATGCGCATTGTTGACGATGTCGACGGCGACTTCGATCGCCGCCTTCGACGCCTGTCCGGCCGCCGCGGCGTTGCCGGTGAGCGGCATCAGCACCCCGATTTTGACGCTCTCGGCGGCGATTGCCGCGTTCGGAGCCAGGGCGCCGGCAACAATCCAAAGCCCAGCAAGGAACCCGAGCCCTTTTTTCATGAACGTCCCTCCCGGATTGTTCGTTGCAGACTTGAACCCTAATCTGAGAACGGTAGGTAGGCCGGCGCGGGCAGTCAATCGTGCATGCTAGCGCGGAGGAAACCTCTGGGAGACCGGCTTTGGCCGAGAACTACGACGTTACCATCGCGACCGTCCGGCCGGGCACGCAGCCGCGGGCGCTGGCTGCGCTCGAAAGAACGCTCGCCGGCGACTCTGACCTCTTGGCGTGCTGGTACTCCGACATCGGCGCGCTCAATCGCATTCTGATCATCCGCAGGGGGACGGATGGTGCGTCGGCCGCGATTGAGAACCGCTTCGCGGTTTTACGCGCGCAAAGCCCGTTCGGCATCGGCGAATTCATCACCGAGCTATCGCTCGACACTTACGTGCCATTCGATTTCATGCCGCCACTGCGGCCAGGCGCGTTCGGGCCGTGCTACGAGGTGCGCAGCTACGTGCTCAAGCCGGACGGGCTCACACCCACTGTCGAACTGTGGCGCAAGGCCGTCCCGGGCCGTACCCGCCTGTCGCCGGTGCTGGCGGCGATGGTCGCGGTGACTGGCGCGGCGATCCGGTTCTTACACGTCTGGCCGTATAAGAGTTTCGACGAGCGTGCGCGGCTGCGCGAGAAGGCCGTCGCCGACGGCGTCTGGCCGCCGCCCGGCGGACCGGGTCATTTGGTCTCACAGCAGGCCGATATCTATTTGCCGGCGGCATTCTCGCCGCTGCGGTAGGCGAGCCTCTGATGAGCGTTCAACTGACCGCCTGGTCCATCGCCGCCTCGGCTTTGAGGCTGTCGAGATCGCGATAGATCGAGGCGACGGCGAGCACGCGGCCGTCGCGGCGATAACGCAACAGGCAATCCTTCGCCTTGATATCGCCTTCGACCGTGATCGTGTCCCAGCGCTCGGCGTGCCCGACATAATTGATCGGCACGTCATAATGCTGGCTCCAGAAAAACGGCACTGCGTCGAAGCGCTCCTTCAAGCCGAGCATATTGACGGCCGCGGTCTGACCCTGGCGCTCGGCCACGACCCAGTGTTCGACGCGGATGCGCTCGCCGGTGTGCCGATCGGGCCAGCGCGCGATGTCGCCGGCGGCGTAGATATCCTGTGCGCTGGTTTGCAGATATTCGTTCACCGTAACTCCGCGATCGATCGCCAGCCCCGCCTGTTCGGCCAAAGTCAGGCGCGGCCTCACACCGACGCCGACGATGACGAGATCGGCGTCGAGCGCGACGCCGCTCTTGAGCGCGGCGCGCTTGCCGTCGATCGCCGTTACCGTGTCCTGGAGATGAAACACGACGCCATGTTCCTCATGCAAGGCGCGCACGAAATCGCCGAGCGCGGGGCCGAAAACGCGCTCCATCGGTCGCGCTTCCGGCGCCACCACATGGACTTCGACGCCGCGCGTGCGCAGCGACGCCGCGACTTCGAGCCCGATGAAGCTCGCGCCGATCACAAGCGCGCGGCGCGCGCCCTTCGCCGCCTCGATGATGGCCCGGCAATCGGCGAGCGAGCGCAAGGTGTAGACGTGGGGCTGGTCGACGCCGGGAATCGGCAGCCGCACCGGCTCGGCCCCGGTCGCGAGCAACAACCGGTCGTAACTCAGGCGTTCGCCGCCGGTGAGCGTGACCTGCCGCTGCCGCGGATCGATGCCGGCGACCTTCGTCTTCAAGCGCAGATCGATCTTGTTCTCGGCATAGAAGTCATCCGGGCGCAACGGCAGCCAATCCTCGGGCGCGCTGCCGGCGAGATAATCCTTCGACAGATTGGGCCGATCCACCGGCGACGCGGCGTCGTCGCTGAGCATGACAATGCTGCCGCGGTAATCGCGCCGGCGCAGCATTTCGGCGGCGGCAAAACCGGCCGCGCCGCCGCCGACGATGATGATTCTTGGCGGCGCGTCCGCTTTGGCCGTTTCCCCGCGCGGCTTCGGCTGCGCGCGCTTGTCCTTGACGACAACGCGACCGTCGCGCCGCTCGACGTTCCAGCATGCGATCGGGCTCAGCGCCGGCGCCCGCACCGCTTCTCCGGTGCGCAGATCGAAGCAGGCATGGTGCCACGGGCAAAGCACACCCTCGCCGGTAACGAGACCCTCGGCGAGCGGACCATGATAATGCATGCAATGCGCGCCGACAGCGAAGATGTCGTCGCCGCCTTGCGCCAACAGCACCTCATCGTCGCCGACATGGCCGAGGAGCTTGCCGTCAACGAAATCCGCTAGCGCGACGCCCTGGGTGAGGTCCGGACCCTGCGGCGTGTTCTGTTCCTGGGCCATCGGTTTCCTCCTACACTTCTGGCTTCACTCGATCGCGCCGAGAAACTGCCGGCGAGGCTCGGCGGCGTCGCGAAAACATCCCAGCATGCGGCTCGTGACCAGGCTAGAGTCCGGCTTGTGGACGCCACGTGTCGTCATGCAACGATGCACCGCCTTGATAACGACGCCGACCCCTTTTGGTTTGAGTACCGCATTGATCGTATTGGCGAGCGGGAGGTCATTTTTTCTTGAATTCGGTGCCCCTAGCCTAACGTTGGAAGCATTATCTCGGTTGAAAGCCCGATTCACGGATCAGCTTGGCACCGTTGGCGCGCTGTTGCTCGAGATATTGCGCGAGATGCTCCGGCGTGTCGAAAACCGGATCGATTCCGATATCGGTGAGGCGCGTTTTACGAAACTCCGACTCATTGCCGATGGCCGCGATCTCGTCGTGCAGCCGCGCAATGATCGCTTGCGGAGTACCCGCCGGAGCGACAAAGGCAAAATAGACCGGCGCGAGGTTCGGAAATTCGAGCTCGCCCAGGGTCGGCACATCGGGGAACAATGCCGAGCGCTTTTCCGAATCGACGGCAAGCGCTTTGACCACGCCGCTACGGATATACGGAATAAAGTTCGGCAACCCCACGATCGCCACCGGCGTCGTGCCGGTGAGGAGGCCGTTGACCATGTCGCCGCCGCCGCGAACGGGAACATAGACGAGATCGGCGCCGGTCTTCTTCTTCCAGTTCTCGATCGTGATCTGCATCGGAATGGCGAGCGCGCTGTAGCTTAAAGTCCCGGGCTTGGACTTCGAAGCTTGCGCGAGCTCGTCGAGCGAGGCGACATTGAGCGCCGAACTCACCACCATGACCTGCGTGTTGATGAAGGCGTTGGTGATGGGTGCAAAGTCCTTCTCCGGATCGTAGGAAATGGACTTGTAGGTGAACTGATTGAGCGTCAGAGTTTCATTCGGCAACAAGCAAATCGTATAGCCGTCATTCGCCGCATCCGCGCAGGCGCGCCCGGCGATGATCATGGCGCCGCCGGGCCGGTTCTCGACAATGACCGGCTGGCCGAGCCGAACCTGTAATTTTTCCGCCAGAGCGCGCACAAAAATATCGCTGGTGCCTCCGGCGCTATTGGCGGTGATGACGCGGAGCGGTCTCGACGGATAGTCGTCCGCTCGCACTGGCGCGACGGCATTTGCGGCGAGAACCGCAAGAGAGGTCAGGAGCACGGTGAGCAGGATCTTCATCGCACCGAACCGAGCCAAAAACCGGGCTGCTCGCTCGTCAGTTAAGCTTTAACAGACGTTTGGCATTGCCAGCGAGAATTTTTTCCCTGTCGGCCGCGGGAATATCGAGATCGCGTATGAGCTTTATGGCGCGCGGCTTGAGCGAGGTCAGCGGCGGTGCGTCGCTGCCATAGATCACGCGGTCGGCGCCCATCCAGTCGAGCACCATGCGCACGGCCGGCGGATTATAGGTCACCGTGTCGAGATACATCCTCTTGAGGTAATGGCTCGGCGGATGCTTGATCCGCATCGGCGCATAGGGGCCGAGGAAAAACGCCTCGTCTTGCAGCTCGTAGGCGTAATCCATGCGGCTGATGGTTTCGCAAATGCCGCCGCCGCCGTGCGAGGCGACGATCTTCAGCCGTGGAAAGTCCTCGAGCACGCCGCGCACGATCAGGCGGCCGAGCGCCAGACACAGATCGAAAGGCCGGCCGATGCTTGAAGCAAGGCGATACTCGCGCATCCGCTCCTCGCCGAAGCCGAGATGCGGCGGATGGATCATCACCGGAACGTCGAGGTCTTCAACGAGCTCCCAAAATGGGCGCGCCTCATCGTCGTCCGGATAGTGACCTTTATGGCTGGAATGAACGAATATGCCTTTCAATCCGAGCTGGCGCACGGCGCGCTCGGTCTCCTTGATGAATGCCGGCCCGCCACACGGCAGGATCGTGGCAAAACAAACAAGCGTGCCTTTGTATTTTTCCTGCACCTCGGCCGCGTAGTCGCTCCAGCGTTGCGCCGCGGGCAATTCCTCGCTTGCCGCCTTGCCCCGCAGATAATGCGCGGCATTGGTCACGACGCTTACATCGATGCCGGCTTGGCGATGTGCATCGAGAAAATTCTCTAGCACCATCGGACAACCGCGCTCGCCCCATGACGGACCGCTCGTGCCGTCGTATGTGCGGCGGTCGTCGGCGGCTTCTTCGGGCGTGTAAATGTGGGCGTGCCAATCGATGATCATGACGAACCTTTGTGCTGGTGTTGCAGCGCAGCCGCGACCCGCGCGATCACGGCCTGCCAATCGCCGATCCCCTGCTGCCGGAACAGGCGCACGGTTGGGTACCATGGCGTCGCTTCACCATCGAGCGTCCAGCGCCAGTCCGGCGCGAACGGCACCAACACCCAGACCGGCCGGCCCATCGCCGCGGCGAGATGCGCGGGCGCGGTGTCGACGGTGATGAGAAGATCGCACAGCGCCAGCACCGCCGCCGTGTCGTCGAAAGTAGCAAGCTCGCCGCCGATATGGATCAGGATCGGCTGCGCGGCGAGTTGCGCCGCGTCATCGCCGCGCAGTTCCCGTTGGATGCCGATGAAGCTTGGCGCCGTTCCCCCGCCTGCTGGGCGAGGGGAAAATAACGGCGCCAATGTCGCCAGCGCGATCGAGCGGTTGCGGTCGTTGTCGTGTGCCGGATTGCCGGCCCAGGCGACGGCGATGCGCGGGCGCGGCAGCGCGCCGACGCGCGCCGACCATCGACTCAAATATGCCTGATCGGCGGACAGATAAGGGATGGCAGCCGGCACCGTCGGCAATTCGGTCTTCATCGCCAGCGGCAGCGAGCCGAGCGGGCAGTGCAGGTCGAACGGCGGCGTCGCTTCGCCGCGCGCCACCACCGCGGTGACACCATCGAGCCGCGACAACAGCGATTTTAATTCCGGGGGCACTTCGAGCACGACCTTGGCGCCCTGCGCGGCAAGGAGCGGCGCGTAACGCGCGAACTGGATGGTGTCGCCGAGCCCCTGCTCGGCGTGCAACAGGATCGTTTTGCCGGCAAGCGCGGTGTCGCCGAGCCACAAGCGGCGGCCGCGATTCTTCTGCACCGGCATTCCGGTGCGGCGCCAGCGCCATTCGTAATCCGCAAAGCCGTTGCGATAATCGCCGCGCGTGAGCAGCGCCAGCGCGCGATTGAAATGCGCGTCGGCATTGTCCTTGCGCCGCGCCAAGACCTCGTCGTAGCTGGCGATGGCCTCCTCGAAGCGTCGCAGCTGCGCCAGCGCCATGCCGCGATTGAGCCAGCCCGCGACATAATCCGGCGCCGCGGCAACGGCGCGCTCGTTGGCGGCAACCGCCTCGGCGTAGCGGCCGCGCTTGATCAGGACCACGCCGCGATTGAAATGCGCGACCGGATGCTGCGGCACAAGCGCCAGCGCATTATCGAACTCGGCGAGCGCGCGTTCCAGATTTTCGAGCTTGGCATGAGCGAGCCCGCCATTGAGGCGGGCCTCGAAGTGTTGCGGCTTGCGGGCGAGCACGATTTCGAGTTCGGCAAGCGCCTCGCGCGGCCGATCCAGCGCCAAGAGCGCGTTGGCGTGCTGGTAGAGAATATCGACATCGTCCGGCGCGAGAGCGCGCGCCTTGTCGAACGATTGCAGCGCGTCGGCCGGGCGCTTGAGCGCGTATTGCGCCTGGCCGAGATTGCACCAAGCCGCCGCGATCCGCGGATTGACCTTGATCGCGGCGGCAAACAGCCGCTGCGCTTCCCCGAACTGGCCTTGCTGGAGCTTGACGGCGCCGAGGAGATTGAGCGCATCGAAATGATCGGGCGTTGCCCTGAGCACGCGCGCATAGAGTCGCTCCGCCTCCCGCAATTGTCCCCGCCGGTGCAGCGCCACGGCTTCGCCCAGCGTCTGGCCGAGATTGAAGGGAGCCGAACTCGCTTTCATCGCCGAAGCGCTCACAGCCGGTTGATGCGGGCGATGCGGCGCGTGGTCTCGACCGGCGTTTCCCGGTCGGACTTGGCTTTGAGCGCCAATGCGCGGCACGCGGCGGGGCGTTGCAGACAGCGGATCAGCCAGTTTTTCAAGCGCGGCCACGGCGACAGATCCATATCGGCGGCGCGGCTGATGACGGCCGCCACATTGAGGTCGGCGACGGTGAACTGCGGTCCGAGCAGATAGTCACTCTCCGAAACCGCTGCATTGAGCACCTTAAACGGCGCCGCGAGCACTTTGAGCGCTTCCTCGCGCAAGGCGGCATCGCGCTCCTGTGGCGGCAGGCGCAGGGCATGCAGCGACCAGATATTGACGCCGCGATCGACCTCGGCGATCGCCCAGAAACTCCATTGCCAGGCTCGCGCTTCATCTTCGAGCGCGACGGGATAGAGCGCGCCGTGCGAATATTTCTTGGCGAGGTAGAGCGTGATCGCCAAGGATTCGGGCAGCACGAAATCGCCATCCACAATGAGCGGCAGTCGCCCATTGGGGTTGAGCGTCAAAAACTCCGGCTTGCGCGCGCCGGCCTCGCCGATCTCGATGGGCACGTGGTCGTAAGCGAGGTCAAGCTCCTCGGCGATCCACAAGGCGCGGAACGCGCGCGTGCGGGCGACGCCGTAAATCTTCAAGCCGGACATCTGTCCTCCCTCATCCCCATCCACCATACTCGACAATCGCCGTGTTCGGCCAATATGCTTCGCGTCCCAGATTGAGGCGGAGACAATCATGACATCGGCGCACGGCCGCGCCGTTTTTCTCACCGGAGCGGCGGGCGGCATCGGTCTTGCGATGACGGAAGCGCTCTTGGCCGCGGGCCATCGCGTCGCCGCGGTCGACCGCGATGCCAAGGCGCTCGACCGGCTCTCGGCCCGGCACGACAAGGCTAAGGACCGGCTTCATCCCATCGTCGCCGATCTCGCCGACGCAGCAGGCTGCGAGCGCGCCGTGGTCGCGGCTCGCGCGCGCTTTGGCACAATCGAAGCGGTTATCAACAATGCCGGCATCGGCATGAGCAGCATCCGACCCGACGCCGAAGCTCGCGCTCCAGATATCGAAGAACTCACGCCCGAAATATGGGAAGGCTTCATGGCGATCTTCGTGCGTGCGCCGCTCATTCTGGTGCGCGCCGCATTGCTGGACATGAAGAAGCGCGGCTTCGGTCGCGTCATCAATAACACCACGAGCTATGTCACGATGCTCCGCGTGTTGCCCTATGGCGCAGCCAAGGCCGCCCTCGAATCGATGTCGGCGGTTTGGGCCAAAGAGCTCGACGGCACCGGCATCACGGTGAACGTGCTAGTGCCGGGCGGCCCGACCGATACGCCGCTGATCGCCGACGAATCCGGCTGGCCGCGGGACAAGATGCTCCGCCCGGAGATCATGGGCCCGCCCACGGCGTGGCTTGTTTCGGACGAAGCCAGAAATTTTTCCGGCCGCCGCATCACGGCGGCGCGATGGGACAAGAAGCTTCCGGCAGCAGAAGCGGCCGCGCGCTCAAGCCGCGCCATCGGCTGGCCCGAGCTTTCCGCCGACGCCGTCTGGCTGACCGGCGGCAAAAATTAACCGCCGGCTGTGTTGTCATCCCAACGCTGCCGCGACCGCTTTGCCGCAAGCCACCGTGTTCGCCGCACCGCCGAGATCGCCGGTGCGCAGCTTCGGTTCGGCGAGCACGCGCTCGATCGCTTTGACAATCGACGCGGCCGCATCCGGCTCGCCAAGGTGATCGAGCATCATCGCGCCGGACCAGATCTGGCCGATCGGATTGGCGATGCCTTGGCCGGCGATGTCCGGCGCCGAGCCGTGCACCGGCTCGAACACTGACGGGAATTTGCGCTCCGGATTGATATTGCCGGACGGCGCGATGCCGATCGTGCCGGTACAGGCCGGACCGAGATCGGAGAGGATGTCGCCGAACAGGTTCGACGCGACTACCACATTGAAGCGATCCGGCTTGAGCACAAACAACGCCGAGAGAATATCGATGTGGTATTTGTCCCATTTGATGTCCGGAAAGCTCATCGCCATCGCTTCGACGCGCTCGTCCCAGTACGGCATGGTGATCGCGATGCCGTTCGACTTGGTCGCCGAGGTGAGATGCTTCTTCGGCGTCTTGCGCGCCAGCTCGAAGGCGAATTTGAGCACGCGATCGACGCCGATGCGCGACAGCACGGTTTCCTGCACCACGACTTCGCGCTCGGTGCCGGCGAACATGCGCCCGCCGATCGCGGAATATTCGCCCTCGGTGTTCTCGCGCACCACCCAGAAATCGATATCGCCGGGCTTGCGGCCCGCAAGCGGCGACGGCACGCCGGGCATCAGCCGCACCGGGCGCAGATTGACATATTGATCGAATTCGCGGCGGAACAGGATCAGCGAGCCCCACAGCGAAATGTGGTCGGGCACCTTGGCCGGCCAGCCGACCGCGCCGAAGAAGATCGCGTCATGGCGGCCGATCTTGTCCTTCCAATCCTCCGGCATCATCCGCCCGTGCTTCTCGTAGTAATCGCACGAGGCGAAATCGAAATGATCCTGCCGCAATTCGAAGCCGAACTTCTTGGCCGCGGCCTCGAGCACGCGCACTCCCTCCGGCACCACTTCCTTGCCGATGCCGTCCCCCGGGATGACGGCGAGGCGATAAACGCGATTGGTGGCCATGAGGGTGAACTCCCTTTTTCGTAGGGTTTATCTCAAAGGAAGCGGCACAGTAGCCATAAAAAAAGCGTGAGCGCCATGATGTTACGAGAAGCTTGGCGTTGCGAGAAGCTGGGCGCCGGCAGAAGCCGAGCGTTTGCAAGCGGTGCTACGCGCGACGCAGAACGCGCCCGCCCTGATCGGCAATCAATTGAACACCGAAAGTCTCGGCCAGGCCGCGGCGTCCTTCGGGCGTCAGCTGTAGCGCGCGGGTGTCGCGCATGCGAGTGAACCATCGGCGCTCGAGGCAGCAGCGGCAAATCTCGGCGCCGACAAAACCCGCGATGTGATAGCGCCGCTCGCTCCAGTCGAGACAGGGCCGGCAGTAGATGCGGCGGTTTTTCGTTTTCGGCACGAGCGTGACACCGAAGCGCTGCAGCAGCCGGGCGCCGCCGTCGGTCAACTCGCCGCCATCGTCGCTCAAGGCCACGTGCCCTGCGGCCTGCAGGGCATCGGCGATGGCGACACCGACCGTGCCCGCAATGTGGTCGTAACAAGTCCGGGCGAAGCGCAGCGCCTCGTCGGCGGCGGAGCGAGGCTGATGGCGCGGCGGCACCTCGATCGCGGCGACCGCCTGGATGCTTTCGAGCATCCGCGCGATCATCGGCGATGCGATCCGATAATAGGCGAAGCGTCGCTTACGTGTGACGGCAAGGAGCCGCGCGTCGACGAGCCGCGCCAAATGCTCGCTCGCGGTCGGCCGCGACACGCGGGCGACATAAGCGAGCTCGGTGCCGGTGAGTGACTCGCCGCCCATCAGTGCGGCCAGCATGGTGGCACGGGCGGTATCGCCCACAAGCGCTGCGACTTCGACCAGATTGGCGGCGGCGACCATGTCCCGTTTTAGCGCCGCAATAATGCGGCGGGCAAGCAACGATAGTTCGGCGCGCTCCGAACCGTTTGCGCGCGACAAGCAACGCGATCGCCGCTAGCGCTGAGATCAGCGACAACCGTTAGGAGGACATCATGAAACGCACGCCGCTGCGCATCGAGCCGATCTCGACCTACCTGGAACGCTATCGCAAAGGACCAAATCTGCGCGGCCCGATCCATCCCGTCGTGGTCGCGGGCGAGCTGGTCTATGTCTCGGGTCTACCGCCGTTCGACCCGCAAACCGGCGAGATCGCGCGCGTGCCGTTCACGCGCCAGGCCGAGCTGGTGCTCGAACAGCTCAAGCTGTGCCTGGAGACGGCCGGCTCGTCGTTGACAAAAGTCCTCAAGTGCAATGTCTATTGCACGCCGGACCCGGCGCATTTCGGGGCCTTCAACGAGGTCTACGACCGGTATTTTCGCAGCGACTCGCCGGCGCGAATCTTCGTCCATGTTCCTTCATGGCCCGGGCCGTTCGACGTGGAGATCGATTGCGTCGCGCTGATCTGAAGCGAGTGTTGGCGTTGTCAAGGCTCATGAGGGATCGTAGCCTTCGTGTAACCCGGACGGAGCGCAGCGTAGTCCGGGAGCAATATAATCGTATCTCCCGGATTGCGCTTCGCTCCATCCGGGCTACGCAGTGGCGGAGCTATGACAATGCGCCTCGGACTGTTCATGATGCCGGTCCATCCGCCGGGACGCGTGCTCGCCGACACGCTCGCCGAGGACGAGGAGAAGGCGCTTTATGCCGACCGGCTCGGTTTCGACGAATTGTGGCTCGGCGAACATTTCTCCGCGACCACCGAGCCGATCCCCTCACCGTTGATGTTCATGGCCGGGCTGGTGCCTCGCGCCAAGAATCTCAGCTTCGGCACCGCCGTGATCTGCCTGCCGAACCATCATCCGGTTAAAGTGGCGGCGGAGGTCGCGCAATTCGACCACATGAGTCGCGGCCGCTTCATGTTCGGCATCGGCATCGGCGGGCTCTATTCGGATTTCGAATTGTTCGACAACGGCGACCGTAAGGTGCGCGAGCGCAAGGTGATGGAATCGATCGGCATGATCGAGCGCATCTGGGCGCAGGATCCGCCCTACGAGCTCAAGGGCGAGTTCTGGAATGTGCAGCTCAAAGACGCGATCATTCCCGAGCTCGGCATCGGTACCATGCCGAAGCCTTACCGCAAAAACGGCCCGCCGATCTCGATGTCGGTGTCGAGCCGCAATTCGCCCACCGCGCGCGTCGCCGCGCAGCGCGGCTGGGGCATCATCTCGGCCAACAACGTGCCGCGGCCGGCGTTGCCCGCCCATTGGGACACTTACAGCAAAGCCTGCGCCGAAGCCGGCAAACGGGCTGACGGTGAGAACTGGCGCGTGGCGCGCAACGTGATGGTGGCGGCAAGCGACAGCGAAGCCCGCGAACGCGTGTTCGGCGAACACGGTTCGAACCGTTATTTCTACACCTACATGCGTGAAGTGCTCTCGCGCGTCGGGCTCCTCGGCTCGTTGAAGCCCGATCCACAAATGACCGACGAAGCGGCCACCGTCGACGCCATCACCGAAGGCTCGGTGCTCTACGGCTCGCCGAAGACGTTTCTCGACAAGCTTGTGGCGCTGCGCGACGAGGCCGGCCCGTTCGGCACATTACTAATGACCGGGCTGGACTGGAGCGGGCCGAACCGAGAATGGGAACGCGAGTCGATGCGGCTCTTGGCGCAAGAGGTGATGCCGAAGTTCCGCCAGCACGCGGCGGTCAAGGCCGCGGAGTGATCTGCTGTGCGCTCATTATCCGGTCGTTCGGGACCTGAATTCATAATCGCTGCACTGGGATATGGATTCCGGGTTCGCGACTTTGTCGCGCCCGGGAATGATGGCGAACAAATAAAAAGCCCCGCGGAAAAACCGCGGGGCTTTTTGTTAGGTCGATTTATCGTGAAGTGGGGTTTCTTTGCGCATGATCTAATCCGAAAACCGGAAGACCACCCCGGATCACGTCCGGGGCAGGCTTTTTCGGGATCATGCGTCCATCCGTCCTTGGCAGGCCTGGCAGCGTCCTACTCTTCCAAGTCTTGAGACTTAGTACCATCGGCGCAGAGGACTTTGACGGCCGAGTTCGGAATGGGATCGGGTAGAGGCTCCTCGCTATGACCACCAGGCCGGCCAAGAACGGAAATCAGTGATCAGCAGTCCGTAATCAGAAGGATTACGCACTACGATCTCTGAATTTGAAGCAAACTGGCTTTTTACCGCTGAGCACCAGCTGCAGTAATCCGATTATTGATCACTGACTGCTGATGCTCGGACGAGCATTGAAAATGAGAGCGTTCAAGCCAATCGAGCGATTAGTACCGGTAAGCTGAACGCGTTGCCGCGCTTACACACCCGGCCTATCAACGTGGTGGTCTACCACGGCTCTCAAGGGAGAACTCGTTTCGAGGTG
>Ga0306926_10002675_pt1 | contig 18180 bp, 16 predicted proteins | sample flu12Cox44000178_FD_203759 | JGI IMG/M metagenome (GOLD analysis project Ga0306926, IMG submission 203759) | Lab enrichment of tropical soil microbial communities from Luquillo Experimental Forest, Puerto Rico - flux8day.12C.oxic.44.000.178 (v2)... | ecosystem: Environmental > Terrestrial >... | reverse complement strand
GATGTCCGGCACTTGCGCGTGGTGGGACGGGCTGCGCAAGTCGCAGTGAGACCCTCATGGTGAGGAGGCGCGAGCGCCCGAGCAGGCCGAGCGAACGCGAGGCCGTTAGCGAACGGCGCATACAATATGCGCGCCGTCTGGAACCCTCATGAGGCGCTTCAGCGCCGTCTCGAACCATGAGGCCCGACTTGGGCTACGCCTCATCCTTCGAGACGCGGCGAAGACGCCGTTCCTCAGGATGAGGCTGCTGCGGAGGCTGAGCCCCTACCCCAGATGCTTCCGGAAAAATTCCGTCGCACGGCTCCAGGCGAGTTCGGCGGCCTTGCGATCATGCACCGACAGGCGCTGCTCGTTGGCAAAGCCGTGCTCGGCATCATAGCGATGAAGCTCCATGGACTTGCCGGCCGCCTTCATCGCTTTCTCGAAGCCATCGACCGCCTGCGGCGTGCACCAGTCGTCCTTGTTGGCAAAATGCGCCTGCAGCGGGATTCGCACATCCGCGGGCTTTGCCGCCTGCTCCGGCGGAATGCCGTAGAACACGACGCCAGCCGCCAGTTCGGGAATTTTTGTAGCGCCGATGATCGTCACCGCGCCGCCCATGCAAAAACCGGTGAGGCCGACCCTGGCGCCGTTGCGCGACAGATATTGCACAGCGCCGCGCACGCTCTGTGTCGTGGCATCCATGAAATCCAGCGAGGTCATCTGCTTGTTGGCGGCATCCGTGTCGTGATAGGGCACCACGACGCCGCGGTAGAGATCGGGGGCGAGCGCATCGAAGCCGGCGCGCGCGAAGCGGTCGCACATGCCCTTGATCTGGTCCTGCAGCCCCCACCACTCCTGGATCACCACCACGCCCGGCGCGTCGCCGCGCGCGGCGTTGGCGAGATAGCCGGAAGCTTCTTTGCCATCCGGACGTTTGAAGGTGATGATGGTGCCCATGGACTCCTCCGACATTTTCTGAATGGCCGCAGAGGCCATTTTGGCGCTTGCTGGCCCAAGACGCAATCCGGTTACCATCATGAAACCACGAAACAAAAAAGCCCCCGCGGGGGCTTTCTCGGCATTCAAATCAGCTCAACCTCAGTGCGCGTCGGCCCAGACCTTCTTCTTGGTGAAATACATCAGGCCCACGAAGATGATCAGGAAAACAAACACCTGGAAGCCGAGCTGCTTGCGCGCTTCCATATGGGGCTCTGCCGCCCACATCAGAAAGCTGGTGACGTCCTTGGCATATTGGGCAACCGTCGCGGGTGCCCCGTCGTCGAAGGTGACCTGACCGTCCTGCAACGGCTTCGGCATCTTGATCGCGTGACCGGGGAAATATTTGTTGTAGTAGGAACCCTCGGGCAATTTGAAGTCGGCGGGAGGATTGTCCTGAAAACCCTGCAGGAGCGCCGCAACGTAGTCGGGCCCCTGCTCCTGATATTGGGTGACGAAGTCGAATACGAACCAGGGGAAGCCGCGCTCGTAAGAGCGCGCCTTGGTGATCAGCGACAGGTCGGGAGGCGCCGCCCCTCCGTTGGAGGCGCGGGCGGCCTGCTCGTTCGGAAATGGCGAGGGGAAGTAGTCGGCGGCCCGCCCCGGCCGCTCGAACATGTCGCCCTGATCGTTCGGACCATCCTTGATCTTGTACTCGGATGCCAGCGCCGCGACCTGGGCCTCCGAATAGCCGGGCCCGCCGGGATCGGCGAGGTTGCGGAAGGCGATGTAGGACAGCGCGTGGCAGTTTGAGCAAACTTCCTTGTAGACCTTCAGCCCCCGCTGCAGCGAGCCCCGATCGTACTTGCCGAACGGGCCGGCAAACGACCATTTGTTGCCGGGCGGTGCTTCCTGCTCCTCGGCGCGCGCGTTTTGCATGCCGCCGATCAAGAGCCCGCCCGCGACAACCAATGCGATCATGGCGGCGACGGCCTTGCCGCTCTTGGCCAGCACGTCATCGGCGATCGAGTTCGGTAGCGGCCGCGGCTTCTCGATGCGCGACAAAAGCGGCAGCAGGACCAGAAAATAGGCGAAGTAGCAGACGGTCAGGATGCGGCCGGCGATGACATAGATGCCTTCCGGCGGCTTCGAACCGAGATAGCCCAGCACGATGCAGACGATGACGAAGATCCAGAAGAACTGCTTGGCGAGCGGACGATATTTGGACGACCTCGTCTTTGCGGTATCGAGCCAGGGCAGGAAGGCCAGCACGAGGATCGCCGAGAACATCGCGATCACGCCGGCCAGCTTGTTCGGGATCGAACGCAGGATCGCGTAGAACGGCAGGTAGTACCACTCCGGCACGATGTGCGGCGGCGTCTGGGCCGGATTGGCCGGAATGTAATTGTCGGCATCGCCGAGATAATTCGGCATGTAGAAGATGAACCAGGCGTAGAGGATCAGGAAGACGGAGAGGCCGAACATGTCCTTGATCGTCGCGTGCGGGGTGAACGGCACGGTGTCCTTCTCGGTCTTCGGCTCTACGCCGGCCGGGTTGTTCTGGCCCGCAACATGCAGCGCCCAGACGTGCAGCCCCACCACGCCGACAATCACGAACGGCAGCAGATAGTGCAGCGAGAAGAAGCGGTTCAGCGTCGGATTGCCGACCGAATAGCCGCCCCACAGCAGCGTCACGATGCTGTCGCCGACCCAGGGAAAGGCCGAGAACAGGTTGGTAATGACGGTCGCGCCCCAGAAGCTCATCTGCCCCCACGGCAGCACGTAACCCATGAAGCCGGTTGCCATCATCAGGAGATAGATGATGACGCCGAGGATCCACAGCACCTCGCGCGGCTCCTTGTAGGACCCGTAGTAAAGGCCGCGGAACATGTGGACGTAGACGGCAAAGAAGAACATCGATGCGCCGGCGGCATGCATGTTGCGGAGCAGCCAGCCGTAGTTGACGTCGCGTACGATCAATTCCACGTTGCGGAATGCGAGGTCCGCGTTCGGCGCGTAATGCATCGCCAGGATCACGCCGGTCACGATCTGCATGACGAGCATGAAGGAAAGGATGGCGCCGAAGGTCCACCAGTAGTTCAGGTTGCGCGGCGTCGGATAGGCCACGAACGAGCCATGCGCGAAGTTCAAAATCGGCAACCGCCGTTCGATCCACTGCAAAACCGGATTGCTCGGCTGGTAGTCGGATGGTCCGCTCATGATGCGATCCTGAGGAAGTAAGACGACGCGAGGGCTGATGGTCGCGGATATGAAACCGAGGCCTCAGCCGATCTGGATTTTGGTGTCGGAAACGAACTGATAGGGCGGCACCGCTAGGTTGGCTGGTGCGGGTCCCTGGCGGATACGGCCGGAGGTGTCGTATTGCGAGCCGTGACAGGGGCAGAAGAAGCCGTCGTAAATGCCCTCATACGCAATCGGGATACAGCCGAGATGGGTGCAGATGCCGATCACCACCAGCCACTGGTCATGGCCTTCCTTGACCCGCGACTGGTCGGTTGCGGGATCCTTGAGAGTGTCGACCGGAACCGCGCGAGCCTCTTCGATCTGCTTCTTGGTTCGGTGCATGATGTAGATGGGCTTGCCGCGCCAGAACACCTTGATGTCCTGCCCGTCGGCAATCGGCGACAGGTCGACCTCGATCGGCGCGCCGGCCGCGATCGTCGAAGCGTCCGGATTCATCTGGGAAATGAACGGCCAGGCCGTGAACACGGTGCCGATCGCGGCGGCCGCTCCCGTTGCAACAAAGAGGAAATCACGGCGTGTCGGATGGTCGGCCGAAGACGCTATCGTCACGATTCCAAAACCTTTCTTAAGTTGCCCAAGCTTAGTTGCCCAAGTTTGCAGCCGGTAGAACCGCCCGGAAAGGCGCCCCGGGCCAACCCGTAAATGGCAGCCCAAGACGTAACCGGACGTGGCCTGCCGGCGCCCGCGACCCCCGCGGCGGCAGAAGGACCGGCCCTCCAGCCAAGGCGGCCAAACAAGCGGTCCAGAATCGTTCTATTGGCACCCTTGCCGGACGAGCGCAAGCCCGCTAACGGCCCCCAAGCATGCCATGCACCACAACCGCGAAGATCGTTATTTTAGTCATATATTCCCCTAAAGCGCGATGGCCCTGGGTCGCAACGCGATCGCGTTTTAGCTTATTGTTCGCGCATGATCTTTTCGGAAAACCGGTACCCACTTTTCCGGATCATGCGCCGAGGCGCCAAGGATGCAGATCGCGCTTTTTCAGCCCGACATACCCCCCAACACCGGCACCATCTTGCGGCTTTGCGCATGCCTTGAGGTGACCGCCCATATCATCGAACCGGCGGGTTTTGCGGTGAGCGACCGCGCCTTCCGCCGGGCCGGAATGGACTATCTCGATCAGGTGAGGCTGATGCGCCACGACTCCTGGGCCAAATTCGAAGAATGGCGCCTTGGGACCGACTACCGTTTGCTGCTGTTTACCACCCGCGGCGCGGTCTCCTACCTTGATTTCCACTATCGGCCATCGGACATCCTGTTGTTCGGGCGCGAAAGCGCCGGAGTGCCCGAGGCGGTCGCCACCAAGGCCGACGCGGCTTTGAGGATTCCGGTCAAGGCTGGCTTGCGCTCGCTCAACGTCGCGACCGCTGCGGCAATCGCGGTCGGCGAAGCGTTGCGGCAGACCCGGCCGCGTGGGAGCAATTGATATGTCCGACATCGAGGAACGCAAGGCTCGCGCCAAGGCCTGGTTTGAGAGGTTGCGCGACGAAATCTGCGCGGCATTCGAGCAGCTGGAGGACGAGGCGCCGGCTTCGCTCTACACGGGCAACGCCGGGCGCTTCGTCCGCACGCCCTGGCAGCGCAACGGCACGGGCGGGCAAGCGGGCGGCGGCGGCATAATGTCGATGATGCATGGCAGACTGTTCGAAAAGGTCGGCGTCCACACCGTCGAGGTCATGGGGGAGTTCTCGTCCGACTTCCGTTCGGAGATCATGGGGGCGTCCGCCGATCCACGTTTCTGGGCCTCGGGTATCTCGCTGATTGCTCACATGCATAGTCCACATGTGCCGGCCGTTCACATGAACACCCGCTTCATCGTGACGACCAGGGCCTGGTTTGGCGGCGGCTCCGATCTGACCCCGCTGCTCGAGAAGCGTCGAACCCAGCAAGACGCGGATACGGTCGCCTTCCATGCCGCGATGAAGGCCGCGTGCGACGCGCATGCGACGATTGCGCCTTACGAGAAATACAAGAAGTGGTGCGACGACTATTTCTACCTGCCGCACCGCAAGGAGCCGCGCGGCGTCGGTGGCATCTTCTACGATCACCACGATTCGGGCGATTGGGAAGCCGATTTCGCCTTCACGCAGGACGTCGGCCGGGCTTTGCTGAAAATCTATCCCGAACTTGTCAGGCGAAATTTCGCCACGCCGTGGAGCGCGCAGGAGCGCGAGGAACAGTTGATCCGGCGCGGACGCTATGTCGAATTCAATTTGCTCTATGACCGTGGCACCATCTTCGGGCTGAAGACCGGCGGCAATGTCGATTCGATCCTGTCCTCGATGCCCCCCGAAGTGAAATGGCCCTGAGTCATTCCTCTCCCTTGCGGGGTCCGAACTCGCTTCGCTCGCGGGAGAGGGAGAAGAAGGACGGTTTTCGCGAGGAGTTTGATCTGGCGTGACATTGTCCGCTCAATTCGAAACGGCTCGCAACGCCGCCGTCATCATCACCGCCCCACCGATGATGACGGCGACGTCGAGGATCGCGGTATGGATATGCAGTGGCATGCGCTCGACGAAGACCCTGGCGAGAAACGCGCCCGGAAGCGAAATGGCGCCAATCAGAAGCGCAAAGGCCACCACCTGCGCGGTGACGACGCCGGCAAGACCGAACACGGAAATCTTGATCAGGCTGGTGGCAACCGAGATCACGGCATCGGTTGCGATCACGGCAGCGCCATTCAGTCCCGCCGCCATCAACAGCGACAACAAGATCACGCCGGATCCCGAAGTCCCGCCGACAACGACGCCGTAGCCGATGGCACCCGCAGCCAGCGTCGTGTCGCCGATCCTCACCGCGCGGCGGCGAAGCAGGCGGCGCAGTGGCACGCTCAGGATCAGCATGGTGCCGATCACCAGCGCCGCGCCGGCATTGGTGAGCCGCGTATAGCCGTAGGCTCCGAGCGCGGTGGTGAAGGCGGCGGCGGCAGTCACAATCGCCGCGCGGCGGCGGTCGGCATAGTGGAAATAGGCGACGCTGCGGGAAAGATTGGTGAAGATCGCGGAAATCGCGATGATCGGCACCACCGGCTCGGCACCGATCAACGGGACCAGCACAAGCGGCATCAGCGCGCCGGTGCCGTAGCCGGCGAGCCCGCCGATGACAGCGGCAAGCAGTGCCACGCCGGCGACCAGCAACAATTGCAGCAGGGACAGATCGGCAAAGCCGGCGAGGAGGTTCACGGCTTGCCGTCGCGAGCAAGGCGGGCCACCGTCTGGTCGGCAAGGGCCGCAACCGCGGATTGATCGAGCGGGAAATCCGCCGCCAGCCAGGCGTCTTCGGCAAGCGCAAGGGCTTGGCCGAGCACCGGGCCTTCGGCGATCCCGCGCGCGATGAAATCGGCGGCCTTGAGCGGAAATTCCGGCGCGTGCCAGCGCTGCGGCAAGCTGGCAAGCTCGCGCCAATGCGGTGAAGCCGCCTCACGGCCCGAGCGCGCCCAGGCCAGCATCAGCCGGTCGCGATAATCATCCTCGCCAAGCCGATAGAGCCGTTGCCGTGCCCGCGTCTCGTCCATTCCGGCAAGACGCCACCAGCGGTGACCCATCGAGTCGAGACGTTTTGCCTCTGCATTGGACAGCCGCAGGCGCGTCGACAGCCGCTTTGCGTCTTCCGTGACGGCAACCCCGAGCGCCGCAAGGCGCCGAATGGCGCCGCCCATCAGGCCAAGGACCCGCTCGGCCTCGATCATTGCTGCAAAAGGGCCCGTATAGGCGACGCCGCCGAAGATTGACTGCAGCAATCCGCCGTCCACCATCGCCGTGACGGCCACAAGCGCGCCGTCGGCGATCAGCAGTTTCAGGATCTCCATCCGCACGCGTTCGGCTGACAGGCTGGCCAGACCAGCGCGCGCGCGGATGCAGGCAAGGTATCCGACGCGATCCGGCTCGCCCACGCCAAACGCCGCATGGATGCGGAAGAAACGCAGGATACGCAGGTAGTCCTCTTCGATTCTCCCGGTGGGATCGCCGATGAAGCGCACGCGCCTTGCTGCAATATCCGCAAGCCCGCCGACATAGTCGTGCACCACGCCATCGGCGCCCACTGAAAGGGCGTTGATGGTGAAGTCGCGCCGATGCGCATCCCCGGCCCAGTCGCGGCCGAACGCAACCTTCGCCTTGCGGCCGTATGTTTCGGTGTCCTCGCGCAGCGTCGTAACCTCGAAGGCACGCGCATCGAGTATCAGGGTCACCGTTCCGTGGTCGATCCCGGTCGGCACGGTCTTGATACCGGCCGCCTTCGCCCGCCGGATGACCTCCTCGGGCACCGCGGTGGTGGCGATATCGACGTCGCCGATGGCGATGCCGAGCAGCGCGTTGCGCACCGCGCCGCCAACCACGCGCGCCTCCTCGCCATCGCCGTCCAAGAGCCGCAGCACCTCTACGGTCGGGCCGGATTTGAGCCAGGCCGCATCGAGCTCTCCCTTTGCGACGCCGCGATTCATTTTTCCGTCCCCGGAACGAGCTTGCCGTTCTCGACGTGTGCGGGGACATAGGTGGAGTTCGGCGCGCCGCCGGAGAATTGCGCCAGCAGCACCAGGCTTATGATCACCAGCAGCAGCGATCCAAGCACCAGCCGCGCGACCAGATGCAGCGGCCAGGAGGATTGCGCGGTAATTGCGGAGCGGCTCGCGAACAGAAAAAGGACGTAGATGCCGAAGGGAACGAGGAAAATGCCGATCTCGGTCAGTACCGGACGGATCATGACTGGTAGATCCGTTCATAAAGCATTCGCAGCATTCCGGCCGTGGCGCCCCAGATATAGCGTTGTTCGAACGGCATGACGTAGTAGGAGCGCAGCAGGCCGCGAAACTCCTTGCTTTCTACCCGGTGGTTTTCGGGATTCATCAGGAACGCCAGCGGCACCTCGAAGGCCTCGTCGACCTCGCCTTCATGGACGCGCAGGCTGAAGCCGGGCCTGACGCGCGCTACCGTCGGCAGGATGCGAAATCCGAAGCTGGTTCCATAAAGGCCGAGATAGCCGATCGGCTCGACGAACTCGCGATTCAAACCGACTTCCTCGCAGGCTTCGCGCAGTGCGGTCTCGAGCGGGGAGGCGTCGGATGCTTCGATCTTGCCACCGGGAAAGGCGATCTGGCCGGCATGCTCGGCAAGATGCGCCGACCGCTGGGTCAGCAGCACCGTCGGTTGCGGATGATCGACCACGCCAATGAGTACGGCGGCGGGGCGAATCGGCTGCTCGCGCGCGATGATTTCGAGCATCCGCTCGGTGCCGCTGTCGCCGCTTGGCGGAATGACATTCGGGTCGGCCAAGCCCGGCGGCACGTCGAAGGACAGCCGCTCGCGGGCGCGGGCGAAGAATTCCGCCGCACCGGTCTCCGGTGCGATCTTCAACATCGGTTCGTTCAAAGCGCCGCCCTCACCTGCTTCGCATCCGCCATCGCAAAGAACTCGCCGGCCGACACGACGCCGAACATTGCTCTTCCATCGACGATTCGCTCCTCACCAAGATCAACGAGATCGTAATACAGCGCGCGGGTGACTTTCGCCCACAAATCGGCGCGAACATGAAGATAAGGCGTCAACCCGCCGTCCGCGGCCGCCTTGAAGCGCAGGCGGTGATCAGAATCGCAAGGCACCCAGTCGTCTACATTGGTGCGGAAGCGCAACAGCTGCCCCCGCGAATCGGCGTCCTTCACCATTTCCACGGCGAGAAAAGGTACATCATCGACGCGAATGCCGACCTTCTCCACCGGTGTGACCAGAAAATGCTTGCCGCCCTCGCGCTTGAGGATGGTCGAAAACAGCCGCACCAGCGCCTGCCGACCGATTGGCGTCCCCATGTAGAACCAAGTACCATCGCTTGCGATTCGCATGTCGAGATCGCCGCAAAACGGCGGATTCCACAGATGCACCGGCGGCAGCCCCTTTCCGGCAGGCGTGGCGTTGGCCGCCTCGCGCGCCGCGACCGTCAGGCCTTCGAGATTGCTGGTCGTCTGCCCTTGGTTCGCCATGGTTTGCCTTAACGTCTGTTATTTGAAACTGGCACGATTGCTGCAGGTTTTCTGTAAGTTCCCCCGGGAGGCCGCCGTTTCAAGGTCGCCACATCGTGATGCCGCCAATACCCTGAAATACCCGTAAAATGGGGATAGTTTAATTCAACAAAAACAGGGCCTTTGCACAAGTTTAGCATGGGTCCTCTGCAATACGCCGCTATTGTGCGGCAAGATACGCAAAGGAGCGGCCAATGGCGGAAAGTGTGGAAAAGCTTGAGGACGTGATTGTCCGCTCGGCGGAACAGGTCTCGGGCCAGATCCGCGCGGCAAAGGAAGCGATTGCCACCGTCATCTTCGGTCAAGACAGGGTGATTGAAAACACCCTGGTGACGATCCTCTCCGGCGGACACGCGCTTCTCATCGGCGTGCCGGGCCTTGCCAAGACCAAGCTGGTCGAGACGCTCGGCATTACGCTCGGGCTTGACGCCAAGCGCATCCAGTTCACGCCGGACCTGATGCCCTCCGACATCCTGGGCGCCGAAGTGCTCGACGAAAGCAGTTCCGGCAAGCGCTCCTTCCGCTTCATCTCGGGACCCATCTTTGCGCAGCTCCTGATGGCCGACGAAATCAACCGTGCGAGCCCGCGCACCCAGTCGGCGTTGCTGCAGGCCATGCAGGAGCAGCACATTACGGTGGCGGGCGCGCGTCACGACCTGCCGAAGCCGTTCCATGTGCTTGCGACCCAGAACCCGCTGGAACAGGAGGGCACCTACCCGTTGCCCGAGGCGCAGCTCGACCGTTTCCTGATGGAAATCGACGTCGACTATCCCGATCGCGACGCCGAGCGGCGGATTCTGTTCGAGACCACGGGCGCCGAAGAGACGTCTGCCAGGAGCGCCATGAACGCGGACGCGTTGATCGCGGCGCAGCGTCTGATACGGCGTCTGCCGGTTGGCGATTCCGTCGTCGAGACTATCCTGTCGCTGGTGCGCTCGGCGCGTCCCGGCCCCGAGGGCGGCGACGCCGGCAAGCTGATCGCCTGGGGCCCGGGTCCGCGTGCAAGCCAGTCGCTGATGCTGGCGGTTCGCGCCCGCGCGCTGCTCGACGGCCGTCTTGCTCCCTCGATCGACGACGTGCTCGATCTCGCCGAACCAGTCCTCAAACACCGAATGGCGCTGACATTCACGGCGCGCGCCGAGGGACACACCATTCCGGAGGTGATCCGGCAACTGAAATCGCGGATCGGCTGATGGCGGTAGCCGACAAGCACGAAGCCAGGGAGATCGCAGCAATCCGACGTGCCGATGGCGAAAGCCGCACGCTCGCAGCCTCCTTGCCGCGCCTGGTGCTCGAGGCGCGGCGCATCGCCGCCAACCTGATCCACGGTCTGCATGGCCGCAGGCGCGCGGGCGCCGGCGAAAGCTTCTGGCAATATCGCCGTTTCGTTTCAGGCGAGCCGTCGCAGCGCGTCGATTGGCGGCGTTCCGCGCGTGACGACCATCTCTATGTTCGCGAGCAGGAGTGGGAGGCCGCGCATACCGTGTGGCTTTGGGCCGACCGCTCGCCATCGATGGCATTCGCTTCCCGCCAGGCGCGCGACAGCAAGCTCGAACGGTCCCTGATCGTGGCCTTTGCCCTGGCCGAGCTTCTGGTTGCCGGCGGCGAGCGCGTCGGTATTCCCGGCCTGATGCATCCGACCGCGAGCCGTAGCGTGATCGACAAGATGGCGCAGGCGATGCTGCATGACGAGACCGAGCGGCTCAGCTTGCCACCCTCCTTCGTACCCTCGGCGCTCGCCGAAATCGTCGTGCTTTCGGATTTCTGGTCGCCGATTGCGGACATCACGGCCATACTGGCCGGGTTGTCGGCATCCGGCGCGCACGGCACGCTGGTGCAGATCGTCGACCCCGCCGAGGAAACCTTCCCCTATTCCGGCCGGATCGAATTCGTCGAACCGGAAGGCCTCGGCGTCGTCACCGCCGGGCGGGCCGAGAACTGGGCCGATGAATACGTGGCGCGCGTCGCACTGCACCGCGAGCAGATCCGTGACGAGACCAACAGGCTCGACTGGCTGTTCACGACCCACACCACCAGCCGATCGGCCGCTGAACTCTTGCTATTCCTGCACGGCGGCATGATGGTGACCAAGAATGGCGCACGGTCTAACGTCAAGGCGGGGCGCAGCGCATGATCGCAGGTCTGCCATTATCCTTCGCCGAACCGTTCCTGCTGCTCGGCCTGTTGAGCCTGCCGCTGTTGTGGTGGCTGCTCCGGGTGATGCCGCCATGGCCGCGGCGCATCGAGTTTCCGCCGACACGCTTGTTGTTCGATATCGCGCCCAGGGAAGAAACGCCCTCGCGCACGCCGTGGTGGTTGACGGCGATCCGGCTCACCGCCGCCGCCCTCGTCATCCTGGCCGCGGCGGGGCCGATCTGGAATCCGCAAAGGGGGCTCGCCGGCAATACCTCGACGCTGATGATCCTGCTGGACGATGGCTGGAGCGCGGCTTCGAGCTGGGACGCCCGGATCAGGGCCGCAGACGAGTTGATCGCCAATGCCGACAGCGACCGGCGCGGCGTCGCGCTGGTGCCGTTATCGGAGCCCGCGCGCGACATCACCGTGATGCCGGCTGGCACCGCGCGCGTCGCGCTGCGGCAGCTCGCGCCCAAACCCTATTCGATCGATCGGGTTGAAACGCTCGCCACAATCGAGCGTTTCCTCAAGGCGACCGGCGAGGTGGAGATTGCCTGGCTGTCCGATGGCGTTGATACCGGCCGCGGCGAGGAATTCGTCGAGGGCCTGCGCGGGATCGCGGGAAACCGGAGCCTGACGATCTTCGAAGGCGGCACGCCGTCGCCGATGGCGCTGGTCGGCGCCGAGAACGCGGCGGCGAAGATGACGGTGAAGGTGTTGCGCGCCGGCACGGGCCTGGCCACCGGCCTCGTACGCGCTCTTGATGCCAAGGGGTCTCCGATCGGCGAGGCGCGTTTCGGCTTTACGCCCGAGGCGCTCGAGACCGAAGCCGCCTTCGACCTCCCGGTCGAGCTGCGCAATGACATCGCTCGCCTCGAGATTTCCGGTGAGCGATCCGCCGGCGCGGTGCAACTGCTCGACAAGAGATGGCGTCGCCGCGCCGTCGGCATCGTCAGTGGCGCGACCAGCGACACCGCGCAGCCGCTGCTGGCGCCGACCTTCTATCTGACCCGCGCGCTGGCGCCGTTTGCCGATGTACGGCTCGGCGAACGCGGAGCCCCGCAACAGGCAATCACGCAATTCCTCGACCAGAAGCTGCCCATGATGGTGCTGGCCGATGTCGGCACGTTGTCGCCGGAAATCCGCGAGCGCCTCAGCGCGTGGATCGAACAAGGCGGCGTGCTGGTCCGCTTTGCCGGTCCTCGTCTCGCCCAAGCCGACGACGATCTCGTCCCGGTCAAATTGCGCCGCGGCGGCCGCAGCCTGGGCGGCAGCCTGACCTGGGAGAAGCCGCAGCACCTCGTGGCCTTCTCCGCCGACGGGCCGTTCGCGGGGCTCGCCGTGCCCAAGGACGTCACCGTCAGCCGGCAAGTGCTGGCCGAGCCGGATGCTGTGCTTGCGACCAAGAGCTGGGCATCGCTCGAAGATGGTACGCCGCTCGTCACTGGAGAGCGTCGCGGCAAGGGCATGGTGGTTCTGTTCCATGTCAGCGCCGACATGCGCTGGTCGGATCTTCCCCTGTCAGGCACCTTCGTCGAGATGTTGAGAAGGATTGTCGACGTTTCAGGCTATACGTCTACGCCCGCATCAGCCGTTGCCGGTGAAGCGAGCAAGGCGACCCTGGCGCCGTTGCACACCCTCGACGGGTTCGGCGTGCCCGGCCCGCCCCCGGCCTTCGCCAAGCCCGTGTCCGCCGAATATGGCGACCGCGCGACCGCTGATCATCCGCCCGGATTTTATGGGCCCGCCGACGGCCCGCTGGCGGTAAATACACTGGCCGCGGCCGACCGCATCGCGCCGCTCGACACATCTTCCCTGCAGGCACGGCGCGCCACCTACACCAACGCCGAGCCGCGCGATCTGAAGGGCATGCTGCTGTCGGCCGCGCTCGCGCTGTTTCTGATCGACGCGATCATCGTGGCAGTACTGGGCGGCGGCCTTTCGGGGCTGTTGCGGCGTCGTTCGGCGCCGGCCGCCATCGCTTTCGCCCTCATCCTCTCCGGAATGCTGGCCGTTCCTTCGCCGATGCGAGCCGAAAGCAGCGATGATTTTGCGATGCGGGCCGTCTCGCAAACCCGCCTTGCCTATGTCGTCACCGGCAACGCTGACGTCGATTCGATCGTGAAGGCCGGCATGGCCGGCCTGACGCTTTTTCTCGCGCAGCGCACCGCGCTGGAGGCGGGCGATCCCGTCGGCGTCGATCCGTCTCGTGACGAATTGGCGTTCTTCCCGTTGATCTATTGGCCGATCGTGCCCGGCGTGCCAAAGCCGCCGCAAGACGCGCTCAATCGCATCGATGCCTACATGAAACAGGGCGGCACCGTGCTGTTCGATACCCGCGACGCGATCGAGGCCGGTCCCGGTGAAAACGGCGCATCGCAAACGCCGGCCATGCAGGCCTTGCGCGACATTCTCTCTTCGCTCGACGTGCCCGAACTTGAGCCGGTACCGCGCGAGCACGTGCTGACGAAGACCTTCTATCTGCTTCGCGATTTTCCAGGCCGATTCACGACCGGCCAGACCTGGGTCGAGACGCTGCCACGCGAGGACGAAGACGAAACCGCCACCCGACCGGCGCGCGGCGGCGACGGGGTCTCGCCAATCATCATTACCTCGAACGATCTGGCCGGCGCCTGGGCAATACGCCCCGACGGCCAGCCGATGCTGCCGATGACGCCCGGCGAGCCGAAACAGCGCGAGTTTGCCTTCCGCGCCGGTGTCAACATCGTGACGTACACGCTGACCGGCAACTACAAGGCCGATCTGGTGCACGCGCCGGCGCTGATAGAACGGCTCGGGCAATAGGTTCTTGCAAATGAATTACGGCATCGCCTTCACACCCCTGGTCCCCTCGATCGTGCTCTGGCTTGCGATCGGCGCGATCGTGGTGGTCGCCGCCGTACTGTTGCTTGGGCGCGCCCGGGGTGCCTTCGTTCGCCTCGCGGCGCTGGCGCTGATTGCGCTGGCGCTCGCCAATCCCTCCTTCACGCGCGAGGATCGCGAGCCCCTGACATCGGTGGCCGCCGTCGTCGTCGACAAGAGTCCCAGCCAGAATTTCGGGAGCCGCACCGCCGAGACGGCGCAGGCGCGGGAGGCGCTGGTCGATGCCTTAAAGAAGATCAAGGGCCTGGACGTGCGCGTGGTCGATGCCGGGCAGGCCGACGGCGAAACCGATGGCACCCATTTGTTCGGCGCGCTGTCCTCGGCGCTGTCGGACGTGCCGGCCGATCGGGTGGCCGGCGCCTTCATGATCACCGATGGGCGGGTGCATGACATTCCACCCGGTGTCTCGGCGCTCGGCTTCCAGGCGCCACTCCATGCCCTGATTACCGGGCGTAAGGACGAACGTGACCGCCGCATCGCGATTTCCGCGGCACCCCGTTTCGGCATCGTCGGACAGACGCAGACCATCACCTATCGGCTTGACGACCAGGGGGTTAGCGGCGAACGCGCAAAGATCGTGATCCGCCGCGACGGCGAAGTGATCGGTGAGCGCACGTTGCAGAGCGGTCAGACCTCCAGCGTCGACGTCGATATCAAGCATTCGGGTCCGAACATCGTCGAAATCGAGGCTTCGCCGCTAGCAAACGAGCTGACGCCGGTCAACAATCGCGCGGTGGTCGCAATCGACGGCGTGCGCGACAGGCTCAGGGTGCTGCTCGTCTCGGGCGAACCGCATTCGGGCGAACGAACGTGGCGCAACCTGTTGAAATCCGACCCCAGCGTCGATCTGGTGCATTTCACGATCCTGCGCCCGCCGGAGAAGCAGGACGGCACGCCAATCAACGAACTATCCTTGATCGCATTCCCGACGCGAGAATTGTTCCAGCAGAGGATCAACGAATTCCAGCTGATCATCTTCGACCGCTACGCGCGCCAGGGCGTGCTGCCGATCGCCTACTTCGACAACATGGCGCGCTACGTGCGCTCCGGAGGCGCGGTGTTGGTCTCGGCGGGACCCGACTACGCCTCCAGCACCAGCATCTGGCGCACGCCGCTGGATTCGGTGCTGCCCGCGGAGCCGGTCGGCGTAACGGAAAAGCCGTTCTACGCGCATCTTTCCGATGCCGGCAAACGCCATCCCGTAACGCGGGGCCTGGAAGGCTCCGCAGCCGAGCCGCCGCATTGGAGTCGCTTCTTCCGCACCGTCGACACGCGCAATACCATCGGCGCTCCGGTCATGACTGGCGCGGATGGTAAGCCGCTCCTGCTTTTGTCGCGATTCGGCGAGGGCCGCGTCGCGCTGCTGTTGACCGATCACATCTGGCTATGGGCGCGCGGCTACGAGGGCGGCGGACCGCATCTCGACCTGTTGCGGCGGATGTCGCACTGGCTGATGAAGCAGCCCGACCTCGATGAAGAAGCGCTGCGCCTGCAGGTTCAGGGCAAGGATCTGCAGGTGATACGCCAGACCATGGCCGACAGCGTCACACCTGTCACGGTGACTTCACCGTCCGGTACGACGCGCGAACTGACGCTCGCCGCCGGTGAACCCGGCGAGTGGCGCGCCAGCTTGACTGCGAACGAGCTCGGGCTATGGCAGGCAACCGATGGCACGCTGAAGGCGCTCATCAATGTCGGTCCCACCAATCCAAAGGAATTTTCGGAAGTAACCTCCACGACCGATCTGCTGAAGCCGCTGGCGCAGGCGAGTGGCGGCGACGCGCGGCGCGTAGTCGACGGCGCCAGCCTCGATCTGCCGCGGATCGTGCCGGTACGTTCATCCACCGTGTTCCAGGGCGAGGGCTGGATGGGCGTGAAAATGCGCGAGGCGAGCATCGTCAGGGGTGTCGGCGTGCTGCCGATCTTTGCCGGCCTGATCGGCCTGTTGCTGTTGCTCGGAGCCCTTGCCGTTACCTGGGTGCGCGAGGGGCGGTAATTTCTAGCGCGCCATGTCCCAGTCCGGACGCACCGCGCCGGAGACACCTTCAAACGCATCCTCAACCAGCTCGGCAACAAGCAGACGGTCATAGTCGACCGGTCCGGGCATGGTCACCCTTCCCTTCGACACACGCTTGAATCCCAGTTGGCCGTAATAGGCTTCATCGCCGACCAGGAACACCAGCCGATGACCCTTGGCCCTCGCCTCGCCCAAGGCGCGTTCAAGCAACGCGCGGCCGATGCCGCGGTCCCGAAAGGGAGGTTCGACCGTGAGCGGCCCAAGCAGCAACGCCTTGGCATCGCCGACGCGGATCGGCAGCTGCCGCAGCGATCCAACCAACAATGTGCCGATCCGCGCGGTGAAGGAGAGATCGAGAAGATGGTCGACCTGCTCTCGCAGCCGATAGGCGCTGAGCACGAAACGGCCGGGTCCGAACGTGCGCTCGTGCAGCCGTTCGATGGCCTGCGCGTCATTGGAGGTTTCGGGCAGGATGGTGAGCGAGAGATCGTTCATGATGCAGGTTTCGAAATAGAATCTAGTGTGATGGTTCGGAAGTTCTCTTCCTTTTGCCGCGAGCTCGTCAAGAGAACTTCCGAACCAAAGCCGCACCAGAATCATGGATTTCCAGTGTCCTTCGAATCCGAAGTTCGCAAAAGAGCCCGCCGCAAAAATACTGCGAACTTCGGATTCGGGACACTGGCGGCCGTCCGGTCCATCGCCCCCGCACGCCCGCGCGGGAACTCATATCAAGCATTTTTAACCGGAGGCTGGGCCAGATAGGAGAGCAACTTCATCTCGCGTCGCCCGCGCGTCACGGTATCGAGCACAAGCCCTGAGGATACCGAGAGCACCGCCACGATCATCAGGCCCGTCGACAACACCGCGGTCGGCAGCCGTGGCACGATGCCCTGTTCCAGGTAGGTGACCAGAATCGGGATCGCGAGGCCAATCGACACCAGCGCCAGGAATATCCCGATCACCGAAAAGAAGCGCAGCGGTTTTTCCGAGCGATACAGTTTCAGAATGGTGCCGAGAATACGGAAGCCGTCGCGCCAGGTGTTGAGCTTTGAGAACGAACCCTTGGGCCGCGCGTAGTAGGGTGTCTCGATCTCGGTCACCGGCATCGACAGCTCCAGCGCGTGGACGGTCAGCTCGGTTTCGATTTCAAAACCGTCCGACAGCACCGGAAAGGATTTGACAAAGCGGCGCGAGAACACCCGATAACCGGACAGGATGTCGGTGAAGGCCTGGCCGAACACCTCCGACAGAAATCCTGTCAGCATCCGGTTGCCGACGCGGTGGCCGGGCCGCCAGGCGGCCTGCTCCTGATCGACACGCAGACCTACCACCATGTCGAGACGCTCGCTCACGAGCTTCTCGATCATGCGCGGCGCGCTCGGGGCATCGTAGGTGGCGTCGCCGTCGACCAGCACATAGACGTCGGCGTCGACATCGGCAAACATGCGCCTGACGACGTGACCCTTGCCCTGTCGCCGCTCGCTGCGCACGACGGCGCCGGCCTCGCGCGCGCAATCGCGACCGTGCGGTCTTTCGAGTTATTGTCATAGACGTAGATTTCGGCCGCGGGCATCGCGCTGCGGAAACTGGCGATCACGCTTGCGATTGCCGCCTCTTCATTGAAGCATGGAACCAGGACGGCAAGGCGCATCGAAGTTGGTGTCATCAGGAAAATGCTCGTCCTTGAAATTCAGCCGAATCGAACCGCCAGCCAAGCGATTCTAACATCCAGCTAGCGCCATGTCGTGATCCTCAAGGCGCCGTTGAGCACTTCCCTGATGCGAAGGCGGGTGCCCTCGGTCGTGCCATCGGGCAGCGCGCCGGGTGGAAAGAAGCCGCTGGCCACGATTTCCCGGTTGGGTTCAGCCGGACGGTCCTGGTGGAATTGCCTGACGACGAACACCGCCACGTGATCGCGGCGCGACACGTGACTGTTGAGGTAGATGCC
>Ga0306926_10002674_pt1 | contig 18184 bp, 14 predicted proteins | sample flu12Cox44000178_FD_203759 | JGI IMG/M metagenome (GOLD analysis project Ga0306926, IMG submission 203759) | Lab enrichment of tropical soil microbial communities from Luquillo Experimental Forest, Puerto Rico - flux8day.12C.oxic.44.000.178 (v2)... | ecosystem: Environmental > Terrestrial >... | reverse complement strand
TTTGCCTGCGCGCTGTTCGCCGCAATGGCGGGATCCTCGCCGGCCACCTGCTCGGCGATCGGCTCGGCCGGCATTCCCGAGATGCGCAAGCGCGGCTATTCCGGCGGCTTTGCGGCCGGGATCATTGCCGCCGGCGGCACCCTCGGCATCCTGCTGCCGCCTTCCATCACCATGATCCTGTTTGCGGTCGCCGCGGAAAAATCCTTGGGCCGCCTGTTCCTCGCCGGCATCGGACCGGGTCTGTTGCTTGTCACGCTCTTCGGCACCTATGCCGTGATCCGTTTCCGGAAGGAATATGCTGCAGCGAACGCGATTTACCACAAGACCGGCAGCGCATCGGCGATCCTGACCCGCGATGAGTTCACCATGGGCGAGCGCTTCAGCGTGCTGCCGCGGGTTTTGCCGTTCGTGCTGCTGCTTACGGGCGTGATGATCGCGCTCTATGGCGGCTACGCGACGCCTTCCGAGACCGCGGGGCTTGGCGGACTGCTTGCGCTGCTTCTGATCGCCTTGATCTACAGTGTCTGGCGGCCTGCCGATCTCGCGCCGATCCTGACGTCGACCATTCGCGAATCCACCATGCTGATGATGATCATCGGCATGTCGCTGCTTTATTCCTACGTGATGAGCTACCTGCACATCTCGCAATCGGCAGCCGAATCGATCGTCGCCATGCATCTGCCGCGCTGGGAGCTGCTGGCGGCGATCCTGGTCATGGTGATCGTTCTCGGCTTCTTCCTGCCGCCGGTCTCGATCATCCTGATGACCGCGCCGATCATCCTGCCGCCGCTGCGTGCCGCCAATTTCGACATCATCTGGTTTGGCGTCGTGATGACGATCGTGATGGAGATGGGCCTGATTCACCCGCCGGTCGGCCTTAACATCTTCGTGATCCGCAACGTCGCGCCTGACATTCCGCTGCGTGAGGTCATCTTCGGCACGCTGCCGTTCGTGCTGTTGATGATGCTGGCGGTGCTGGTGCTCTGCTTCGTGCCGGAAATCTCGACCTGGCTGCCAGACCTCGTGATGGGGCCGGACGGAAGCCGATAACGATCGAGGGGACGAGCCGGGCCGACGCCCGCCATTCACTGACGGCTGCTTGCCGCCCGCACCTTGGCATTCATCGCCGCCGCCACACGGCTGATGGGCGGGCGACCGAGCAGCTTGCTGATCTCGTTGGTTGCCTTAACGAGCTTTGACATGTCGACCCCGGTCGCGATCCCCATGCCGTCCAGCATGTAGACCACATCCTCGGTCGCGACATTGCCCGTTGCGCCCGGTGCGTAAGGACAGCCGCCGAGACCGCCGGCTGCGGAATCGATCACGCGGGCGCCCTCTTCCATTCCCGCGTAGAGATTGGCGAGCGCCTGGCCGTAGGTGTCGTGGAAATGCATCGCGAGATGCGCGATCGGCACGTGGCCGGCCACGGCGCGCACTAGCTCGCGCGCCTTTCGCGGCGTTCCGACGCCGATGGTGTCGCCGAGTGAAACTTCGTAGCACCCGAGATCCCATAACACGCGCGCGACGTCCACCACGGCCTGCGGCCTGACCTCGCCGTCATAGGGGCAGCCGAGCACACAGGAGATATAGCCGCGCACCTCGACGCCGTCGGCCCTGGCGCGCGCGATCACCGGCTTGAAGCGGTCGATCGATTCCGCCACCGAGCAGTTGATATTGGCGCGGGAAAAGCCTTCGGAAGCCGATCCGAACACCGCGATCACCCTGGCGCCGGCCGCACGTGCGGCCTCATAGCCCTTTTCATTGGGGACCAGCACATGGAATTCGCTGTCGGGATGGTGGTTGACGCCCTTCAGCACTTCATCCGAACCGACCATCTGCGGAATGGCTTTGGGCGAAACGAACGCGCCGACTTCAACCGTGTGCAATCCGGCGCCCACGAGAGCCTCGATAAAGGCGATGCGCGCAGCGACGCTGACCGGCGTCTTCTCGTTCTGAAGACCGTCACGCGGGCCGACTTCCACGATGCGCACAGGGTCGCTCATATCGATCATCCGCCTGCTGGCTCCAGTTCAGCCAATTCGACCCCTTCGCCCACGATGTCGCCGGCCTTGCATTTGAGCACTTTCAGCACGCCGGCAAACGGCGCGCGAAGGGTTTGCTCCATTTTCATCACCTCTAATGTGAGGATTGGGGCACCCTTTTCCAGATGGTCGCCTTCCTTGGCGAGCAATGCCACGACCGTACCCGGCAAGGGTGCGACGATCTTGTCTTCGCCGACCTGCTCCTCGTCGTCGCCGCCAAAAGGATCAACCCAGTGCAGCTCGAAGCGGCCGTTGCGGGTTCGCAAATACAGTTCGTGGCCTTCCATGATCGCCATGACATGGGATTTGACGCCGTGCAGCGTTAGATCGATGCCGCCGCCCGCATTGGACGCCGCCGTGAAGGCCATTTCGCGGTCGCCGACCGCTAGTTTCGCCGACCCTTTTCCGTAAACGAGGTTGATCTTCTGCTCGGCTCCCTTTCCGTGGCGGAACGCAAACTCCCGACGTCGCCGGCCGACTGGCATCCAGCCGGCTGCCGCATGCCACGGGGAATCCTCCTCGACGTGCGCAGCTCTTGCTTCTTCATGCAGGATCGCTGCGACCGCCGAGGCAAGCTCGAGGTCGTGCGGCGCCGGAGGATTGGGCGCAAGATGCTTCAATTCGCGCTCGATGAAGCCGGTATCGATCTTGTTGTCGCGCACATCGGGATGCGTAACCAGCGCCGAAAGGAAGGGGATGTTGGTGACGACGCCCCGCACGTCAAAATCTTCGAGCCCGCGGTTTAGTCGATCGATGGCCGCGCTGCGGGTCGGCGCCCAGGCGATGACTTTTGCCAGCATGGCGTCGTAATGTGGCGACACGGCATCGCCGTGCCGATAGCCGGCGTCGATCCGCAAGCCATTTGTCGAATCCGGGATATGCCAGGTCCGTATCCTGCCAACCGAGGGCATGAAATTCCTAAGCGGATTTTCCGCGTAAACCCGCGCCTCGATGGCGTGCCCCTGGAGAGGGATCTGATCCTGCGTCAGCGGCAGCACTTCACCGGCGGCGATGCGCAACTGCCATTCGACGAGATCAACGCCGGTGATCAGCTCGGTCACGGGATGTTCGACCTGAAGCCTCGTGTTCATCTCGATGAAGAACACGTCCTTCCCGTTCGAAACAAATTCGACGGTGCCGGCGCCGACATAGTCGACAGCTGCCGCCGCTTTTCGGGCCGCCGCGCACACCGCCTCGCGCCGGGTCGCGTCAAGCGTCGGCGACGGCGCCTCCTCGATCACCTTCTGGTGCCGCCGCTGCAAGGTGCATTCGCGTTCGAACAGCGACAACAGATTGCCATGGCTGTCGCCAATGACCTGCACCTCGATATGGCGCGGGTTCTCGACGAATTTTTCGATCAGCACGCGATCATCGCCGAAAGCAGCCTTGGCCTCGCGCTTGGCGCTGACGACGGCGGCGGCGAGTTCGCCCGCCGAATGCACAACACGCATACCGCGCCCACCACCGCCCGCGGAAGCCTTCACCAGAACGGGAAAGCCGATTTTGCCGGCTGCTTGCGACAGCGTGGCCTCATCCTGAGCCTCGCCATGATAACCCGGCACCAGGGGGACGCCTGCCTGTTCCATCAGCAACTTGGAGCCCGATTTCGAGCCCATCAGCCGGATCATGGCCGCGGTCGGGCCGACGAAGACGAGGCCGGCATCGAGGCAGGCCTGCGCGAAATCGGCGCTCTCGGAGAGAAATCCGTAACCGGGATGCACGGCTTGCGCCCCGCTCTTGCGCGCCGCCTCGATCACGCGCTCGATATTGAGATAGCTGTCGCGCGCCCGCGCCGGCCCGAGCATCACCGCCTCGTCGGCCATCGCCACGTGCATGGCGTCGCTATCGGCCTCCGAATAGACCGCAACCGTGCGCAAGCCCATGGCCCTGGCGGTGCGGATCACGCGGACGGCGATCTCGCCGCGATTGGCAATCAGAAGCGTACGGAAGGGCCGATACTGTGCAGGATTGCTCATCGTCACATCCTGAACAGGCCGAACCGCGTTGGCACGATCGGCGCGTTGGCCGCGGCGGAAAGGCCCAGGCCCAGCACCAGCCTGGTATCTGCCGGATCGATCACGCCATCGTCCCAAAGCCGCGCGGTGGCGTAATAGGGGCTGCCCTGGCGTTCGTATTGCGCACGGATCGGTGCGCGAAACTTTTCCTCTTCTTCAGTCGACCATCTTTCGCCCTTGGCTTCGATATTGTCGCGCCGGACCTGGCTCAACACCATCGCCGCCTGCTCGCCGCCCATGACCGATATCCGCGCGTTCGGCCACATCCAGAGAAAGCGCGGGCTGTAGGCGCGGCCGCACATTCCGTAGTTGCCAGCCCCATAGGAACCGCCGATCACCACGGTGAATTTAGGCACAGCGGCGGTCGCCACGGCCGTGACGAGCTTGGCGCCATCGCGCGCGATGCCGCCGGCTTCGTATTTCCGGCCGACCATGAATCCGGTGATGTTCTGCAGGAACACCAATGGAATATCGCGCTGGCAGCAGAGCTCGATGAAATGTGCGCCTTTCAGCGAACTCTCGCTGAACAGGATTCCGTTGTTGGCGATGATGCCGACGGGATAACCCCAGATGTGGGCAAAGCCGCAAACCAGGGTCTGGCCGTACAGCTTCTTGAACTCGTCGAACTCCGAACCATCGACCAGCCGTGCGATGATATCGCGCACGTCGAACGGCTTTCGCCCGTCGGCGGAAACGACGCCATAAATTTCCTCGGCGGCAAACAGCGGCTCGCGCGATTTGCGCATATTCAGTTGCACCCGCGCGGGCTGTTTCAACGTAGCAACGATGCGCCGGGCGATTCCGATCGCGTGAGCATCGTTTTGCGCATAATGGTCGGTGACGCCGGACTGTCTTGAATGCACGTCGGCCCCGCCCAGTTCTTCCGCCGTGACCACCTCGCCGGTGGCAGCCTTCACCAGCGGCGGGCCGCCGAGAAAAATCGTGCCCTGATTGCGCACGATGATGCTTTCATCCGACATCGCCGGGACATAGGCCCCGCCTGCCGTGCACGATCCCATCACGATCGCAATCTGGGGAATCCCGAGCGCCGACATTTGCGCCTGGTTGTAGAAGATGCGGCCAAAGTGCCGCTCGTCGGGAAATATCTCGTCCTGCTGGGGCAAAAAAGCGCCGCCGGAATCGACCATGTAGATGCAGGGAAGGTTGTTCTGTCGCGCGATATCCTGCGCGCGAAGATGCTTCTTCACCGTCATCGGATAATAGGTGCCGCCCTTGATCGTCGCGTCGTTGGCGACAACGATGCACTCGCGTCCCGATATCCGTCCAACACCCGTGATAAGGCTCGCCGAGTGCACGTCGCCGCCGTAGAGCCCGAAGGCCGCGAGCGGGGACAATTCGAGGAATGCCGTCCCCGGATCGATCAAGAGATCGACACGCTGGCGCGCCAGCATCTTGCCGCGCGAGGTATGCCGAGCGCGCGAGGTTTCTCCTCCGCCACCGGAAACCAGATCGAGCTTCTCTTTGAGTTCGGCGACGAGCGCTCGCATGGCCTCCGCGTTGCGGGCAAATTCAGTCGAGCCGGTGTCGATGCTGGAATGGAGCGGCATGGCTTTCTGGCGTTTATGGTGCGCCGCAATCTCGCGCGGGCTTACGCCATGGTGTCACTGCGCCGCCGCCTTAGGCAACCCAGAACTTTTCGAACCGCTGGCGGTGCCCCCGGGAAAATCCTTTGGATGGCAGCCCTCGGTATTTTGTGTCCAGGTATTTTCATCACGCAAAGGCGATCGCACCCGGGCGAGGGCAATGAACGCTCTCTTGCGGGGGAGGCGGCTTGCTGGGTCGCGGGATTTGGCCGGTCCAGTCCGCCTTTAATGGGTCCACGGCTCGCGGCGCCGGAACGAAAAATTGTCGGCATAGGCCGCTTGCCGGCGCGCAGGCTCCTTCGGCTCGAGCACCTGGTAGGGAATGCCTTTGCGCTCGCAATAAGCCACGGCTTCTTCCTTGGTGTCGAAGCGAAGCGTGACTTGCTGTTTCATGTCGCCGGAGCTGGTCCAACCCATCAAGGGTTCGACGACGCGCGGCTGCTCCGGCTCGTAGTCGAGCTGCCATTCCCTGGTCTTGGCGGTCCCCGATTGCATGGCGTTTTTGGCAGGCTTGAAGATGCGTGCGGTCATGAACGGTCGAACCCTCCGGAGGAATGCGGCGTGGAACGCGTGGTGGAAACGGTCGGGATAGTATAGAGACACCCCTGACAGATCAGAAATGTGATTCCCCGGCCTTGGCTGTAACCCTCTCCGGAATGGTATAATCGCAATGCAGCGCGGTGACAATCTTGCCGGGCGATTGAACCCTGCCCTGCTCTTCGATCCAATCGGACTCACACACCCGAAACGGCACCCATGAAAATCAACGCAACCCTGCCGGACAAAGGACGCGATCTTCGGCTGGATCTGTTCCGAGGAATCGCCAACTGGGCAATTTTCCTGGATCACATTCCGGACAACGTCATCAACTGGGTCACCACCCGGAACTACGGCTTCAGCGACGCCGCGGACCTGTTCGTTTTTATCTCCGGCTATACGGCCTCATTCGTTTACGCGCGAATGATGCTTGAGCGCGGCTTCGTCGTCGGCGCAACGCGTTTGACCAAGCGGGTGTGGCAGCTCTACGTCGCGCATATCATCCTGTTCGTGATCTACATCGCCTCGATCAGCTATCTCGCGTTGCGCTTCGGCGATTCCGAGATCATCAACGAGTTCAACGTCGCGGGCCTGGTCGACAATGCGACCGAAACGCTGCGCCAGGGTCTGATGCTCAAATTCAAGCCGGTCAACCTCGACGTGCTTCCGCTCTACATCGTGCTGATGGGCTTTTTTCCGCCGGTTCTGTGGATCATGCTGCGTCAGCCCGACTGGACGATGGCCGCATCGATCGTGCTGTGGCTCGCTGCGCGGCATTTCGGCTGGAATTTCACGGCCTATCCCGCCGGCACCTGGTATTTCAATCCCTACTGCTGGCAGGTGCTGTTTGTGTTCGGCTCCTGGTGCGCGCTCGGGGGCGCCAGAAAGTCGCGCGCGATCATCGATTCATCCATCACGCTTTATCTTTGCATTGCCTATCTGTTATTCGCACTGATCTTGACCATGGCGGGCAAGTTTCCCGATTTCGGGGCGATGCTTCCGGATTGGCTTTATTCCGCCTTCAATCCGAACGACAAGACCAATCTCGCGCCCTATCGTTTCCTGCATTTTGTGGTGATCGTGATTCTCGTGATCAGGTTCGTCCCGAAAGACTGGTCCGCACTGGAATGGAAAGTGTTCGATCCCCTGATCGTCTGCGGTCAGCAGTCGCTTGCGGTATTTTGCGTCGGCGTGTTCCTGTCCTTCATCGGACATTTCGAACTCATGATGAGCTCGGGTTCGCTGTTCGCGCAGCTTTTTGTCAGCGTGACGGGAATAGCGATCATGACGGTGGTCGCCTACTATATCTCCTGGTCGAAGAGGCAGGACAAGCCGCTGCCAAAAGCACCAGCGCCCAAGACTGCCTGATAACACATAACAAGACGGTTCGACCGTCCGCGCGTTCAGCTGTCGGATTCCGGAGGGCGTGGCCGAGGCCTCGGGGTAAGCAATCTGCCCTTCGACGAGAAGCCGCTCCATTCCGTGGACCATCCGAGCTTCGCAGTATGGCCCTGCTTTCCCTGCATCGCGAACGCAGCGCCTTGCGGGTCTGCGCAGCGGGCGATTGAGATGCCGCCTGGCAATTCCTGCGGATTGAGAAAGACCTCGCCGCCCGCGGCCTTCACTCGCTCGGCGGCCGCATCGATGTCTTCGACGTTGAAGTAAAGAAGCCAGAATGGCGGCGGATCGCTCGGATGCCTCGTGAAGATGCCGCCAATCGTCAAGCCACAGGCGGAAAACGGGTGGTAGATATCCCCTTGGCCGATTTCGCTCCTCGTCCTCTCCCAACCGAAACAATCGCTGTAGAAGGCAAACGACTTCGCCCAATCTTCGGCCAGCAATTCATGCCAGCCGACATGCCCCGGCCTGCCGAACTCCGCAGGCTGTTCTCGGCCAACCCTCAGAGCGCTGACCAAGGCAAACGTTGCCATTTGCGGATCAGCAACAACCGAAATTTGGCCGATATTGGTGTTGGTAGGTGGAACGTACACGGTGCCACCAAGGCGCTTGATCCTCTCAGAGGTCACATCGATGTCATTGACGGCGACATAGGCCATCCAGGTCGGCTTCACGCCCGCACTTCGGCCCTCCTCGGGCAGGTCCATGAGTCCGCATATCGGCGCTTTTGCGGCCGTGAACAAAGCATAGGGTAGATTGGGCGTCGAAGCGTCCTGTGCCTGCCAGCCGAAGACGCTGCCATAGAAAGTCCTGGCCCCTGAGACGTCTGTGGTCAGCAGCTCGTACCACGCGAAACATCCGGGAAAGTCGACCAAGTCCGATCCTCCGTTCGCGCCCCAGATATCGCGATGTTCAGCCGCCCGGCGATTTTACGGTCACATGATCGAGTGGCTGGACGATTTCAATAGTAGTGGGTGGGCGCCAGCGCAAGAAGCGACACGGCGTTGGCTTCATTCGAGTGAATCCAAGAACAGTTTGGCGTCAGCTGCTATCGCACGCGACGAGACGCGCGCCTGTGATCCGAGCGCCGACGAAATCGCCCAGTGTCACGCTGGAACCAAAAGGGCTTGACGCAATTACCCCATTTACGATTCAACTGGGAGATTACGACGACATCAATGATGAATGGATCATGAATGACCGGCGCAATCGACTTCGTTCATGAACGTGAAATCTGGGCCCTTGGCGGGCTTTCGGCACATCTTAAGGTGGTCGTCAGCTTGCGAGTGGTCGGCCCTTGAAGTAATCTCGGTCCACTCGGACCACGTGCGAGATGAGGAGGATTCGAAAATGCCACGAGTGAAGGCTTCGAAGCAAAAGCGAGTTACGAAAGCCGTGCCGGCGCTAGGCGCGGCCGGTTTGACCTTTTCACTGGTGGGGGGCGCGTCGGCAGCGGTTGCGCCGGCGAATGACGAATCGCAGACGTCAAATTATTCACCGAACCATCAGATCACGCTCGGTGAAGAGGAAATCGCCGACGTCAGTCTGGCGACATTCTATGTGTTCGACAAAGAGAGCGCGGATGCGGCTCGCAACGGCGTACAGGTAGCCTGGGGTTGCCGATGCGGCGGTTGCCGCGGTTGCGGTTGCCGAGGCTGCGCAGTCCGCGCTTGCCGCTGCGGCTGCGGCGGATGCGGCGCCGTCTTCTGGGGCGGCTGCTCCTGCTGCGCGTCCTGGGGCGCCTGCCGCTGGTGCTAGAGCAGGTCTTCCGCCTCGTTTGATCAAGGCAATCGTCATGGCCGGGTTCGACAGGTTCGACCCCGGCCATGCTTTTTTCCTTGTGCTCATGGCCGATTTTCCGTCCACTTCACAAAAGACAGCGGCCCGCTGGCGGGCAAAGGGAGTTTCTGTGGTCCGGGAAAATGTCTTGAACGTGCGAACCCAAGTCGCATTTGATGTGCCATTTGATCTTCGCGTGCATAAGCCATGAAAGGCAAGCGCAGGAAGTCCAGCAGCCGTCGCGGCGGCAAAAATATCGCGCAATTCGCGCCGAATTTTACCGTCTACGTCTTGCCGCCTGACGCGGTCTGCTTCTATTCGGAAGACCGAAAATTCTTCCTCCATGGCGAACTTTACTGCGAACTCGCCGCCGCGATCGGCAAAGGCGGAAAAAGTCTTGAGAAACTGGTCGACGAGTTTGGAAAGCGTTTTCCGCCTGAAAAGGTCGAGGAAGCGCTCAGACGGTTGATCGAACGCCGCTACATCGTCGAGGCATCCCCCACATCGGACGGGGTCGTAGCCGGCTTTTGGGCGAGCCTTGGGCTGCCGCCGGGAATCGCCGAGCAAAATCTCGCCAATTGCACCGTGCGTGTTGAATCGATCGACGTGGACGGTGCGGCCGAATTCGCCAAGGCGCTGGGTGAGTTCGGCGTGCGCGTCACCAGACGCGGAGCGGATCTGACTGTCACTTTGGCAAACGACTATCTCGAACGACGGCTAGCCGAATTGAACAAGGAGCGCGTGTCGGACGGTACGCCCTGGATCCTGGTGCAGCCTTCGGGCGCCTTTCCCCTGGTGGGGCCGGTGCTCAATCCGGCCAACGGCAGTCCGTGCTGGACGTGCCTGTTCGATCGCATGATCCGCAATCGCGAGATCAGGGGATTCCTTGAGCGCGCGTCGGCGCGCGTCGTTGCCGTCTCGCCGCTCGCCCGCGAGCCTCTCGGCCAGGGCGCCATCCAATTCGCCGCGCTCGAGATTGCCAAGGCCATTGCGAGCGGCTTCCGTACTGAGCTGAGCAACCACATCATCAGCCACGACCTGTTGGGTGCGAGTGTCGTCAAGCACTACGTTGCGAAACGTCCGCAATGTCCGACATGCGGCAACAAGAAGCTGCGAGACCCAAGGAGAACACCCGCGCCGATCGAACTCGGCCCCGGCGCCAAGCTGATCATGACCAGCGGCGGCTATCGCACCGTGTCGTCGCGAGCCACCGTTGCGCGTTTTCGAAAGCATGTGAGCCCGCTTACCGGTGTCGTCACACGGCTTGAGCGGATCGAAGCCGATCTGCCGATGAACACCAATTATTTTGCAGGGCACAATTTCTCCGGACCGGCGCTGACGATCGACGCACTCAGGGCCGGCCTGACCGGCGGCAGCTTCGGCAAAGGCTCTACCGCGGAGCAGGGAGAGGCCAGCGCGCTGATGGAAGCAATCGAGCGCTATTCTGGCATCTACCAGGGCGACGAGATCCGGATGACGCGCCGGCTGACGGACTTTTCATCCGGCGAGGCCATTCATCCCAACGACGTACTGCTGTTCAGCGACGCGCAATACCAGACGCCGGGCAACGAGCCGGACGATTCGCATCCCGTCCCTGCACCCTTCGATTCAGCGAAAAAGATCGAATGGTCGCCGGCCTGGTCGCTTCGCGATCAGCGATTCCGGCATCTTCCGACGAGCCTGATGTATTTCTTCTACGGCGGCGGCGAAAACGCCTACCAGGCCGATTCCAACGGCTGTGCCGCCGGCAATACGTTGGAAGAAGCCATCGTTCAGGGCTTTCTCGAACTGGTCGAGCGGGATTCGTACGCCATCTGGTGGTACAATCGGTTGCAACGGTCCGAGGTCGACCTTGATCGGTTCAACGATTCCTATGCCCACGATTTGCGGACGCAGCTGGCCGACAGCGGGCGCCGGCTTTCGGTGCTGGACATCACTAGCGATCTCAGCGTTCCCACCTATGTGGCAATCCTGCATTGGATGCAGGGCGGACATGAGAACATCGAGTTCGGCTCCGGTGCTCATTTCGACAGCCGCATCGCCATGCTGCGCGCATTGACCGAACTGAACCAGTTCCTCTCCATCGGCCTGATGGGAGGAGCGAGCGGCGAGAAGCCGAGTCTTGATGGTGTGACGCCATTCCACCTGCGCGACCATCCATTCCTGACACCAAACGGCCCGGCCGCTGCGCCGGATTCCGGGTTGAAATTCGGCCAGCTCGAAAACACCCGAGAGCAGGTCGAAGCCTGCGTCGATATTGCCAGACGCGCCGGCCTCGATTTCCTGGTGCTGGACCAGACGCGGCCCGACGTGGAGGTGCCGGTCGTACGGGTGATCGTTCCCGGACTGCGTCATTTCTATCGACGCTTTGGGCCGGGGCGGCTCTATGATGTTCCGGTCAAACTCGGCCTGCGGGAACGGCCGATTCCGGAGAGCGAACTCACGCCTTTCCTTCCCCATACGTAGCGATGGGATTCCTACACATCACAGCCAGCAGGCAGCTTTTTGCGAATGTTGGAATCGATTTCTGATGGAGTTTTGGATTTTCATATTCGCTTTTCGAATTTCGGGTCGGTACCGTAGCGAACATCGTGTCCCCTCCACCAGGAAGGACTAACCTTCTTGCCCGCGCGCGGAAAAAAAAGAGGTCGTCGGATCGCGCCGCCGGTCATTTCCGCCCGGCTGAGCGGACACATCAAGCTCGAATCCCAGGCGGACGGAAGCGTCGCCGCAAGCTTCGATGGCTATTCGGTTGGGCTGGGTAAGTTCAGCTCCGCGGTTCTGAGCCGGCTGCATGAGCTGCGCGCGGGCCTGCCGCTCGCCTCATTCGCAGGCAGCCGGCTGGTGGACAAGGAAATCGACCTCTTGGTCCGGCGGCTGGCACGAAGCGGGTTGTTGGAGTATCGCTTCGCCCCTCCAGGCGGCGGACAGGACCTCGTCGTCATTGAACCGCAAATTCCCGATTATCGTCCGCGCACCGCAAAGCTCACCAATACGGACGTGATCGCGCTCTCGCGATTTGCCTATCTGCGCCGGCGCGGCAACGAAATGGTTCTGGAATCGCCGCGCGCCGGCGCGCTGTTCAGAATTGGCGACTTAAAGATTGCCGCTGCCCTCGCTCAGCTCGCCTCTCCACAAAAAATCGGCAAGTTTCGAAAAGCGCCCGGTTTTCCTGGAATTGAACTTCTGGCTCTTCTGCTGGATTGCCAGATTCTGTTCAAGGTCGAATCCGGCAAGGAGAGCAACCTGCGCTGGTCGGAGGGTGACGACGATCTCGTCCTCTGGGATTTTCACGATCTTCTGTTTCACGCGCGCAGCACAGAAGGCCGCCAGGCCAATCCGCTCGGCGGACTTTATCCCTATGCGGGTCTCATGCCGCTTCCGCCGGCTGTCAGGCCGGCATGGCCGGGGAAAAAGATCGATTTGCGAAATCTCGTGACTTCGACGTCTGAAAGCCTGGCGCCCTCTGAACCCTCCATGACGTTCGCCCGAATGTTGAAGGAGCGGCATTCGACCCGCGAGTTCGATGACGCGCGTCCGATTACACTTGCGGAGCTGGCGCAGCTTCTCGACAGCGCCGCGCGCATACGCGCCAAATGGAGCAGTAGCCTGGACATGGACGGCGGAGGTCCCGAGATATCATATGCCGCAAGACCCTATCCATCGGGAGGAGCCGCCTACGAGCTTGAGCTCTATTTGTCCGTTGCCAATTGCGAGGGACTTGTGCGCGGGTTCTATCACTACGATGCCGACGAGCATGCGCTGACGCCGATTATCGTAAGGTCGCCGGACCTCGAGGCGCAGCTCGCCGCCGCCGAATTCGCCATGGGCGCATCAACAGTGCCACAAATCCTGATCACGATCGCTGCCCGTTTCGGAAGAGTTTCATGGAAGTATAGTTCGGTCGCCTACTCGCTCATCCTAAAGGATGTCGGCGTGGTTTTTCAGACGCTGTATTTGACCGCGACCGCACTTGGCCTGGGTGGATGCGCGATCGGAACCAACAATATCGAGCTGTTTTCGAAAGTGACGGGATTGGAATTCCACGTCGAGGGCGCGGTCGGTCAATTCGCGCTCGGCCGCGGCAAGGCGACTGATCCGGAATCCGGCTCGTCAGCCTAGTGCCCACTTTCCGAAGTTCGTCCTACATCACGGCATCCACGCTCACGAACTGCGGAAAGTCGTGGGCACGAGCAAACAAATTGGTTCTAGTGCCGCTTTTCTATTTGAAGTTCCTGGATCGAATTCGCCGCTTGTGGTGCAGGAACTTCAAATAGGCGGCACAGGGCCTTCCAAGCGTGGCTGGCGAGGACAAGGACGCAAACGACGAATGCGTCGGTCGCACCCGTTCATTCAATAGGGACCGGATACTTTCGGACCAATCGATCGAGAGGCTCGCCTTGCTCCTCGTCGGTAAGCTCGCGCAGAGCTATGATCAGTGTCTCCGCATTGCTCCGGTATAAATTGACGTAGTCTGGAGACCAGACTTGCGGGGTCGGGCCTCGGATGCCGCGAAGCCAGACCAGGCAATGGCGCTTACCTTGCGACACTTTTGAACTCCCGCCCGACAGCAGGACAACTCACAAGTACAACTGATCACGGTCTGCGAAAATGGCGTCGGCTTCCCACGTTCTTCCCAGACAAAAAGCCGGGAAGATGCTGTCTATAATGTCTGCGGAGACGGAGGCATTCAAGACGACGAATGACCGATCCCAGGCTCACGTTGGGGCACATGATTGCCCTCTGCGCGTGATCGACGTCGGAATGTGGGTGCAAAGAACCCCGACAGTCAACGCGCTAATTGCAATGAAACTGCTCGATGATGATCTTGAGTTGACCGAGGCCGGGTGGGCGGTGCTGGGGAGAACTGCCCGAATTGGCAGCGAGATAAGCAAATTAGCTAGCGCAACTTCAAACCCGTCAGTGCGTTTACTTGCCATGGACAAGGAAAAAAGAGCGCTGTTGGAACAAGCCGCTCGTTGCCGCAGCGCGGCCGTTGACTTTAGTCATCGTCACAAGGCTGCAAAGAAGCTGAAGAAGATGGCGGTGGATTACGAGTCGCGGGCGGCAGGACTGGAAGAAGCGCGCCTTAAGGCTGAGTTGCCTGGCCGAATTAGGCGAAGGGTTCTTTTACGCGATCGAAGGCTTGATGCTTCCGGTTCTTGACCTTGATCCAATGCTTTGACCTGCCGGCTTGATATGGTCGATCGCGATGCTTCGAAACTAGACCCTCTAGCCCAAACTCACAGGCCTTACGAAACAGGTCTGGTCCGATCTCGCCCTGTTCAAAGTCGCTGATGAAGATGCCGCCTGGCCGGCCATGGAGCAGTCGCGCCAGATTTGTCTTGCGCATCGATAGCGGAAGGTTGCGCAGATCGTCGCCGTCCATTGCCAGGACATCGAAAGCGCGGAGTTGAACTTCATCGTTGTGCTTGCCATTCGCCGCAGTTTTGCGAATCTTTTGCCACGGATCGGAGCTCAAAACGCCATTCCGAGGTGGACCATGGGGGAAGTTAGGGCCCCTTGTCCGGACTGCAGGCGGATCGGCGCCCTTTGCTCCTGGGTAGAGTCCGGGCCGGAGTAGAAGGAAATCATCCATGGCGAGCAACGACAATTCTCCGAGAGTGGATATGGCCAAACTTGAAGCGGAAGTGACACTACCGCGGGTCAGCGCGGTCACGGCTGAGACTGTGACGCGAGATTTTGAGTCCGCACTGAAAGAGATCGAAGCGATGGGGGCTGAGCTGATCAGCGTGGCGAAAAAATGCGAGGCGATGACTACCGATGTGCAAAGCACAATACGTGAGACCGCAGCGGCATATCGCCAGGAAGGCAAGAAGATTTTCGAGCTTATAGAGGAGCGCGCGCTGTCCACCGAGGACATTCGCAAGACATGCGGAGATGCTATACGCAGGATGAGAGAGGGTAGCGGCGGCGTTCAGTAGCCCCTCGTGAAATCGAACAAGAAGCAAGACCCGACCATGATAACCATGAAAATCGGACCGTTCCCCTTCTGGGTCATTTCGCCCTTCGCGGGAGCTCAGCTCTGGACCTACTATTGCGTCCTCAACGCAAGCAGCCTGCGGGCAATGGCGGTGGAGGTGTCTTCGCTGAAGCTTACTTGAGGCAAAATCCGACACGAGAAATGCAGGTCGTTGTGATGAACATCCAGACGACCTCCAACGCTGCGGTAGGTTGGTTGTTCTCCCACTGGAGCCCGCCGCGAATGGCGGGCCTTTTTTGCCGATCAAAAGCCGCGCGTGAGCACGCCAGGCAGGCAAATCAGGCTGCTGCCGGCGCAACCAAGTCGAGACGTCTCGCAAGGCAAAGGAAATTGCGAATTCGCCTGGCATAAAAATGGCCCCAGCGGGCGGCGCCGGGGCCATTGGTTGCCACCCCAAAGTGACTTGGGAGGCCTTGCCTTGGAGTGACCCACGTAGCTTGGTCGGGGGATGTTGTTCCTATTGCGCCGTTTTGTCTGCGCAAAGGAAGTAGTCTGATTGCGCCGGTCAAAAACCTCTGGTGACCAGGCCCTGCTTATCCCAGTGAAAATCCGGCCTGATATCAACGCCACGCCTGCCGCAAGCTGTGCAGACAAAACGGGGCTCAAGATCGGACAGCCTAACGTGATCTGGCCAGGGATCGGCGCCGGCCGCGATGTGATGCGAGCAGTGACGGTCGCTGCAATAGATCAGGACACCGCGAACACCTGACTCGCGCATCTCGCCAAAGGTGATTTTCGGGGGGCGGGTCAACCTTCACGCCGCCAAGTCGCAGTGCCGCTAACTCGCTTTCCGGGAAATTTTGGAAATTCAATCAAACTTGACTTGAGCGATAGCGTGTCGCCATCGTGCTTGAAATAACGAGTCTGTTCTGTGCCGATCCACGACGGATGCCACGCACTGTCAACCGTCGTAATTATACGGTCACCTTGCATGCGGTAACGACCGGAATATGCACACATGCGTTCGAATAACTCACCAGCCGGGTCGGTTGCGAGCCGATCACCGGCGGTTAACAAAAACAACACATGGGTTTCCGTGAATATGGCAAAACCTTGCGGATGCTTATCGTATGCGTCGAAGCGCTCGTCAGTGCCTTCGCTCTCAAATTGAAATGAGATTAGCTTCCAAGCCCCCACAAGCGGGTTGGATGTATTCGCGGATTGCATCATGGCAATTCATCCCTTCACGGGCGGGCGGCTGGGTCATGCCCAATCATCGCGCCGATCAGGCCCGGAGGAAAGCCGCTAGGGATTGGGCCGCTCAGAGGATCGCGCACACGGGCAATACCTAAACGCCCGGCCTTTCGCGCACCAGCTGCGAAAGCAGGAGCCTGGCAATCGCGCGCGCAGGTGACCCTCCGATTTGTGTCGCCTTCGTCCCGAATTCTGATTGAACGTAGACTACGGAGTCTTGGACGTAATATGTTCCAAAGTACATGATGTCGTCGATGGTGACGGTCACGCTTCTTACCGGAGATGGGCCCCTGCTCATAGAATCCTAATCGCTGCCGGACAAGTTCCTCACCGCGCGCTCGACTTCGTCCGCCAGCACTCTGTAGTGGTCAGCAAGTCTGGTGAATAGTTCACGCTTAACGCTGTCTGTTGCGAGCCTAGCTATTCTCTCGCACTCGGCAGCCTCTTTATGGAGCTTTTCGAGGTGCGCCAGCATGTCTTTCATCGTGTCCCTCGGAAAGATGGCCCTGGCCCGGCGTCGCACTGGAGCTAGTGGGATCTCCACGCAGCGGACTCTTTGGAAAAAAACCAAAGCAGGCCGCACTTAGGCTGTCTGTTCAAAAAGTAACATTGGGGGGACGGCACCGCGGCCAGAACGGCGAGATGCTTCATAAACGAGAATCCACCGCGCGACTGACCCCGACCGCCACGACCCCGACCGCCACAAAAAATTCTGCCGCCATCCAAACCTCCGAGCCCGAAAGCTTGCCCCTGATGATCGCCATCAAGATGATACTTGTCGCTATCGAGCACGCGAAAGCGATCGCCAGGCTGCACCAGTAAAGAACCGTCCCAAAACGACCACGCAAATCGCTTCCGTCAGATGACAATTTAATGCCCATGGCGACCAGCTCCACCAAATAGGTAAAAGAGCAGGATACGCCGAGGCATGTCGCTCCGTCGCCGGCCCCTTGGCGCAAGCTTGTGGACAGCCGGTGCATGATCGCGGCTTCGGTTGGCGCCATCATCGCTTGGCTGCCAAAGAAATGACCGCCAAGGGGGACACCAAGGCGGTCAAGTCGAAGGAGGAAAAGCCTAGATCAGACGGGTTGGTGGCGCCTGGCCCAGGTTATCTCGAATATGCAGATTCCGGGCCAACCGATGGCGCGGGGCTTTGATCGGTCCCGCGCTTTTCATTCAGCCGCCCGGCAGTTCGTCATCAAAGGGATTTGGCTGGCTTAGGTTTTCAATATCTATATCGCGGACCAGTTGACGGGCTTCGTCGCCGGAATTCGGCAAGTGCCAGAGGGCACGTTTAGCAATCTCCCGAAGTAGCGCCACCTGATCGGTCGTGGGGTGCGGGCCAGGAGACCGCTCGCTTGCCGCCAACGCTCCATCGACCAGGCGCTCAGCCGTTCGCTTCGCCCAGCCCTCGCGCAACTGTTCTTCTCCGGACTGCGGCATTTTGCCTTCCCATATCCTTCCCAGCTCGATTTTCTGGGAAGGTTGGATCACCAAAACATCTGCTAAGTATTTGATTTTATTGGTCGGGGCAGCTGGATTCGAACCAACGACCTGCAGTACCCAAAACTGCCGCGCTACCAGGCTGCGCTATACCCCGATCATTTTGGA
>Ga0306926_10002673_pt1 | contig 18185 bp, 20 predicted proteins | sample flu12Cox44000178_FD_203759 | JGI IMG/M metagenome (GOLD analysis project Ga0306926, IMG submission 203759) | Lab enrichment of tropical soil microbial communities from Luquillo Experimental Forest, Puerto Rico - flux8day.12C.oxic.44.000.178 (v2)... | ecosystem: Environmental > Terrestrial >... | reverse complement strand
CGGGCATCGGCACATCCTGCAGCTTCCAGCCAAAGAGGCTCGTGTAAAACTTACGCGCGCTCGCCGGATCGTTCGTCTGCAGCTCCACGTGGACGAATGGATTGGTCATCATCCCCTCCTCCTGCCGAGCCTACGCCCCGTGTCTGGGCGCGTCCACTCGGCTGCAGACTGCACGTTTCAGCAGCCTGCCGTTACATCTTCCAGTCCTGATACCACGTGGAGTCCGCGCCGATACCCTCGCGCTGCACCTTCACGTCGATCACGTACGGCTTGTTCTCGCGCGTCGTCTTGTCGACGCCGCGCCGCAGCGCCGGCTCGAGCTCCTTCAGGGTCTTGACGGTCTCGCCCTCGACACCCTGCGCCCGCGCGAGCCCGGCGTAGTCCGTCGCCGGCGCGTCGAGGTAGAGCCCGGGATACTTGCCGGTGTGCACCATCTTGCTGTCCGGCACCTCGCGCGCCCAGTTGGTGCGGACGACCTGGTAGGTCTCGTTGTTCGAGATCACGGTGAGGATCGCGGTGTTGTAGCGCGCCATCGTCCAGAACCCCGCCGCGCTGTAGGTCAATGCACCGTCGCCGAGATGGAGCACGACGGGCCGCTCGCGGCCGACCGCGATCTTGGCGCCGATCGCCGCGCCCACGCCGAAGCCGAGCGAGCCGCCGCCGCTGCGGGTCCACCCCATGGCGTCGTGACCGAACGGCAGCAAGGTCGTGCGCGCGGTCGAGCTCTCCTGCACCATCACCGTGTTCTTCGGCAAGAGCTGCGCCAGGTGCGTCTCGAGCACGGTCGGGTGCACGATCGCGTCGTGCTCGTGCTCGCGGGCCAGGTCCTCCTCGCGCGAGATCAGGAGCTTCGCGTACGCGCGGACCTTCTCGCGCTGACGGGCCCACGTCGCGGCCTTGTCACCGTGCAGGCGCGTCACCGCGGCGGTGATGGCGCTCAAGGTCTCGGGAAGCTCGCACTGCGCGGCGATGTCGAGCGGGTAGTGCCGGCCCATGAGCAGCGGGTTGGGCCCGAGCTGGATCACGAACGGCTCGGCGACGCCGCCGTGCACACCCTGCACACCGGCCATGAAGACCAGGTCGGGCCTGAGGCCGGTGACCTTCTCGAAATCCTTCGAGACCGGATACATACCACAGAAGAGCGGGTGCCGCGTCGGGAAGTTCGGGAAGATCTGGCGCGTGGCGAACACCGGCGCCTCGAGCGCCTCGGCCAGCCGCACAGCCTCGACTCCGGCGCGCTCACGCCAGACGTCGTCGCCGAACATCAGGACCGGGCACTTCGCCTCGCCGAGCTTTCGCGCGATCTGCTCGACCGTCCTGGCCCGCGCCGGCCCCGGCCGCTCGATCTGATAGCCGGCGGCCTCGCCGATCTGCGCTTCCAGCCCCTCGCGCAGCAGGAGCTCGGCGCTGATCGAGAGGTACACGGGTCCGGTCGGCGGCGTCGTCGCTTCGCGCAGCGCGCGCGTCGTCGCGACGGGGATCGCACCGGGGTTCGCGGCCACCTGGTAGGACGCGCGCGCGTCCTTCGTGATCGGGCGCATCGACTCGGCCTGCGTCAGTCCGGGAAACGGCGCTAGCCCGCGGAAGTCCTGCATCTCGGACGCCCAGTCACCGGCGATCACCAGCAGGGACGAGCCCGCGATCTGGGCGTTGAAGAGCTGGCCGGCCAGCTGCCACGAGCCGCCCATGACATGGGCGATGATGACGCCCACCTGGCCGCTCATGCGGTGATAGCCGTCGGCCATCGCCGCCACGAGCCCTTCGTGCTTGCCGACGATGAGCTTCTGGTCCTGGTCCTCGGAGAGGGCCGCGAAGATCCCGGTCTCGGCGGAGCCCGGATTCGTGAAGAGAAAGTCCACGCCCGCGTCTTTCAAGGTCTGCACGAGCAGCATGCCGCCGGTGCCGGTGATGGTCTTGCGCATTGGGATCCTCTCTTTAAGCTCCAGCGCTCAACGCGTTGGCAGATGGGCGCGCGTCGCCTCGAGCGCCTCGCGCGCGACCTCGCCGGCGGGCCGGGCCCACGCCGCCGGGTTCGGCGCCTCGTAGCTCATGAACCCGCGATAGCCCTTGCGATCGAGCAGCGCGAAGATCTCCTTGAACGGCACGCTGCCCTTGCCGGGCGGCAGCCGGTCCAGCGCCTTGCCGGGCTCGAGCCCGGTGCGCGGCACGTCGCTGTACTGGAAGTACGCGATCTCGCCGAGCGCGACGTCGTCGATCGCCTTCAGGCTGGCGCCGCTGCGCTGCAGATGATAGGTGTCGAGCAGGAGCCCGCAGCTCGGATGCGCGGCCTTGGCGACGACGCCGCGCATGACCTCGAGGTTGTTGAGCTGCTCGGCCTGCGAGTTGAACTCGACGGCAAGCTTGACGCGGTGCGAGGCGGCGATGTCGGCGGCTTCGCGCATGTTCGCGGCGGCGCGCGCCAGGTCGCCGCGCCCGCGGTCCGACGCGCTCATCACTGTCTGGCAGCCGAGCCCGACCGCCCAGCGGCACGATTCGTCGAACGCCTGCATCAGCTTCTGACGCTCGGCTCCGTCGGCGAACATCCAGCCGAGCTCCACGCCCACGCACGCGACGGGGAGCCCGCTCGCCCTGACGAGTGAGAGCACGTCCGCCGCCGGCTGGCCCTTCTCGGCCGCGCGGGCGAAATCGATCCGGCGTAGCTCCACGCCGTCCCAACCGGCCGCCTTCGTCGCGCGGAGCGCGTCCGCGAGCGGCGTCGTGTCGAGTGTCCAGGTGTGTAGAGCAAGCATGGTGGTCACTGTTTTGTTGCCGGCGTCGGCGCCGGCGGGTTGGCCTTGGCGTATTCCACGGCCTGCTTCAGCTCGGCTTCGGCCTGCTTGACGAGGTCGAGCGCCTTGGCGCGGTGCCCGCCGAAGTGATGCTCGGCGCGCGTGAGATGCTTGTCGGCGTCTTCGAGCGACTTCGCGGCAGCGTGGATGAGATGGAGTCCGGCGCGGGTCGCCGGCGGCTTCTTCTCCTGGGTGAACGCCAGGGTTCCGAATCCGAGGACGAACCCGATCGCCAGCACGCTGGCGACGATCGCGCTCCGCTTGAGCATTCGCTCCTCCCACTAATAGCCGCGCCTCGGCCGGCGGGGCCCCAGCCCCGCGACGGCCTGCAGCGCGGACTGCCACTTATAGCCGCGCCTCGGCCGGCGGGGCCCCAGCCCCGCGACGGCCTGCAGCGCGGACTGCCACTTACACCGCCGCGGTGATGCCGCCATCGAAGTTGATGGCCGTGCCGGTGATATAGGCCGCGCGCTCCGAGGCGAGGAAGGCAACGAGATCGGCGAACTCGTGGGCCTCGCCGAATCGCCCGAGCGGCAGCTTGCGCTTCTCCGAGAGCTCCCGGTAGTACGCGTCGAGATCGCCCTTGGCGCGCCGCTCGTGCTGGGCGCTCTTGACCAGCCCCAGGCAGATCGTGTTGACGAGGATCCGGTCGGCCGCGTACTCGTGCGCGAGGGACTTGGTGAGGTTGATGCCCGCCGCGCGCGACATGCTGGTCGGCAGCGAGCGCGCCGCCGGTGCCTTGCCGCCGACGGTCGTCACGTTGATGATGCGCCCGCCGCCGCGACGCTTCATGTGAGGGATCACGAGCCGGCAGAAGCGGATCGCGCCCATCACTTTCGAATCGAAGTCGTACATCCACGCAGCGTCGTCCACCTGCTCGAAGCCGGCCGCGGACGACGTGCCGGCGTTGTTGACGAGAATGTCGACGCCGCCGAACCGCGCCACGGCGGCCGCGACGAACGCCTCGACCTCCGCGTTGTTCGTGACGTCAGCGGACATGGCCAGGATGTCGCCGCCAACCTTCTTCTGGATCTCGCCGACCGCGCGCTCGAGCACGTCCTTGCGGCGCGCGCACACGGCGACCTTCGCGCCGCTCAGGGCGAAGCGCTCCACGCACGCGCGGCCGAGGCCCTCGCTACCACCCGTGACGATTGCGACTTTACCGGCGAGACCGAGCTCGAGCACGTCCATGATTGCCTCCCGATCCAGGATGGCCCGAACATACCAAACCATGGGCCCTCGGCATAGCCCGCCCCCCGAGATCCGGCCCTCGACGAACGGACGCGACTACTTACCGGAACTTGGCTCGCGGCTGGCCTGCGACGACGGACGCTCGGCGTCTGGACGGGGCCGCCCGGGCGGACCGACGCGTCCGACCATCGGGAGCTTGAGGGCCGGCGGCTTCAGCTCGACACCGAAGTTGAGCGTGAGCAGATTGACCTCGATCCCTTCCTCCCAGCCGACCGCGAGCCCGGTGAGCCCGAAGAGCGAGAGCTGCACGCCCGTGCCGCTCGGCGTCGTGTCCGCGACTGAGCCCGGCAGGAAGTCCTTGCCGATCGCGGTCGGCGGCAGCTTGAGCCGGAGCTCCGGCACGCTGCGGCCGACCCAGGCGGTGAACGTGTTGCTGTTGGGCCCGGGCCAGGTGCGATAGCTCGCGGGATACGGATAGGCGGCCACCGCGGCCTCGACCCGCGAGACCAGCGGGTCGGCCGCCTCGCCGCGCAGATCGACGAGCAGCTCCGGGCGGTCGCCGAACCAGTAGTTGTCCGCCCCGCTTCGGTTGACGCGCACGGCGGGCGCGCCGCGGTCGACACCCCAGCCGATCACCTCGTAGCGCGTGTAGGACTCGGCGTCACGCGGCTTCACCGAGATCCACGTGTGCACCGCGAAGAAGCCTCGCCAGCCCAAGGTGCGGGCGGCGTAGACCTGGATCACCGCCTCACGCGTCGCCGCCGGTGCGGGCGCCTGACCCGACGGACCGCGCTCGAGCTCCCAGAAGTTGGAGCGCGCGCGCTCGAGCAGGCTGCAGCCGGACAGCGCAAACAGCAGCACGAGCAAGACCAGCCGCCTCATCGGGAGAGCGCCTGCGCCGTGTCGCGCGCGATCTGGCCTTCCTCGTCGGTCGGGATCACCTAGACCTCCGGCCGAGATCCCGGAGCGCTGATCCGGCGCTCGCTTGCGGCCGCATCGGCGTTGGCTCGCGGATCGAGGATCAGGCCGAAGCCGTCGAGCCCCCGGCAGACGCGCGCTCGCACCTCCGCCGATCGCTCGCCGATGGCGCCGGTGAACACGACGGCCTGGGCACCGCCGAGCGCCGCGAGGTACGCGCCGACGTACTTCTTGATGCGATAGCAGAACATCTCCACCGCGATCGCGGCGCTGGCGTCGTCGCGCTCGTGGGCCAAGAGGTCGCGTAGATCGTTGAACTTGATCGACGAGCTCCCACAGCTGACCGCGAGGACCTTCATGCGCCGCCGAGTTCCTTCCTGACGATGGCTGCCCCTTGGACGAGTGCCGCGAGCTTCTGCTTCACGACCCACCGCGGCGTTTCCCAGAATCCACAATCCGGATTGAGCCACAGCTTCTCGGGCGCGACGTACGTCAGCATCGCCCGGATGCGCTCCGCCACGTCGGCCGCCGACTCGGCCTTGAACGCCTTGACGTCGATGACCCCGGCGCCGAGCTCCTTGTCGGTCGGAAACTCCTTCCAGAAGCGGAGATCGTCCATGCCGCGATTGGCGAACTCGAGCACGATCTGCGAGGCGCGGAGATCGCGCAGGGTCGGGTAGAGGTTCTTGAAGTCGCGCACGGCCGAGAACGGCCGGCCGTAGAGGTTGCCGAAGCAGACGTGCACCGCGATCTTCGCCTCGATCCCCTCGACCACGCGGTTCACACCCTCGTCGAAGCGCGGCGGCGCGCCGGAATACATGCCGCTGTGCGGCTCGTCGATCTGGATGAAATCGGCGCCCGCCTCGACGAGCGCGCGGCACTCCGCCTGTACGATGCCGACCAGATCCGCGAGCAAGGTGTCCTTGTCGCGGTAGCCACCGCCGAGCTTGAGCGGCACGAGCAGCGTGTACGGACCGGGCACGGTCGCCTTGATGCGCCGGGACGTCAGCCCCTGTGCGAGCTGGAACTCCTCGACGATGCCGAGCCCTTCGGGTGCGCTGATCCGCTCGAACACCTCGAACGGCGTGTTCGTGTCCCAGAGCGGCTGTCCGAGCCGGCGGGCGGCCGGTAAGGCGCGAATGCCGGCGAAGCGATCGTAGAACCCGATGATGAACCTGACACGCATCATCTCGCCGGTACTGACCACGTCGATGCCGGCGCGCTCCTGGTCGAGGAGCGCCACCTGGGTCGCGTCCTCCATCAGCTCCCGCACGTCGGTCGAGCCCAGGCGCCCGGCCTCCATCGCCTCGCGCGCGAGCCATACCCATCCGGGCAATCCGTGACTTCCAACGACCGACGTCGGCAGCAGCATCATCCCGCTCCTTTCTCCCGGCTCGCGGCGCGGCCCAGGTACGCCTCGATCACGCGCGGGTCGCGGAGCACCGCGCCCGGCGGACCGGCGGCGATCCGCTGGCCGAAATCGAGCACGGTCACCGTGTCGGCCAGATCGCCGACCAGCTCCATGTCGTGCTCGACCCACAGCATGGTCATGCCGAGCTCGTGCTTGATCCGCAAGAGGAACCGCGCGAGGTTCTCCTTCTCCTCGCGATTCATGCCGGTCGACGGTTCGTCGAGCAGCAGGAGCTTTGGCTCCATCGCGAGCGCCCGCCCGATCGCGACGATCTTCTGGACGCCGAACGGCAGGCTCGCGACCAGCTCCTTGCGGCAGCGCTCGAGCTCGAGGAACTCCACGATCTCCTCGACGCGGCGCCGATGCGCGGTCTCCTCGCGGCGCGAGCGTCCCCAGTAGAGGCCCCCGGCGAGCACGCCCGCGCACATGTGACGGTGCCGGCCGAGCAGGATGTTGTCGAGCACGGTCATCCCACGAAAGAGCTCGACGAACTGGAATGTCCGCGCGATGCCGTGGGCGGCGATGCGATGCGGCGGCAAGCCCTGGATGGCGGCGTCGCCGAACACGATCCGCCCGGACGTTGGCGCGTAGAAACCGCCTACGCAGTTCAGGAGGCACGTCTTGCCGGCGCCGTTGGGTCCAACCAGCGCCGCGAGCGAGCCAGGCTCGATCGACATGCTGACGCCGCTCAGCGCCCGCAGCCCCTCGAAGTCGAGCGTGACGTCGTCGACCCTCAGAACCACCGGCGTCGCCTCTGGTACTGCTTGACCTCCGTGTAGCTCTTGCGCCCGGCACGGTGGCCCACGCCGAGATAGAACTCGCGGACGTCCTCATGGGCGAGCAGGCGATCGACCGTGCCGTCGTAGACGATGCGGCCATGCTCCATGACGTAGCCGTAGCTCGCGACGGCGAGCGCGGCGCCCGCGTTCTGCTCCACGAGCAGGACCGCCAGGCCGAGCTCGTCGCGCAGGCGCGCGACCAGGGCTATGAGGGTTTCGACCACCAGGGGCGCCAGGCCGAGCGAGAGCTCGTCGACCAGCAACACGCGCGGCCGGCAGAGCAGCGCCGTCGCCAGCGCCAGCATCTGGCGCTCGCCGCCCGAGAGATAGCCGGCCAGCTGGCGACGGCGCCCGGCGAGCACGGGGAAGTAGTGAAAGACTTGCTCGAGCGTGACGGGCGGGCGCGTCGTCTCGCGCCCGTCGCGCGCGCCCGGCACCAGGGCGCGGAGGTTTTCCTGAACGGTCAAGGTCTCGAAGACCTTGTCCCGCTCCGGGACCAGGACGAGGCCCCGGCGCGCCAGCTCGTGCGGGGGCCGGCCGGTCACGATCGTCTCCTCGAAGACCACCTTACCCCCGACGATCTGGGCGTCGTCCGCGCCGAGAAAGCCGGAGATGGCGCGGAGCGTGGTGGTCTTGCCCGCGCCGTTGGTCCCGAGCAGCGCGACGATCGAGCCGGGTGGCACCCGCAAGGACACGCCCTGGATCGCGGTCGCGACATGGTGATAGACGACCTCGAGATTCTCGAGCTCGAGGAGGGCCGTCACGACGCGGGGCGGAGCGGCCGGTAGCGGAGCGGCCACAGGACGACCCAGTTGCGGGCCCGGCGCCAGATCCCGACGAGCCCCTGCGGCTCGAAGACCAGGAACGCGGCCATGAGCAGACCGAACGCGCCGAACTTCAGCGGGAACAGGTAGTACTCGGCGCCCCCGGGCACGCGGAGCGCGGCGACGGCCGCGTCGATCCCGTACGGGAGCAAGGTCACGAACGCGGCGCCGAGCACAGCGCCCAGCGCCGAGCCGAGGCCGCCGATGGTGACCATCGCGATGTACTCGATCGCGAGAAAGAAGCCGAACGCCTCGACGGAGACGAAGGCGCGCTGGTACGCGAAGAGCGCGCCGGCGACCGACGTGAGCGCGCTCGACCACACGAACGCGAGCACCTTGTAGCGCGCCACGTCGATCCCGACCGACTCGGCGGCGATCTCGCGATCGCGGATCGCCATCCACGCCCGGCCCGCGCGCGAGCGCTGGAGATTCACCGAGAGGATCAGGACGAGCCCGGCGATCGCGGTCAGCGCGTAGTACCAGGCGATCGTGCCCTTCAGCACCCAGCCCCCGAGTCGCGGCGGCGGAATCGACACGCCGGTGTTGGCACCCCAGTGGTTCTGGAACTCGCCGCAGGCGTAGAGCACGACGTGATGCAACGCGAGCGTGCCGAGCGCGAGATAGAGCCCCTTCAGCCTGAGCGCCGGGATGCCGACGATCACGCCGAGTGCCGCGCCGACCAGCGCGGCCGCCGGCAGCGCCAGCAGCGGCGACGGTAGGCGCTGCTCGACCAGCACCGCGGTCGTGAACGCGCCGGCGGCGATGAAGCCGGCGTGTCCGAGCGAGATCTGCCCGGCGAGCCCGGTCAGCAGGTTCAGCGCGAGCGCGCCGATCGCGGCCAGCGCGGTCTGCGTGACCAGGTCGAGCACGAACGAAGAGCCGAAGCGCGGCAGCAGCAGGAGCGCGACGATCAGCAGGCCCAGCGCGACACGCCTGAGCCGCGTGTCGACCAGCGCCAGATCGCTCGCGTAGGTGGTCTTGAAGTAGCCGCCGCCGAACGCCATCTAGCCGACTCGGCTCACACGCGCTCCAGTTCTTCCCGGGTGCCGAAGAGGCCCCACGGACGCACGAGCAGCATCGCGAGCAGGCAGAGAAACGGTGAGACGTCGGCCAGCAGCGGATCGCCGTAGCGCACCGAGAGCACCTCGACCGCGGCGACGATCAGCGCGCCTGGAATGACGCCGCCCAGGCTGTCGAGCCCGCCGACCAGCGCGACCGCGAAGGCCTTGAGGCCGAGCACGCCCAGCGACGGATCGAGGCGCACGTTGTTCGCATAGAGAATGCCCGCCAGCGCGCCGGCGAAGCCGGCCAGCGCCCACGAGAGTGCGAACAGCAGCTGAAAGTTGATCCCGCGCTGCGCGGCGAGCAGCGCCTTCTCGCCGGCAGCCCGCATCTGGATCCCGAGCGGTGAGAGCCGCAGAAACGCGAAGAGCCCGAGGAAGAGCGCGGCCGCCACCGCGACCGTGAGCAGATCGAACGTCGACACGACGGCGCCGCCCGGCAGCCGGCGCGGCGGGTTCGCGAGCCCCAGCAGCGGCAGCGGATGGCGGATACGATCGGTGTAGACGAGCACGATCGCGGCGCGCAGCAGAATGCCGAGCGTGACCGTGACGAGCACCGCCGCGAAGATCGGATGGCCCGCCATCGGCCGCATGAGCAGGCGGTAGATCGCGAAGCCCGCCGCGGCCGAGAGCGCCGCCGCCGTGGCGACGGACAGCGCCGGCTGGCCGGGCACGGCGGAGACCACCAGGAACAGGAAGTAGCCGCCGAGAGTCATCATGTCGCCCTGGGCCAGATTCAGCACGCGCGTCGCCCGGTAGACGAGCACGTACCCGGCGGCCAGCAGCGCGTAGAGGCTCGCGACGACGACGGTCGTGGCGAGGACCTGCGTCACCGCGTCACTGTAGCGGGGCCCGTGAGGCCGGCTTGGACCGCGGGTGGCTTGCTGTAGGCGCGAGTGGCTTCACTGTAGCGGGGCCCGTGAGGCCGGCGTGGACCGCGGGTGGCCTGCCGTAGGCGCGAGTGGCTTCACTTGATCTCGAGCCGAGTCCAGCCGCCGACCGGCGCGACGGCGTTCTTCGCCGGATCCCACCGGTAGACCTTGTAGTACGTGCTCTTGCGGTAGTGATTGTCAGCGGTCCACTCGATCGGGCCGCCGCGCAGCCCGCGCGTGTCGACGCTCACCGAGGCCAGTGCCGTCGCGAGCTTGTCCTTCGGGCACGGCCAGCCGCACTTCTTGAGCCCGGCCTCGAGCACCATCGCCGACACCCAGCCCTCGGCCATGTAGTGCGCCGGGTGCGTCGTCTGGCCCCTCACCAGATTGGTGATCTCCCCGTGGATCGGCAGGTTCTCCATGAACAGCGTGTTGCCGCCGAACGCGTAGAGGTTGCCGGCCTTCAGGCGCGCCAGCTCGTCCTGGGTCTGCTGGTGCCCGTACAGCAGATACCCGCCCTGCCAGCCGATGCGCGAGAGCGCCTCGAACACGCCGACCTCGACGTGCCACAGCGCCCACGAGAGCACCCAGTCGGCGCCGGCGTCCTTCAGCTTCTGCGCGAACGGCGTGAAGTCCGGCGTGTTGCCCGGGACGACGACGACCGGGATCGCCTCGAGTCCCATTTCCTTCGCGAGCTGCTCGGCGAACTCGAGCTCGATCCGCGAGAGCGGGATGTCCTGCGCCGCGAAGCCCACTTTCACCTTCTTGCCGGCCGCCTGCTCCTTGATGAAGCCGAGCGCGAAGCGGCTGTCCCACTTGGAGCCGAACGAGGTCGAGCAGAAGATCAGCGGGTTGGCCGGCGGAAACGCCTCGCGCGGGCACACGCCGCCGCCGAACAGGAGCGGCAGCTTCTCGGTCTCCGACTCGGTCATGAAGGGCTTGTACGTCGCGGAGGTCGACGCGTTGACCATCAGGATCGAGCTCTCGGCGAGCTTCTTGGCGTTGGCGGCGGCGCGCTGCGGCTCGCCGCGGTCGTCCTCGTAGGCGATCTCGACCTTCTGGCCGTTGATGCCGCCCGCGTCGTTGACGCGCTTGAAGTACGCCTTGTACGCCTCGTACGTCGGCGCATACGTCGACGACGCCGGGCCGGTGATCGCGGCGCTCATCCCGATGCGGTACTGGGCGAGCGCCGGGCTGACGGCCGCCGCCACCGCGAGCAGCGCCGCGACGAAAGTGAAAGCGGGCCTTGCCATCTCGTCCTCCGTCTAGAGGAAAGCGCGGCCGGTCGCGACCTCGGCCTCGATCCGGCGTTCTTCGTCGTTGCCGTACATCGATTCGACCAGGGCGCCGTAGCGCTCCGCCATCAGGCGGCGCTTCACCTTGCGCGTCGGCGTCACGGGCTCGCCTTCCATCTCGGGATCGAGCTCGCGCGGCAGCAGACGGAAGGCCTTCACCTGCTCGACGCGCGTGAGATCGTCGTTGGCGCGCCGCACCTCGCCCTCGATCAGGGCGACCACGTCCGGGTGCGCCACCAGCGAGGCGTAGCCCGTGTGCACCACGCCGTGCTCGCGCGCCCACTCGGCCACGGTCTCGCCGTCGGCCTCGAGCAGCGCCACCAGATATTTCCGCGCCTCGCCGAACACCGCCGCGTCGCTGATGTACGGGCTCGCGCGCAGCCGGTTCTCGACGAGCGAGGGGCTCACGTTCTTGCCGCCGGCCGTGATCAGGATGTCCCTCTTGCGGTCGACCAGCTTGAGCGAGCCCGCGGCGGTCCACTCGCCGACGTCGCCCGTCGCGAGCTTGCCCTCGCGATAGAGCGCTCGGGTCGCGTCGGGATCGCGCCAGTATCCTCCGAAGAACTCGGCCGCGGTGACGAGAATCTCGCCGTCCGGATCGAGCTCCACCTTCATGCTGGGCGCCACGGTGCCGACGTCGCCGGGCCGCGGATAGGGCCCCCGCTGGCCGGAGACGAGCGCGCCGCCGGTTTCGGTCTGGCCGTACGCTTCGCACACGTTGACGCCCCACGCCTGCCAGAGCGCGGCCACCGCGGCCGGCAGCGGCGCGCCGCTCGAGACGACGAGCTCCACGCGCGCGAAGCCGACCTTCTCGAGAAGCCAGCGGAAGACGCACGCCCCTGCGAGCGCGGCCGGCACGGACCGGCCGCGGCCGGCGCGGCTCCAGCGCTGGTCCAGCGCGCGCCGGCCCACCCCCATCGCCGCCCGGTAGGCGGCCCGCTTGATCCACGAGCTCTGATCGAGACCGACCAGCAGGTGGGCGGCGAACTTCTGGAGATAGCGCGGCACGGTGAAGACGAAGGTCGGCTGGATCTCGAAGAGCGCGTCGGCGAAGGTGTCCACCGACTCCGGGTAGTGCGGCACGATATCGGCGAGGAGCGGCATCGTGATCGCGAGATTACGGCCCATCGCATGGCACAGCGGGAGCATCGCGACGGCCCGGTGCTCGCGCGCTTTCAAGATCGGATAGTGCTCGATGATGTTGGCGCAGGCCGCCAGGTGCGGCCCGTGGCGGTACACCGCGCCTTTGGGATGGCCCGTCGTCCCCGACGTGTAGATGATCGTCGCCGGCGCATCGGGTGACAGGGCCCGCACATAGCGATCGAGCACGTCCCGCTCGGCGGCCATCGCCTGGCTGCCGCGCTCGACCTCGGCCAGCGGCCGCACGCGCGGATGGCGATACATGAAGAGCGCTCGCGTGTCGATGACCAGAACGGCGCGGACATCGGGACATTGATCCAGCACCTCGAGCGTCTTGTCCAGATGCTCCTGGTCCTCGACCACGATCAGCGACGCGCCGCCGTGCTGGATGAGATGGCGCACCTCGCCGGGCGCGTTCGTCGGATAAATCCCGTAGGTGATCGCGCCGAGCGCCTGCGCGGCGAGATCGGCGATGGTCCATTCCGGGCACGGGTTGCCGATGATGGCGACCGTCTCGCCCGCCGCGATCCGATACTCGCGCGCGAGCCCGCACGCCAGCGCGGCGACGCGGTCAGCGAGCTCGCGCCACGTCGTCTCGCGCCAGATGCCGAGCTCCTTGGCGCGAAACGCGACGCGCTCGGGTCGCGAGCGCGCACGCTCGACGAGCAGGCCCGGCAAGGTGCTCGCGCGCAGCGCCTCGAAGTTCATGCCGGGGCGGATTATACCGGAGGGCCAAGGACCTCCCGGGTCATTGCGTCGGATGACGCGCCGCGCGCTCGATCGGGTCTCAGCGGCGCTTCGGTACCGCGTACTCGATTGGAAGCCGAAAGGTGATGGCGGGCTTTTGCTCGAACATGGTGTCGGGAATCGGCGGGAACGGCGCCGCGGCCTGGACAGCCCTGATCGCGGCGTCGTTGTAGGCGGCGTACTCCGAGGGTTCCCGCACGGTCACCGACCGTACCTGACCGTCCCTGAGAATACTGACCTCCACGACTACCCGCGTCGTCTTGTAGTCGCAGTACCAGAGCAAGGATTTCCACCATTCGCCCTCGCAGGGGGGATGAAACAGCTTCGCAGCGATCGCCTGACGTATGCCGGCCAGATAGCCGCGAGACGCCGGATCGAGATTCGAGCGCGAGACGCCGGCCGCCTCGACGCCATCTGCCGGGGTCTGCGATACTAGCGGTGCGGAACTCTCATGCGTCGCGCAGCCGGCGAAGAGACACGCGATGGCGACCACGCGGCTGGCTGGGATTCGTCGCGTCATCGCTGCCGAAGATACAACGTTGGCGTCATGGAAGCGTCACTGGCGACGGCCGAGAGTTTCGGCCGTTTCGGGCGCCGGACGGGGCCGGAGCGGATTATCCTGGGGTCCTCATGACCCGCGAGGAGCAGGTGAAAGCCGTCGGTCTCAAGGCCGGCGCGCGTGTGGTCGGTATCGCCGCGGTCGAGGCATTCCGCGAGAAGGTCCCGGACGGCTATCGCCCGGACGATATCCTGCCCGGCGCCCGCAGCGTGGTGGTCGCCGGCGGCGACGGGCCGACCGCCGGCGCGTGGCGCTGCCCCGATCACCGCGTGATGGAGATCACCGGCTACGACCTGCGCGAGAACGTGGCGGTCCACGCGATGTGCGACTTCATCGAGGGCACCCTGTCGCACAAGGCGCTCCAGGCGCCGTCCTTGCCGGTTCACGGCCACGAGCCGCCGATGTCGATGATGCACGCCGCCGAGCTGGCGGGGCTCGGCACGCGCTCGCTCGCGGCGCACATCATTCTCAATCCGGAGTACGGCCTGCTCTACTACGCGGCGCTGATCACGACCCTGCCGCTCGAGCCCGACGCGCCGCTGGCCGAGCCGGCGTGCCCGCATCCGGGCTGCGCCGCGATGTACAGGCGCATCGGGACGACGCCGTGCCTGCGCGTCTGCCCGGCGTGCCTGGCCGGAACGGTGCAAGACCGGCGCATCCAGACCTCGACCTACGACCGCGAGAAGTGCCACTCGCGCGCGCAGACCTACGGCATCGGCTCGTTCCAGAAGGGGCTCCTGCAGATCGTGAACGAGGACGATCCCGCGCGGCGGCGGACGATGATCTACAGCGACTTCTTCACGAAGAGCATCCAGTCGCTCGGCTTCTTCCGCGACTCGATCGCGCAGTGCTTCGAGTGCATGCGCGTCTGCCCCGTGGGACGCAAGTACCGGAAGCTGCAATAATGAACACGGCAAGCCGCGGTCTCAGGCCACCCCCGGCTGCTCCGGGCTCACGGCCCTCGCGACAGTAATGGCCGACGTGCCGTCCGGCGCCGCCAAGCAGCTGAAGTCGGTCGCCCTCAAGTCGGGCGCGACCGTCTGCGGCATCGCCGACGCCGCGGCCTTCGACGCGCACGCGCCCGCGAAGCATCGCCCCGGCGACCTCCTGCCGGGCGCGCGATCGGTCGTCGTGGTCGGGGGCGCGCAGCCGCGCGAGGGCGACTGGGCGGCCACCTCGCCGTGGGTCATGCAGACCATGGGCACGACCGAGCGCATCCAGGGCGTCGGCCGGCGGCTCGCCCAGTACATCGAGAGCGAGCTCGGCTACTACGCGCTCTACGTGCCACCGGGCACCGCGAGCGGCGAGACGCCGTTTCTCTCGCTCATGCTGGCCGCCCAGCTCGCCGGCCTGGGCTCGAGATCACTCGCGGGGCCCGTGCTGAACCGCGATCACGGCTTCATGTACTGGAGCGCGGTGATCACGACCGCGCCCTTCGAGCCCGACAGCGCGGAGACGACTCCCGCGTGCCCCGCGTCGCCGTGCCGCGAGATGTGGGACCGCGAGGGCACCACGCCCTGTCTTCGGACCTGCCCGAGCTCGGACGGCGGCTGTCTCGCGGGCAAGCTCGAGAACGGCCGGGCCGTGCAGACCTTCTACGACGCCGCGCGCTGTCACACACGCGTGCACACGCACTGGGTCGGTGGGTTTCAGAAAGTGCTCGAGGAGTCGCTCAACGAGCCCGACCGCGAGAAGCGCAAGATGCTCCTCTACGGTGATTTCTTCACGCGCAGCCTCTGGGCCATCACCTACTCGTCGACGAACATCGCGCAGTGCTTCGAGTGCATGCGCGTCTGCCCCGCCGCCCACGGGCTCAAGGAGATGAAATGAGGACGGAGCCACCAGCGCCCACCGCAGGCCACCCGCGGTCCAAGCCGGGCTCACGGACCCCGCTCCAATGACGGTCTTCAAGCTCGACCCCGAGGTCTACAAGCGCTACAAGGACGAGGTGCTGAAGCTTTGCAACTCGTTCCAGAAGATCGACCAGCCCGGCCTCTCCGACAAGCAGATCGCCGAGCGGCTCGGCCTCGACGAGCGTACGGTGACCGAGATCCGCTGCGTGGCCGAGCGCGATTGCTATTCGCTCGACGAGTGGGAAAAGGCGATCGAGTTCAAGCGCCGGGCGACCCTCGAGTGGTCGGCGCTCGCCCTCAAGCGGCCCGACCTGAAGCCGGAGTGACGCTCTACTTCTTCGAGCGCATCACCGACGACGACTTCATCGGGCCCGTGATCGTGGCCGCGCCCGACGAGGCGGAGGCGTGGGCCGTCCTGGCCTCACGCGAGCGCCGCGACGTCGAAGCGCTCAGAACGCTCGGCTGGCAGATCGCGCAGGACCTCGCGGCCATGCCCTCGCGCGCCGGCGTCGTCTACCCGAGCCACTACCGCCGGGCCATCCTGAGCTAGAGCCGCCCTGAACCCACTTCACATCGCGCTGGCGCTGCTCGTCGCCGTCATCTGGGGGCTGGCGTTCGTCGCCACGGGGCTGGCGCTCGACAGCTTCTCGCCGCCCGCGCTGACGGCGCTGCGGTTCGTGATCGCGGCGGTCCCGGCGCTGGCGGTGCCGCGCCCGCCGGTGGCCTGGCCGCGCCTGATCGCGATCGGCGCGACGCTCTTCGCCGGCCAGTTCCTCCTGCAGTTCTTCGCGATCGCCGATAGCCTGCCGCCCGGGCTGGCGTCGCTGCTCGTCCAGACCCAGGCGCTGTTCACGATCGTGTTCGCGGCGATCGTCCTGCGCGAGCGGCCGACCGCGCGCCAGCTCGCGGGAGTGACCACGGCCTTCGCGGGGCTCGTGCTGATCGTGCTCACCGTCGGCCAGGACATGACGCTCCTCGGGTTCGCGCTCGCGATGGGCTCCGCGATCAGCTGGGGTATCGGCAACATCCTCCTGAAGGGGATCGGCGACGTCGAGATGCTCCATCTGGTCGTCTGGCTGAGCCTCGTCCCGCCGCTTCCGGCGCTGGCGCTGGCGCTCGTGACGGACGGGCCCGCGGGATTGGCCTACGACCTCTCGAACGCCTCGTCCACCGCCGTCGTCGCAGCGCTCTACCTCGGTATCGTCGGGACCATTCTCGCCTATGCGATCTGGGGCCGGCTGCTGCGCCTCTATCCCGCCGCGACGGTGACGCCGTTCGCCCTGCTGGTGCCGTTCGTCGGCGGCTATTCGTCAGCGCTGGTGTTCGGCGAGCGGTTCGGCCCGCTCCGGCTCGCGGGCATGGCGCTGGTGCTCATGGGGATCGCGATCATCGTGTTGCCGTGGGATCGCAGGGTCCGCCGCGGCGCGGGTTCCGGCTCCGCCAAGGGCAGCGCCGCGCTGAGCGTGCGGCCCGCCGGCAGCGCCGACGCGCCCGGGGTGGTCGAGCTCATCGGCCGCGTCTATGTCGAGTACGGCTTCGTCTACGTCCCCGAGGTCGAGGTGCCCGACCTGTTCCAGTTCGATCGGCACTACGCGCCGCCGCACGGCGCGTTCTACGTGGTACGCGAGGGCGACGTGATCGTCGGCTCGGTCGGCGTGGAGCGCCTCGACGACGGCAGCGCCGAGCTCCACCGCCTCTATCTCGACACGAGGCTGCGCGGGCGCGGGACGGGCCGCGCGCTCGTCGAAGCGGCGCTCGACTGGTGCCGCGCGCAGAAGATCCCGCGCATGATCCTCTGGTCGGACACGCGCTTCGACCAGGCGCATCGGCTCTACGACCGCATGGGCTTTCGACGGACCGGCGAGCGCGTCTTGCCGGGCGACCTCAACCAGACGCGCGAGTACGGCTTCGAGCGGCCGGTCTGACGCGCGGCCCGCTCTCCGGCCTGTACTGAGACGTGCCGAACCCGCCGACGAAGGTCGGCAGCCGCGTGTGCCCCAGGAGCTGCCGCACCGCCTGCGACTCGCCCAGGTGAAACCAGTAGTGGTAGGTCGTGCGGTGAAGCTTCGTGCCTGGCGTCTCGCGGGAGGACTCACGCGTCCACTGGCGCGTCAGCTCGGGGCCGTCGAGGCCGTCGAGGTACCGGTCGGCCGCGCGCGTGACGGTGCGCCACCAGGCCCACGCCTCGTCGAGCGCCGGCACCGCGAGGGGCTTGCCATAACCGAACTGCTTGACCTCGGTCACCGCGATCGTGCCCTGCGCGCGCTCGACCCAGTAGAGCTGCTCCTGCCAGGCGAGATGCCCGATCATCCACGCGATCGGATTGATCGGCTCGAAGCGCCGGGACGCTTCGTCGGCCGTCACGGCCTTGAGCCCTCGGACCCACTCGCTGCGGGTGAACCTGAGCTGGGTCACCAGCGGATGCGTCATCGCTTCGCGAACGCCTTCTGCATGGCGGCCGCGCCGTGGTGGATCATCATGCGGATGTCGCCGGCCAGCTCGTCGGGCAAGAGGTCTGCCGTCCAGACCAGCCGGCTCTTGTCGCCGTCGGCGAACACCTGAGCCGACGCGTTGTGGTGCGTGAGCCGGCCTCCGACCGCCGACCAGACGAGCCGGCGCGCCGTGTCGTCGAGGTCGACGATCAGCTCGCGGACCACCATCCCGTTTGCGAAGGTGACGATGCGCGCGCCGGGCTCGAGCTTGGTGTCGACGACGAAGCCCGGCACGAGGCGGGTGTGCAGCGCGC
>Ga0306926_10002672_pt1 | contig 18185 bp, 20 predicted proteins | sample flu12Cox44000178_FD_203759 | JGI IMG/M metagenome (GOLD analysis project Ga0306926, IMG submission 203759) | Lab enrichment of tropical soil microbial communities from Luquillo Experimental Forest, Puerto Rico - flux8day.12C.oxic.44.000.178 (v2)... | ecosystem: Environmental > Terrestrial >... | reverse complement strand
CGGCCCCTATTTACACTCGCCGAATTGGGCCAACCGGGGGATACCAGTGAAGCGTGTTTTGATCGGATGGCTGATCGGCGCCGCGGCCTGCCTGGCTCTGGGCCGTGATGCAGCGACGGCAGAAACAGTCAGCTTCGGGACGGACTGGAAGGCCGAGGCCGAGCACGGCGGCTATTACCAAGCGATCGCCATGGGGATTTACCGGCAGCATGGGCTCGAGGTGACGTTGCGGCAGGGCGGTCCCCAGGTCAATCACGCGCAACTGCTCGCCGCCGGCCGGCTCGATTTCAACCTCGCGCCGAACTCCTTCATTCCGCTTAATTTCGTACGAGAGAACATCCCGATGGTCGCCGTCGCGGCAATTTTCCAGAAGGACCCGTCGGTGCTGATCGCTCATCCGGGCCAGGGGAACAATAGTCTGGGCGCGCTCAAAGGCAAGCCGATCATGATCGGCGCCGACACGCGCATCACCAGCTGGATGTTTCTGAAGAGCAAATACGGCTATACCGACGATCAGATCCGCCCATACACGTTCAGCGTCGCGCCGTTCCTCGCCGATCCCAAGGCGATCCAGCAGGGCTATCTGTCGAGCGAGCCGTTCACCATCGAGTCGCAAGGGGTGAAGCCGGTCGTCCTGTTGCTTGCCGACGCCGGCTAGTCGAGCTACGGCTCGCTGATCCAGACCTCCGAAAAAATGGCGCACGAGAAACCGGACCTTGTGCAGCGCTTTGTCGACGCCAGCATCGAGGGCTGGTACAGCTATCTCTACGCTGACCCCTCGCCAGCCAATGCGCTGATCAAACGCGACAACCCGGAAATGACCGATGCGTTGCTTGCTTATGGCATCGCCAAGATCAAGGACTACGGCATTGTCGACAGCGGGGACGCCAAGACAGACGGCATTGGCGCAATGACCGAGGCACGCTGGCACGACTTCTTCGACATGATGGCTAAGGCCGGCGTCTATCCTCAAGACCTTGATTTTCGCCAGGCCTTCACGCTGCAATTCGTCGACAAGAAAGTGGGCATTCGGCCCTGACGGCGTCGAATGCGATCGTCACGTTGCGCGGCGTCTCCAAGCGTTTCGGCTCGGGTATCACGGCGCTCGAAGCGGTCGATCTCGATGTTGGGAGGGGCGAGTTTGTCAGCGTCCTGGGTCCATCGGGCTGCGGTAAGACCACGCTCTTGCGCGTCATCGCCGGCCTGAGCCGGCCGAGTGCTGGTATTCGCCGCTTGGCGCTCGAGGCGGATCGCCGAGGATATACACCGGCAGGGCGGATCGGGTTTGTGTTTCAGGACCCGACGTTGATGCCGTGGAGCACGGTCTTCGACAACGTGCTGCTGCCTTTGCGTCTTGCGCGGCGGGCCGGGCCTGCTGAGCGCGAACGCACCGCAGCAGAGATCCGCTCGGTCGGGCTTACCGGGTTCGAGCAGGCTTATCCACGTCAGCTGTCGGGCGGCATGCGCATGCGAGTCTCGATTGCTCGTGCCCTCGTCACCGATCCCGACCTCTTACTCCTCGATGAACCCTTCGCCGCGCTCGACGAGATCACCCGGATGGCGCTCAACGACGATCTGATGAGACTGTGGGACAGCCGGCGGCCGACCGTCGTGTTCGTTACACACAGCGTTTTCGAATCGGTCTATCTGTCGACGCGGATCGCGGTGATGACGCCCCGCCCAGGCCGCATTGTCGCTGATCTGCCGATCGAACTCGCACAGCCTCGCGGGCGCGATCTGCGCACCTCACCACACTACGCCACACTCTGCGCGACGGTCTCGCGTCATCTGGCAAAGGCGATGGCAGCGGGAATACGATGACGCCTAGGCCCGCGATGAAGCAAACGCGGGCCCGATTATGGCGCATAGCTGCACCGCTGGCAGTCGGGGGTGTCGTGCTCGCGTTATGGGAGACCATCGTCTGGGTCGAAGGTGTACCGCCCTACATCCTGCCCGGCCCCGTGTTGATCGCCGAGACGCTGTGGATCGACGGGCCAAGCCTGTTGGGCTCGCTCCTGGTGACGTTGCGCATCACTCTCGCGGCACTCGCCGCGGCGGCCATTATCGGGGGCGGGATTGCGTTGCTGTTTTCGCTTTCGCGCGTCCTCGCGCTCAGTCTCTTTCCTTATGCAGTGATACTGCAGGTGACGCCGATCGTTGCGATCGCGCCATTGATCATTATCTGGGTGCGACAGCCCTTTCTGGCGCTTCTCGTCTGCGCGTGGATCGTCGCGTTCTTTCCGGTTGTTGCGAACACGACGGTCGGCCTCAACAGCGCCGACCGCAACTTGCTGGCGCTATTCCGGCTCTACGGCGCTTCACGCGGCCAGATCCTGCGGTATCTGAAGCTGCCGACGGCACTGCCGTATTTTCTCGCCGGTCTTAGGATAAGCGGTGGCCTCGCGCTGATCGGCGCCGTCGTCGCCGAATTCGTCGCCGGCACCGGCGGCACCGAGACCGGCCTCGCCTTCCGCATCCTCGAAGCGGGTTACCGCCTCGCCATTCCCCGTCTGTTCGCGGCGCTGTTTCTGCTCTCAGTGACCGGAATTGTCATCTACCTGCTGCTCGACGCTCTGTCGCGCCTCTTGCTGCGCCACTGGCACGAAAGCGCGATCGAGGAAGAGGAGGAATGAGCCCTACCCGCGGCCGACGAACGGCATCTTGGTCGCCATGACGGTCAGGAACTGCACATTGGCCTCGGGCGTCACGGTGGCCATGAAGACGACGGCGCGGGCGACGTTCTGCACGTCCATCGTCGGCTCGACCATGACCGTTCCGTTGGCCTGCGGCACCCCGCGGGTCATGCGCTGGGTCATCTCGGTCAGTGCGTTGCCTACGTCGATCTGGCCGCAGGAGATGTCGTATTTGCGACCGTCGAGCGAGGTCGATTTGGTCAGACCGGTGATCGCGTGCTTGGCCGAGGTGTAGGCGGCCGAGTCCGGGCGAGGTACGTGTGCCGAAATCGAGCCGTTGTTGATGATCCGGCCACCCATCGGCTTCTGGTCCTTCATGATCTTGAAGGCCTCCTGCGTGCACAGGAACGAGCCGTTCAGAATCGAGTCGATGACCCCCTTCCAGCGCTCGTAGGGTAACTCCTCGATCGGCCCCGCAGCACCGAAGCCGGCATTGTTGAACAATACGTCGAGTCGGCCGTAGGTCTGCTTGGTCTTGGCAAACAGATCGCGGACCGCCTCGGGGTTGCCGACATCGGTCGGCACGCCGAGCGCGCGACCCTGCTTGCTTTCGATTTCATTGACCACCGCCTGAAGCGGTTCCGCCCGGCGGCCGGCGACGACGACCGCGAACCCTTCTTCGGCGAGCGCCAATGCCGAGGCCTTGCCGATCCCGCTGCCGCCGCCGGTAACGAGGGCGACTTTGCCGTTCGAGCTCATGCGATGTCTCCTCTGTGTGAGTGCGAAACGATATCAGTTTGCCAGTGAGCAGCGCTACCGTACGATCCCGCGCACCACCCACGCCGTCGCGGTCAGTGAACGCCATCCGGCGCGCCAGACAGATAGGCGCGGCGCATGCGCTCCTCGAGATGGCGGCGGCGCTCCAGGGGCAGGCGGAGGACATAGCTGCCGACCGGTCCCTGACTCCCGAGCAGCGGTTCCCAGTAATCGGCAAAATCGGCGTACTCCAAGCAGATTGTGATGGAGCCCCGCTTGACGGTGGCGAGCCCCGCCTCGCCCCACAGCAATGGGAGCCCATCGGGCAAGGCGAGGGGGCTCGAAAACAGCCGATCGCGCGCCGCTCCGGCTGCCGGATCGAGACCGGCTGCCGTGTCCCAGAACAGGCGCTGAAAGATGAGCCCACTGCGAAAATCCTACACCGGTGCGGCGACAACGCCGCCGGGACAGACGACTCGCCGCATTTCGCTCACCGCCTCGCCGACGAAATTGAGCGAGAGTTGCGCCAGCGCCGCGGTGAAACTGCGCTCGACGTAAGGGAGGCGGCAGGCATCCGCGACGGTGAAATCTATGCCGGCGGCGCCCTGCCGGGAGCGTGCAAAGGCGACATACGGATGGGCGGCATCAATGCCCGTCGTCCGTCCGCGCCATCTCCGCTCGGCCAAGACGAGGGCGAGGCTCCCGGTCCCGCATCCGATGTCGAGCACACCGCCTTCCTCACATGGATTCGCCAAATCTACAGCGGACCAGAGAGCAATCGCGACCACCGCCCGAGAAACCGCTCATAAGCCGCCCCGTCGTCGGCGCGATACGATGATAGAGGAAGCGTCGCTCCGGCTCTCACCCCTATGCTCCGATGTCGAATAGCGGCCAATCTAGCGCACCCTCGGTTACACGGCGATAATCGTCGTTTGCGAGCGTCAGGAGCAGCGATGTCCGAAATTCTCGAACTCAATGGCCGGCGATACCGAAAGCCGCAGCGGACGACGGTGGTCATCTGCGCCGATGGGTGCGACCCCGAATATATCGAGCGTGGCATCGCAGACGGCATTTTGCCGACGATCGCTTCTTTTGCACGGAAGGGCTACCTCGGAACCGCCGACGCCGCGATGCCCACTTTCACCAATCCGAACAACGTGTCCATCGTTACTGGTGCCCCGCCCTCGGTTCACGGTATCGCGGGCAACTACTATCTCGACCGCGAGACCGGGCGCGAAGTCATGATGACCGACGAGCGCTTGATGCGCAGCGAGACGATCCTGGCGCTGATGGCTCGCGCGGGTGTCGCGACGGCAGCGGTCACCGCGAAGGACAAATTGCGCAGACTGCTCGGGCGCCACCTCGACGGCATCTGTTTTTCATCCGAATGCGCCGATACCGAAGTCGAGGCGATGGTCGGTCGGCCCAAGCCTGACATGTATTCCGCCGATTTGTCACTGTTTGTACTCGATGCGGGGGTGAAGTTAGTCGAGTGTGGTGCGGCCGAACTCATCTACCTGTCGCTGTCGGATTACGTGCAGCACGCGCATGCGCCCGGCACCCGCGAGGCCGACGCCTTCCATCGGGCCATCGACGAGCGGGTGCGGCGCCTCGTCGAATTGGGCGCCACCGTCGGCCTGGTTGCCGATCACGGCATGAATGACAAGGCGCTCGCCAACGGCGAGCCCAACGTGATCTTTCTCGAGGACGAGCTCAACGGACGGTTCGGCACCGCGGCGGTGCGAGTGATCTGTCCGATCACGGACCCGTTTGTGCGCCACCACGGCGCTCTCGGATCGTTTGTCCGCGTCTATGCCCGAGAGGCCGATGACATTCCGGCTCTGATGGCGGCGAGCGCGAGGCTTACAGGGGTGGAAATCGTACTCGACGCGGCAGCCGCGGCGGAGCGGTTCGAGTTGCCGCGCGACCGCGAGAGCGATTTCGTCGCGCTCGGCGATGAAAATACCGCGATCGGCGCGTCACGCTCCGAGCACGATCTTTCGGGGCTCGCCGGCCACCGCCTGCGCTCTCATGGCGGTCTCGGCGAGCAGCGCGTGCCCTTTATCTTGTCGCGGCGGCTGACCCCCGAATACCAACGCCTCGCAGCGACGCGCCGGCTCCGCAACTTCGATATCTTCGACTTCGTGCTAAACGGTGTCGAATAAAACTACATCGGCGGCTTGACGCCATCCTTTTCGGCCGTCACCCGGGCAGCCGTCAGGCTGCCGTCAGGTTTCTTCTGCGCAATGGTCAGTACCGCGGCGCCGGGCTTGAGCAGGCTGCGATCGCCGGCGACATAGGCCACGATCGGCACCTCCGGCCCGACCGTGTATTCCGACTCGCCTTCCTTGTACTTGACATGGATGACGCCGCCTTGCGGCGATTGGCTAACGGTGCCGACCGTGGCGTTAGTCATCACCCCGTCCTGCTTGACGTCCCACGGGCGCTGACCTTCGCCGGTGCCGCGCAGCGTTTCCGGAAAAATCCGCACCTCAACCGCGTGGATCTTCCCATCCGTGCCCCTGACCCCGCCCGAGGCGAGGTAGTCCCCGGGCTTGATGTTTGCAAGGCTGCGTTTTTCGACCCCAAATACCGCCGCGTTGTCGGCGAGCAGCACGGTGACGGCCGGGCCATCCTTCATGTTAACCGTTAGATTGTTGCCGTCGAGCTTGTCTAAGGTGCCGGTGACCCGCGTCGGCGTGGTCCCGGCAGGGGTCTGAGCCAGGGCCGGCACGGCAAGCAGCGCAATCACAACCCCGGCGCTATAGGTCGAGCGCATCAGGCTCATCCTTCCCTCGAACTTCGTTTTACGAAGTCTAAGACCGTTCGGGCGTCGGACTACATCGGCGGTTTGACGCCGTCCTTTTCGGCCGTCACCCGGGCGGCCGTCAAAGTGCCATCAGCCTGTTTCTGGGCAACGATAAAGACTGCCGCGCCGGGTTTCAGGAGGCTCATGTCGCCCGCGCCATAACCGAGGATCGGCGTCTCGGGTCCGACGACGAGTTCCGATTCGCCGCCCTTATAGGTGACCTTCAAGGTTTGACCCTGCGGCGCGCCGGTGACGCCTGACACCGTGGCGTTGGTCATCAGGCTCTCCGGAGCGAGATCCCAGGCGTATTGTCCCTCGCCCACGCCACGCAGCGCCTCGGGAAAGATGCGCAGCTCGATCGAGTGATTCTTGCCGTCAGTCCCCTTCATCGAAGTCGAGGCGACAAAGTCGCCGGCTTTGATATCGGCGAGGCCTTTCTTGACGAGATAGGCCACGGCGACGTTCGGGGCGAGGGTGATCGTCACCTGCTGCCCCTCGCGCGACTTGACCGTCAGGGCCTGGCCGTCGAGCTTCTCGACGGTGCCGCGGATACGCGTCGGCGGGTTCTGCGCGGCAACCGGGAAGGCCAGGATCGTTATGACGATGGCGGTGAGAAGGTATTTTATGCGCATGACATCTCTCTCCCCCGAAATTGTCATTGCTTGTTTGTAACAGCTGCAGAGATAGACTCTTACCGAGCAGAGCGCATCTCACATTTCAGTGACCGAAGTGCCAAGAAAGGAAAAGTGTTCGCGTATAGCGGGCATCAGCGGCGCGACAATGTTTGCCAGAGCCCGACGCCGGGGTGTCGCTGCCGGAGTACTCTGGCTCTCGGCCTGCACTGTTGGGCCCGATTATAGCCGCCCCAGCGCTCCTGTGCCGGCGCAGTACAAGGAGGCGGGCTGGAAAGTCGGCGAGCCGGTCGACGGGATCGACCGTGGCGCTTGGTGGTCGATCTACAAAGACCCGCTGCTCGACGATCTGGAAAAACAAATCGACATTTCCAACCAGAACCTCAAAGCCGCAGAGGCGGCCTTTCAGCAGGCGGAATGGATCGTCGCGCAGGCCCGTGCCGGTTTTTACCCGACCCTCGATCTGAATGCGAGCGCGCAGCGTTCGCGAACCGGCGGTGGCTCGAGTAGCAGCACGGGCGCCGGCCGATCCGGGTTCATCAGCAGCTCGTTCAGCACTTCCGCGTCAGCCAGTTGGACGCCGGATCTTTGGGGTAGGATCCGCCGTACCGTCGAAGGCGATGTGGCGAGCGCCCAAGCGAGCGCCGGCGATCTCGCAAGCGCGCGCCTGTCGGCTCAGGGCACGTTGGCCAGCGACTATCTGCAGCTGAGGATGGCAGATGAGCTGAAGCGCCTGTTCGATGCGGCGGCTGGGTACTACACTGAATCGCTGCGGATCACTCGCAACCAATATCAAAGCGGCACCGCGGACCAGTCGGCCGTCTCCCAGGCCGAGGCTCAGCTCAAGGCGACGCAAGCGCAGGCAATCGCGGTCGGCGTGACGCGCGCTCAGTTCGAGCACGCGATCGCGGTTCTGATCGGCAAACCGCCTGCCGAATTTTCGATCCCGCCAACGGAAGCGAGGATCGCGGTGCCGGTGATACCGCCAGAGATGCCGTCCGCGCTTTTGGAGCGCCGTCCGGACATCGCCGCGTCGGAGCGCCAGATGGCCGCGGCCAATGCCCAGATCGGCGTCGCCGTGGCCGCGTTTTATCCCGATATCACGCTTTCGGGCGATTACGGGACTTCAGCGTTGACGCTGAACCGTCTGTTGGGCACTTCGAGCCGCTTCTGGTCATTCGGCTCGAACCTCGTGCAAACCGTATTCGACGCCGGCGCACGCAGCGCCCAAGTCGACGAGGCCCGCGCCGTCTTTGACCAAGACGTCGCGAATTACCGGCAGACCGTTCTGACTGCGTTCCAGCAAGTCGAAGATCAGCTCGCGGCCATGCGCATTCTCGCCGAGGAGGCCGAGGTTCAGGACAAGGCCGTGGCGGCGGCATTTGAGGCTGCGCGGATCCTCAACAACCAGTATCTGGCCGGCACCGTCGCGTATACCAGTGTTATCGTCGCCGATCAGACCGCGCTGGCGGATGCCGAAACCGCCGTCAACATCCGGCAGAGCCGGCTGGTCGCCAGCGCCGCGCTGATCCAGGCATTGGGCGGCGGATGGGATTCGGCGCAGCTACCGAGCCGTGAGCACATCGAAGAGAGTGCACCGCTCAATTTCAGCCCGTTCCCGCCGCCGCCCCGGCAATCGCTGACGTCTGCACCTTAGCTGGGTATGGCTGGTATCGGGTCACGCTGGGCGCAGCGTCCGGCGATGGCCGCTGACTTCAGCGCCGTCCGCCGGTGACAGGCGCAGAAAGCCAAGCGCCGAGAGAAGAGGAAACATTGCAATAAGAAAAAAGGCGAGGCGGAAATCGTCGATCGTCAGCGCCCGCGGACCGGCGATGACGGCAAGCAGTGCGGCCCCGACCGCGATGCCAAAGCCGCGCGCGAGCTGTTGCGCGACACCAGCGACGCCGGTGCTCTTGCTCAAATCGGCAGCGGGCACATCGGCGTAGCTGATCGCATTGAGGCCGAGATATTGGATGCTGCGCAGACACCCGGAGGATAGGACCAATAATACGATGATCCAGACTGGCGTATCCGGGCGCAAGAGCCCGCAGCCGGCGGTCACCGCAGCGGCAAGGCAGGCGTTGCCGGCGAGCAGCCGGCGGAAGCCAAACCAGCGCAAAAAGGTACCGGAAAGCGCTCGCACGAGCATCGCGCCGAGGCTCGAAGAGAATGACAGAAGCCCCGATTGGAGCGGGCTCATCCCGAACCCGACCTGGAACAAGAGCGGCAACAGAAACGGCGTGGCGTCGAGACCCATTCGACAAAAGGCGCCGGTGACTGTGCCAATGCGGAACGTGCGGATTTGCAGCAACCGGAGATCGAGGATCGGATCCGCGCGCCGTCGCGCATGTCGGCGGTAGAGCAGCAGGATGGCAAAGGCGGCGACAAAGAAGAGTCCACCCAAGGGTCCCGGGACCAGCGGGCGCCCGACATTCTCGATCGCGAGTTCGAGCAGCCCGAGGCCGAGCCCGGCGGTAAAGAATCCGGGCAAGTCGAATCGGGTTGGCGCCGGAGCGCGGAAATCCTCGATCCGCCAGAGCGCCAGCGTCACGCCGATGACGCCGATCGGCGCATTGAGATAAAAAATCGCGCGCCAGGAAAAATAAGTGGTAAGAAATCCTCCGACGATCGGGCCCACGGTCGGCCCGATCATCGCCGGGATCGTCATCCAGTTCATCGCAGAGACAAGGCGCGAGCGCGGAAAGCTGCGCAGCAGGATCAGACGGCCGACCGGCGACATCATCGCGCCGCCAAAACCCTGCAGCACGCGCAGGACCAGCATCATCGGCAGGCTGGTCGAGGCACCGCACAGCGCCGAACCTGCGGCAAAGATCGCGATCGCAGCGCAGAAGACGGGTCGGGCCCCGAGCCGGTCGGCGATCCAGCCGCTGACCGGAATGAAGACCGCAAGGCTCAGCAGGTAAGTGGCAATCACCAAATTGAGCCTCAGCGGCTCCTCGCCCAGGCTTTTGGCCATGTCGGGGATCGCGACGGCGATCATCGTCGAATCGAGGCCTTCCATGAAGAAGGCGCAGCCGATGACGAGCGGAATCAGGACAGCGTGCCGAGATTGCCTTTCCGCATCGGAAATAAGTCTTGACTGGCTGAGGCGGGATGCTCGGCTTATTGCAGTGTCTCGCAGTTGACAGGAACAAACCCGCAAGACCATAGCCGATTGCAGACATGAGGGACCACAAAGGTGGATCGGCGCGAGATCGAACCGGAACTGCTCGAACGGTGGGCGCTCCACTATCTCGGCCGGTACGCGAGCTCGGCCGAGAATTTGCGGCGGGTGTTGAAACGCCGGGTGCGCCGGCACTCTCCCGAGGCCGCGCAGGCTACGGCAACGCTGATCGATGAGCTCGTCACCCGCTATCGCGAGGCCGGGCTGCTGGACGACGCAGCCTATGCTGCAGGACGGGTGCAGTCGCTGCACCGGCGGGGCGAGTCGCTGCGGGCGATACGGGCACGGCTGGCAGCGAAAGGGGTAGCGGCGGGAGACATAGCCGATGCCTTGTCTGACTTGCGCGCCGCGGTGGATCCCGATCTCGCCGCCGCCTGCGCATTCGCTCGCCGCCGCCGGCTCGGGCCCTATCGGCGGACCGCCGCCGCTGACCACACGCGCGAACTCAGCGCCTTTGCACGGGCGGGCTTCAGTCGTCGAGTGGCAGAGGCGGTGCTCGCTTGCGCCGATATCGAGGCGGCCGAGGCGCTGACCCGCGAGGGGCTCGATTGATGGCAGCCGCTCTCACATTGTCTCCCGTGCTCGCATCAGGCGGGCAACGGCGCCTGCATCAGCATCGCCTTGCGCCTCGAGCGCGGCAATGATCCCGGGGCGGTCCACCACCGGGCGGTTCTGACTTAGCTTGTACTTGCCTTCGAGCCGGGCGACGGTGATGTCGAGTCCGATAATGCCTTTGAGCATGCCCTGCAGATAGGCTTCGGGCAGATCTTCCATCCGCCAAGGGTCGGGGCTGCGAGCTTCGTGGCGCTCGGACAAACGGTGAAGGAAACGGCGCAACCAATTGTCGTCGTCGACGAGGCGCACGGTCCCATAGGCATGCACGTCGACATAATTCCAGGTCGGCACGCTCGGGCCCGTCGTGTACCATCTCGGCGAGACGTAGGCGTGCGGCCCGTGGAAGAGTGCAAGCACCTCGCCGGCCCGAGCGAGATCGCCGACCTGCGGGTTGGGGCGAGCAAGGTGGCCATGGAGGTGCAGCACCGACCCGTCGTGTTCGACCAGAAACGGAATATGGCTCGCCACCAGACCGTCCGCTCCGTGGCTGACGAGCATGCCGAATTCGTATTGTTCGATGTGCGCTATCAGCACTTCGGATCGAGCTTCGGTGAAGGCAGGGGGTAGATAGACCATGCAGTCAGCTCATATGCCTCAAGAGGGGAACGGCGAGCAGCGCCGCACCGGAGACCAGCAGGATGGTCCCCGAGCCGCGGTTGATCCAGCCGAGATAACGCGGCTCAAACGCGCGAAACAACCGTCCCAGCCCAAAACTGACCGTCAGCCACCATAAAAGCGAGCCGAGCCAAACTCCGAGCACGAGGATCGCAGCACGGTCGAGCGTCGCTTCCTCGCCGCTGAGACCGATCGCCGAGAAAACGCCCAGAAAAACGAGGATCGTAATCGGATTGCTCAGGGTCAGAGCGAAGGTCGACACAAAGTCGCGGATCTCCGCGCTCCGCGGCGAGCGTGGTGTGATTTCCGGCGGAGCCAGCAATGCCGAGCCGCCCACCCAAATGAGGTAAACGCCCCCTGCGACCCGCAGCCATTGCTGGTAGCCGATCAGCAAGTCGGAAATGAAGGTCAGGCCGAACGCGGCGATAAAACCGAACATTGCATCGCCAGTCGCAGCGCCGACTCCAGAGATCAAGCCGGCAAGCCTGCTCGCGAAGATCGTACGGCGAACGCACATGACGCCGACGGGGCCGACCGGGACGGCGATGACGATACCGACCACGATGCCCTTCAGCAGAAATATCAAAAGCAAGCTGAGATCCCGCCGCCGCAGCGTGACGAGAGTCGCGCTATGCTAACATGCACCGCAGCAACCTTTCCGGCGCTTGGAGATCGTGATGGCTGACACCGATGATGCCTACGGGTTCGAGTTCGTCTCGATCGACGGCGAGCGCCTGCCGTTTGATGCGTGGCGTGGCCGGCCGGTGCTCGTCGTCAATACCGCGTCGTTCTGCGGGTATACCCCGCAATATCGTGATCTCGAAGCGCTCTGGCAGCGCTATCGCGATCGTGGTCTCGTCGTGCTCGGGGTGCCATCCAACGATTTCGGCGAGCAGGAGCCGGGATCGGCAGCCGAGATCAAGGAGTACTGCGCGACGAACTACGCGGTTGACTTCCCGCTCACCGGAAAATGCCGGGTCATCGGCGGCGAGGCGCATCCGTTTTACCGATGGATTGCCGAGGTAGTTGGCGAGGCCGGCACCCCGCGCTGGAACTTCCACAAATATCTGATCGGGCCCGATGGGCAGCTCGCCGGCGCCTGGCCCACGCAAGTTGCTCCAAGCGATCGCCGGATCACCAGCGAGATCGAGCACTTGCTGCCTCAAGTCTCTCAATAGAGACTGCCGGCGATGTTGCTGACGAGCACGCCAAGGATGAGGTCGATTACAACGATCAGCGCTGCGGCGGCGGCGGTTGTATCGAGAGCCACCCGAGCGATAAACCATTCGTAAACGAGAACGGCGACAGCAGCGACGGCCTCGATCGCGTGAGCGGGCGCGGCGTCCGGAGCGCCGCTCCCGGTTCCAAGACCAACCAGAACAAAGAGCGCGCTCTGCGGCACTTGCGACCAGTTGTAGGGCACCATGAAATCGAAGTAACGGTGGGCGCGGCCGATCAATCGCGTGACGGTTAGCATGATGAGCGGAAACGCCACCCACCCGATGACGTAGGCGATCGTCTCGACAGTGACGATGACAAAGCCGCCGGCCCGTTCCCATTCCGCGACCGTGACCCGCATCGCCAGCAGCAGGAGGTAGAGCGGATAGCCGATGACGGCGGCGCCGAACGAACGCCAGAAACCGTCGAGTGAGCGGTCGAAGCAGGCAAGCCCGCCGCGATCGCCGCGCGCTAGCCTCAGCGCCCCGACCAGCGCCAGCCGCGCCTCCGGCCACACCCTCGTCGGCATTAGACACCCTCGGTCGGATTTCGGAACAGCGGCCCGGCCCCGAAAGGTTGGGCGCGCCTACCAGGGTCAGCGCTAGTCATGATCGTCATTACCGGGCTTGGCCCGGTGATCCACGCTCCCCGACGCGTCACAGCCGGCAATTACGGGGGCGTGGATGGCCGGATCAAGTCCGGCCATGACGGCTTCCGAAACCATGATCATTCGAAGAACAACGAAAGAAAAGTGTAATAAATCTCGGTCAGCGCCGAGAGATCCGAGAGATCGACCCGCTCGTCGACTTTGTGCATCGTCTGCCCGACGAGGCCGAACTCGACCACCGGGCAATAAACCTGAATGAACCGCGCGTCCGAGGTGCCGCCGGTGGTGCTGAGTTCGGGTGTCCTGCCGGTGACGCGGCGGATCGCTTCGGCGAGGCGGTCGCTGAGCGGACCCGCTGCGGTCAGGAACGACTCCCCGCTGGCAGCAACGTCGAGCGTGTAACGCCCACCCACCGCGTCGAGTTTTTCGATGAGCCAAGCCCTCAGCTTCTCGCTCGTCCAACGGTCGTTAAAGCGAATGTTGAACACCGCCCGCGCGGCTGCCGGGATGACGTTGGCGGCCGGGTTGCCGATGTCGATCGTCGAGACCTGCAATGTCGAAGGCTGGAAGTGCTCGGAGCCGCCATCGAGTTCGGCCGTCGTCAGCGCATGCAGCATCGCGACAAGCCGGTGAGCGGCGTTGTCGGCGAGATGCGGATACGCCGTGTGGCCCTGGACGCCGGTTACGATCAGCCGGCCGGTCATGCTGCCGCGCCGGCCGATCTTGATCATATCGCCGAGAAATTGCGCACTGGTCGGTTCGCCGACGAGGCAGGCGTCGATCGTCTCGTCGCGCGCAGCCAGCCATTCGAGCACCTTGCGCGTACCGTTAATCGCCTCGCCCTCTTCGTCGCCGGTGATCAAGAGGCTGATCGAGCCGGGCAGGTCCAGCTCGCGTTCGGCGAGATAACGCTCCGCCGCGGCGATGAAGGCGGCGATCGCTCCTTTCATATCGACGGCGCCGCGGCCGCACAGCGCGCCGTCGCGAAGGCTCGCGGCAAACGGGTCAAAGGACCACGCCTCCGCCGCGCCGGCCGGCACGACATCGGTATGCCCGGCAAAGCACAGGTTGGGACGACCGTTGCCGTGGCGGGCGTAGAGATTGTGGATGTCGCCGAAGGCGAGGCGGTGGCAGGTGAACCCGAGCGGCTCCAATACGGCGGCGACGATGTCGAGCGCGCCCTCGTCCTTCGGGGTGACGCTCGGCTGACGAATCAGCGCCGCGGCGAGCGCCGCCGGGTCGAGGGCAGCCTCGCTCATTCGCGCAGCAACTCGTTGATCGAGGTGCGGGCGCGGGTGCTTTCGTCGACCTTCTTGACGATGACCGCACAGTAGAGGCTCGGTCCTGGCCGGCCGTCCGGGAGAGCCTTGCCGGGAAGCGAGCCGGGCACGACGACCGAATAGGCCGGGACGCGGCCCATCAAAACGTCGCCGGTATCGCGGTCGATGATCTTGGTCGTCGCGCCGATAAAGGTGCCCATCGCCAAGACTGCGCCGGTCTCGACAATGACGCCCTCGACGACCTCGCTGCGCGCGCCGATGAAGCAATTGTCTTCGATGATGACCGGCTCCGCCTGTAGCGGTTCAAGTACGCCGCCGATACCGACGCCGCCCGAGAGATGACAGTTCTTGCCGATCTGCGCGCAGGAGCCGACGGTCGCCCAAGTGTCGACCATCGTGCCGGCATCGACGTAAGCGCCGACATTCACAAAGCTCGGCATCAGCACGACATTTGGCGCGATGTGGGCCGAGCGCCGCACGATCGAACCCGGCACCGCGCGAAACCCGGCGTCACGAAAGCGGTTCGACGACCACCCGGCGAATTTCGAAGGCACCTTGTCCCACCAGCGCGCGGCGCCTCGGTCGGGGTCGGTCGGGCCGCCCGGGATCTCGACCATGTCGTTGAGGCGGAACGACAGCAATACCGCCTTTTTGAGCCATTGGTGGACGTGCCAGCCGCGGGCAGTCCTTTCGGCGACGCGCACCCGGCCGTCATCGAGCTCGTCGAGCGCTTCTTCGACGGCCTCGCGCCAAGGCCCGCGCGTCGCCGGCCCCAGCGTCTCGCGAGCTTCCCACGCGGCATCGATCGTGGCGGCAAGATCGGCGTCGGTCATAGCTTATCCAAAGCGGCTCGAAGCGTCGAAAGGTGTCCGCACCATGCTCGACCCGCCCCCAAAGTGTCAACGCGGCTCACCGCGGACGAGGGAAGGGATCCGACGTCGCCTCCAAGGCCAGATCAAGGCTACAATCAACAATTGCATCGAAAGTCCACTATTGTGCAATCTGTAGCGAATCAGCAGCAAATTCATCCATAGGTTGTAGGTCCGCATGTCCGTGGGACGCTCCAGCAACCGCGGTCGTGAATGCGCATTTCGGACCGGGCTCTCCTCGCCTGGAGCCGTCCTCAATCGCAATATGTAGTGTAAATCTGGCGATTTTATGGTCGCAATAATATCGGCTACCTATCGTCATCTCGTGGACTGCAGGAATCGAGGACTGCTGCGGCGACCCTAGCCGTCTGGAGGACGACAATACTCACGCCTGCCGGATAACGCGCCAGAGGCGCTCTGGGGTGGCGGGCATTTCGACGTGACGGATGTCCAAGGGCGAGAGCGCGTCGACCAGCGCGTTGGCGACGGCGGGGAGTGCGCCGACATTGCCGGCCTCGCCGGCGCCCTTGACGCCGAGCGGGTTGGTCCGCGTTGGCACCGGGTTGCTGTCGCAGTGGATCGCCGACAGGTCGCCCGCGCGCGGCATTGCGTAATCCATGAACGATCCGGTCAAGAGCTGGCCCGAAGCCGGGTCGAAGCGGATGTCCTCCATCAGCACCTGACCGACGCCTTGCGCGATGCCGCCGCAGATCTGGCCTTCGAGCAACAGCGGGTTCAGAACCGTGCCGACATCGTCGACGACGCTGTAGCGCAACATTTCGACCTCGCCGGTCTCCGCGTCGATCTCCAGCTCGCAGATATGGCAGCCGTTGGGAAAATTCTGCTCCTTGCATCTGAAGGTGGCGCTCGCGACGAGCCCGAGATCCATGTCTTCGGGCAGGCTCTCGGGGTTCAGCGATTCCTTGGCAATCTCACCGATTGTCAGCGCCCGGTTCGAGCGCGGCGCCGAAAACAGGCCGTCTTCGAAGCGGACCTCCTCGGGTTCGGCGCCGAGCACGGCAGCGGCGACCCTTTTTGCCTTGGTCACGATCCTTTCCGTCGCGAGGTAGACCGCGGAGCCGCCGATCGTCGCGGTGCGCGAGCCGCCGGTGCCTTCGCCGATCGCGACCTTGTCGGTGTCGCCTTGGACGTAGTGCACCTGGTCGGGATGAATGCCGAGCCGGTCGCATAAGAGCTGCTTGTAGACGGTCTCGTGCCCCTGGCCCTGCGTGATCGAGCCTGACAGCAGGGTCACGGTGCCGCCGCGATCGAAGCGGATCTCGGCGGCCTCGAAGCCGCCCGCCGCAGCGCGTTCGATCGTGTTGGAAATACCAAAACCAAGCAGCTTACCCCGTTGGCGCGCCTCGGTGCGGCGCTCCTCGAGCCCGGCGAAATCGGCGAGGTCGAGAGCCAGTTCCAGGCCCTTTTCAAACTCGCCGCAATCGTAGGTGAAGGTCAGGCCTGATTTGAACGGCATCGCCTCCGGCGGGATCATGTTGCGCCGGCGCAAATCGACGCGGTCGATGCCGAGCTCGGCGGCGGCGAGATCGACCATTCGCTCGATGACGTAACCCGCCTCGGGGCGGCCATTGCCGCGATAGGCGCGCATCGGGTTCGTGTTCGTATAAACCGCGGTCACGTCGGCATAGACCGTCGGCGTGCGATAGACGCCGGCCAGGGTTCCGAGATTGTTGACAAAGGCGTTGGAGCCGGCCTGCGGATAAGCGCCGACCGCGGCGATCGTATCGACCCTGAGCCCCAGGAAATGGCCGTCGCGGTCGAGCGCCAGCTCGGCCTCGGTGATGTTGTCGCGCGCCTGCGCGTCGCCGAGAAAGGATTCCGAGCGCGTGCTCGTCCATTTGACCGGGCGGCCGGTCAGCTTCGAGGCGAGCAGGACCAGCGCGACCTCGTTGTAGATTGCCGACTTCATGCCAAAGCTGCCGCCGATGTCGCCGGCGACGACGCGCACCTTGCTCTCGGGCACTTTGAGCACCTGCCGCGCCAGCTCGGAGCGATAACCGTGCGTACGCTGCAAGGTCGTGTAGATCGTGTAGTGATCGGCTGCCGCATTGTAGTCGCCGATGCAGCCGCGCGGCTCCATTGTCGCCGCGGTCACGCGGTTGATGACGAATTTATGCCGGACGACGTGAGCCGCGTGCGCGAAGGCGGCATCGGCCGCCGCCTTGTTGCCTTCGAGATAGATAAAACTCACGTTGTCGGGGCTGTCGTCCCAGAGGCGAGGCGCATCGGGCGCGAGCGCCTCCGCGGTCGAAATGACAGCCGGCAGCGGCTCGTAATTGACGGCGATCAATTCCGCCGCATCGGCCGCCTGATCGCGGGTCTGGGCGACGACAAAGGCGACGTAATCGCCGACCCAGCGCACCCGGTCCTCGACCAGCGCTGGATAGCGCGGCCGGTAGGCGGGGGAGCCGTCGCGCCGCTTATTTCCGGTGGCGGTCGGCAGATCGCCCCAGTCCGAGGCCGCCCAATCCGCGCCGGTCAGCACCACCAGCACGCCCGGCGCGGCCTTCGCGGCAGTCGTCTCGATCGAGCGGATGCGGGCATGCGCATGCGGTGAGCGCAGCACATGGCCGAACGCCATGTGCGGCAATGCCATGTCGTCGACATAGCGGCCGCCGCCGCGCAACAATCGTGGGTCCTCGAAGCGCGGCACCGGCTGCCCCAACGCAAATTCACCCATTATCCCCTCCCGATGCATGGCGGTGCTTTGTGGAAGCCGGCATCAATAGTTTCTTCGTCGTTCCAGCGAAAGACCTTGTCAACAAATCGGGATGAGGTCGCCTAGACGCGCAAGCTGCCCTCCGTCGTCGTCCCGGCGAAGGCCGGGACCTAGGGTTCCGCCAGCTCGGAATTTTGTAGGAGTGGCGAAGCCTTACAGATTTTTCGCAGGGTTTGTGCCGCGGGAGAGGTGGACCCCGGCCTGCCCACGGAACTAGGTCCGTGGGC
>Ga0306926_10002667_pt1 | contig 18195 bp, 15 predicted proteins | sample flu12Cox44000178_FD_203759 | JGI IMG/M metagenome (GOLD analysis project Ga0306926, IMG submission 203759) | Lab enrichment of tropical soil microbial communities from Luquillo Experimental Forest, Puerto Rico - flux8day.12C.oxic.44.000.178 (v2)... | ecosystem: Environmental > Terrestrial >... | reverse complement strand
CCGATGACCTGATCTACAACGAGGCGCAGAACGAGGTGATTCTTATCAAATACTTGACTTCTGCTGGTACTGATCCTGGACCAGCGGGAGTTCGCGCATGACCGTGACCCGCTGTGTGAGGAGTAGTTGTGACGCCCCAGTGACGAGAGAACGTACAAAGCGTGGGATGTTGAATGGAATAGCGGACAGCTAGATGTGTATCTGAATTCCCTCGTTTTACTTTTTGTATATATTAATTTGTAGTTATAATTGCTTCTTAATAACTTCAGGTTTTGGATCTGGGCAGTCGAGCAGTCGTCGCCTTTTTTCCACTCGCGGTTTAGTGAGATACCTTTTGCTCCGATCGGACCAGAGTTTTATTGGAGATCGGTATGGGCGCCCAAACTGGTCGTAGACAATCAGAAATGCCGGAATCATCGCGCCGTGCGGGAATTGTTCTGTGATCGGCTCCTCCCCGACAGCTAGCAACGCTCCCTCGATCGACTTGCCCGGCGAAAGGATGCGTTCCACGTCGGCCAAGTGGTTCAAAACCTCGTCCTTTTCAAATGCAGGATCATACTTGCCACCGAACCGATACATCTTGGGGCTGCCATCGATTTCGAACGGTTCGTCGAGCCAGCGGACGCTTCCTTTCCAGGGCAACTCAAGGCCGAACCCAGAAATCGCAAAGTGCGGAAGATTGACAGTGATGGCAGCATAAACAATATATGCAGCGCCGCCATAAAAGTCTAACGCCCGGCTTTCGATAACTCCGCCAAACTGGCGGATCATTAGGCCACTCGGTGGATCATGAGGTGTTTCCCCGTCGTCTTCAGCGATATAGATCGCGACGCCGGCGGCGCGGATTCGCCGAGCAAGCGTCAGGTTGTCGGTGTGTGTTCTATTTTTCAATTTTTTCTGACCCTTTTGGAGCTACCGAGCCATCTTGCCCACGCTGGATGCCCTATTCTAATAGCCCCATCGGTTGCGAATTTGGATTTTGGCCTACACTAGATACACAGCCTACACGCTAAACTCTTCAACAGCGCTGCTTGGGTTATATCTCCTTACTCTGGGTTGCATTCACGGGCCTGGCGTCCGCGACCTCCAAATCACCAAATTCGCGAGCGATTAGCCGCGCGCGATTAAGAACGGCGTCCGTCAAGCGCAACTTCTTGCCCCTGGCGTCGCGCGGTTCAGTCGAGAAGCCGAGTAATTTGAGCCTCTTACCGAACACGCCAGCATCAATTTTACCATCCCGCTCTCCACGCCGTCTTAAAATTTCCTGGGCGATCTCTGCAAGCTCTGCGACGTAAACGACCTCCCCCGGCGCTTCAGTACCGGCGACAACTATCGCTGCTAGCAAAACGCAGTTCATCTCAATCCACGTCTCGGACTGGATTTCTTTGCCTTTTTCTTGAAGTAAGTCACACAATTCGGACTGCAACTTTGTGTCATCTGGTGTTGCTGCGGCGAAGCTGTGAGCAAGATCCTGAAGCGCAAAGGAGAACTGTGACGCGTCAAACTGCATCTTGCGGGCGGTGCCGAGGTTCGCGCGGCGGAAGCTTAACAGTCTTGGCTGGAAGTCGCTCAGTATCTGGCTCTGTGTATCCAAATCGAGGTGGGGCAGTTCGCGGCCCGTCGGGATCATCGAAATCTGAATTGAACGATGTGGCCACGGTTCCCCGGCGAGAACGGAATCGCTGTGAATTACCTGGACGCCAAACAGGTCGAGGAGACGGCCACGGGATGGAATTCTGCAATCGCGATTGCTTGCTTGGCCAAGCAGCAACCGCAATTTGTCACTCATCGTCGTCTGGCTAATCAGATAGGTAAATCGCACGCCGCTCGGCAGCGAGCACAAGCCGGCGGGTGTGACGCCCGTCAGCGGGAGCGCGTGTCGGCAGAGACAGCGCAGCAATGCGACGAGTCGATTCGCCCGTAGGGTATCTGGCCCGACAATCATGAGCGCCGGCGCCACGGGAACGGCATCGATGATAGAAGTGCAGAGGACAATTCGACCCGCCAGGGGTGCGATTTTTTCCTCAAGGCCGACAAAATTCGCGAGCAGTTTGCAAGTCTCTGCCAAAAACTCGCGAGTACTTCCGTGTGGGCGACACCGCGTGGGAAGGCTCAATTCCTGCAGCACGCTGCTGTTGATTGGCGCTGGCTCGTAAAGTCGACCGTCGTGCTCGACCAGCGATCCGACAATCTCCTTGGAACCGTTCCAGATCATTAATCGAGGATTTCCGCCTGGGACGCCGATCAAGTCGATCGTGGTCCCATCGGAGAAAACCTCGCCGCTGGTCGCAACGGGGGCAATCGTCGCAGCCGCGGCTCCATCGTCGGCCGGCTTCTTATTCCTGCGCAATCAGCTTGCCTTCCTGCAGTGCCGTTCCTTTTGCCTTTTGTGGCACCCTTTACCTCATTGTCAAACAGACAAAAAAAAGTCGCGATCAAGAAACATCGCGACCTGTCCCGGAAAGCCGTTCGACCGAATCCAGCCCCCGAAGATGATAATTCGAGGATCCCAGTTCGTCAACCCGCCAAGCGCGTGCGTAAACTCAGCCGCCGCTCGCTATTTTGACCCCATGTGTGAGACGGAAGCGCTTCTGGTTCTGCGCCTTCTTTGGCCGTGAATTCGCTGCGACCGTTGTTTTCGCTTCCCCCGTCCAGCAGCGTTTAGTTTCGCGAGTTTTGGCGAACGACAATGGTCGAAAGGGTAGAGGGACTTTCCTTCCGCCCGCCTCGATAGTCAACACGGAGCGCATCCCACATGACATAACAAAGTGACATCAAAATAAGAGAGCTTTTCTAACCCGCTCGCCACACCGTGCCCGATTTGCGTCTACGACCGGGCGCTTCGATTTTAAGTCTTGAAACAATTAGAGCAGTAGACTAACGTCACAATCGCAATCGTAACTGCTATTCAGCTCAACCTCTCGAAACCTTTACCTCTTTGTTCGCAATCTCCTTCTTGAGAACTCCCTCAATAAAATTTGAAAGGCTTCTGTTCTCTGCTTTCGCGAGCGCAACCAGCTTAGTCTTCAGAGCTTTCTCGATTTTGAGAGATATCGTGGTGTCTTTCATGGTGTCGGCAAAATAGTACAACCTTGTTCTCACACCCTCAAGAAATCCTCGAGTCTCGTTGACAATTGGGGAAGTCTGTGGTAATACGTAGTATTACTTAGTATGATGAGGTGATATGGGGACCAAAAAGAGTAAAGGTTCAAAGGTATTGCGCATCCTCCCCGGTGAGAAAGCTGAAAGCCAACCCGAAGGTCGCGGCTTGAGACAGGCCGTTGAACATGCCAAATCACATCCGGGCGAAGTCACCAGCAATCTCAGAGCGGCACGCTCGATCTGGGGGCCGCTCCCGCGCCTCCTGATCAAAAACCTCCGAGAAATTACCAAAAGGCATCATCTTTCTGTATCCGCGGGCGACGTTACGCTGCTGGGTAGCCAATTGTACATCACGCATGCAGGGCTTCTTTGCATTGGCAAGCGTAACCGGTGTTCCGGAATTGTGACACGCTTACACAGGGATTTATCGGATCCGGCGGCGTCTCGGTGGGTCTTCCGCGCGACAGTTTTCAAATCTCCGCGTTCGAAGGGTTTTGATGGTTACGGCGATGCCGATCCTTCAAATACATCTCCTCTAGTCCGCGGCGCCGAAATGCGGGTGGCCGAGACAAGGGCTGTCAATCGCGCCCTGCGCAAGGCTTATGGAATCGGGCTTTGTTCGGTCGAGGAGCTTGGGTATCTCTCTTCTAAGCAGGAGGTATCAAAAGGTGTCGCTTCCGGTCATTCGAATAGAAACGGGTCCGGGACTGGCGTTTCAAGACTTCGCGACAAACTCTGCCTGCTGATTCGAAACTACGAACTCGATCCTACTTTGGTGAAACGCTACGCAGCCGACTTCTGTGGTACCGAAACTCTTCGCGAAGCCAGCCGAGATTTGATCGAAGCCTTCGTTTCGACAATCTCCCGAGAAGCCGCCAACAATCGTGCCGCGCTCATCTGCAAGTTGAACAGCTACAACCAGCCCGAGGAGGTGAGGTCATGAAGCGGCATTTTCCCGGTCTCCATTCAGGGCCAACTCGTGTCGACGAGTCTCTCGAGGGCATATTCCTGGTTCGCGTCGACCGCGCCTACTATCGTTGGCATCCCCAAAAACCCTTTTTCGTCCTCCGTTTCGCGATCCTCGAGCCGAAGGAGCTTGCCTCCCGCAAGATTTCCGGCCGGCTCTATTGCACCCAGAAATCGCTCTGGAAGCTGAACTGGTTCCTCCGCGATTTCGGTTACGACCCCGACCTGCTCGGACGTGACGAAGTGGATGAAAAGGCTCTCCTCGGTCTGACGGGTGTCCTTCGTACCAGCCGCAAATCACTCGCGGGTCGCATGTTCCTCAATCTCGACGCGTTTGCACTCCCGGCGCAATGGGAATTCATCTCCAAGGATGCTCGCGAAAGTGTTTTGGCGGGAGGTTCCAATGACCTACAGCTTCACGCAGATTAGCCAGTACCTTCGCTGCCCCCGGCAGTATCGCTATCGGTATCTCGACGGCTGGCGGGAGAGGGAAGATCGAGCATCCATGATCTTCGGCCGTTGCTTCGAGAATGCCGTCGCGGCCTACTTCAAAAGAGAAGACCCAACTGCCACATTCTTCAAGGAATGGCAACAACAGCAGGACGCTTCTCTCGCCTATACAAAGAATGACTCCTGGGATCGGCTTTATCACCAGGCGATTCACCTCCTCGAGCGGTTCGCTCAGGATGATCGCGTTCAAATCCGAAGCCCAAAACAGAATCTTCAAGTGAAGCTGACCCGCTCGCTGCCCTGTGGCGCCGATTTCGTGTCGTACGTCGATGCGATCGGCAAGATGGATGGAACGAAATGCATCATCGACTGGAAAACGACCACATCCCGATATCCGGAACAGCCGGAGGGTCTCTTGGCTCTTGACCCGCAACTCGTTTGTTATTCCTGGATGGCCGGCATTTCTGAGGTTGCCCTCGTCGTCTTTGTACGGAAGAACGCACCCGAAGTTCAGTATCTGAAGACCACGATCGACGAAGGTCAGCGCCGGGAGTTTGGCCAGCTGGTAGAGACTACGGTCAATCAGATCGAGTCGGGACAATTTCTCCCGCACAGCGGCATTCGATTTCCTCAGAACGGGTGTCTGAGCTGCTCCCATCTGGGGATGTGCCTGGGGGATCAACAGCTTGTGGATTCAAGACTGATTCGTCGGCCAGGAGCGAGCGACCTTGATTGGATTGACCAACTTGAGGACTAGCGGGCCACCCCTGATGGCACCGAAACTGAATCGCCGGCGGGCTCTGTTCGTATTGGGACGGATCGATGAGATTTTGTCCTGGGAACGGACGACAGAGCAGGAGCGGGACACTCGATTTGTGGAACTGGGCCGCTATCTCTGCGAAGTGCGGGCCGGACAATACTGGCGGATCGACAATCTGACATCCTTTGACGAGTTCCTGGAAAAGAAATTCCCTGAATCTCGCCGCAAGGCCTACTACCTGATGGCGATTCACGAACAGCTACCACGGCAAACCCGTCGCGATCTGCGGGAGGTGGGCTGGACGAAAGCGGCGGAATTAGCCAAGGTCGCACGCCGGGACGGACAGAAATTCGACTGTGCAACCTGGTTGCACAAAGCGCAGGAGCTGCCGAAGGAAGAGTTCAAGCGAGAAGTGGAACGACATCTGACAGGTCAGGAACAGGAACCTTGGGAGATGCTGTATTTCAAGATCTACAAGAGCCAGCTGCTGGTGATCGAGAAGGCTCTAGAGACTGCCTCACTGATGCTCGGCTCTCAGAAGTCCCGCGGCTACTGCTTGGAGATGATTTGTGCCGATTTTCTGGCCGGAGCCCAGGTCGAAGGCGGCGGTTCGAGCGCGCTGCTCCTTGCACTTGATCGGCTCTACTCGTTGCTTCCAGGCCCTCAGAAAGTGGAATTCCTGCGGCAAGTTGAAAAGACAGCATGAAATCGATTCGGCAGCGAAAACCGAGGCTACGGCTCAACTCGTATTCCTACCGCAAGCTTCGTAGCGATGTGCTGGAACGAGATGACTGGCGATGCCAGTATTGCGGCAGCTCCGATCGTCTTCAGGTCCACCACATTCGCTGGCGGGGCCGGCTGGGTGACGACACAGATGAAAATCTGATTACGCTTTGCGCTGATTGCCACAGTGGCATCCATCAGAGCTGAAGCAATACAAGCGCCTCACCAGGGTACAGCGGCCCCGAGTCGCGCTTAGGGAGATTCGTTCGATTCGTTAAAACGGCCGAAGATTGACCTGCCTATCCGACTGTCTTAGACTCCCAAGACGAAGATGAAACACCGTTTGCGCTCAAGAACTAAGGTCCTCCTGCCCACCGACGCGGAACTTCTCATCTTAGACGCCTTGTGGGAGCTAGGAGAAGGCACAGTCGAGGATGTTGTAAATCGGTCGCCATCGAATCCACGCGCCAATTACAAGACCGTGCAGACTCTCCTGCGAATTATGGAGAACAAAGGATTCGTCAAACATACGACGCGCGGCAGGGCTTTTGTCTTTATGTCGTGCGTGACTCGCGATGAAATAGGGCGGGTTTCGGCGAAGCGGCTGGTGGACCGGAACTTCCAGGGATCACACACAGCAATGCTGATGAATCTGCTCGACAGCAATCACATAAAGGAAGACGAACTTGATGCGCTCGAGAGATTAATCCAGCAATATCGCGAGCGAAAAGCAAAGTAACATGGGACCAATTCAGCACCTCGCGGGGCTCGGCCTCATTGCCAGCGGTTGCCTCCGAATTCTGGCCGTTTACGTCCTTTTCATCGCTTTCACTCGTTTGAGTTCGCGGCCCTATGTCCGACATGCTCTTTGGCTCCTTTTTCTCATTGGAGCCGGATTCTATTGGGCGTTTCTTGGGATACAAGCCGCTACGCCAGTTCATTTGACGCATTCCATCGTTCGCACGGTCCGGGCAGATCAACTCACATCGACCGACAACAGCAATGCGACGACGATTAAGGTCCCTTTTTCCTGGGACCACCGTTTGGAATTAACGAGCGGCGTTCTAGGCAGCATATACGCAATCGGTTTGGTTCTGATGCTTTTTCGTCTGCTTCGACGCAGGCGATTCCTCCGCATAGATGTGGCTCGCGCCCAGGTGGTCTCTTCCGGTTCGCACAGCGCGTTTCAAAGCGCATGCCATCATGTTGGGATCTCGAGGTGCCGGATTCTCGAGCTACCGGGGCTAGATTCACCTGGCACGGCCTATACGTGGAAGCCGTTGGTCCTACTCCCTGCGGGGCTGGACTTGTACCTGGATAACGAGCAGCTCATCGACGTTCTGTGTCACGAGTTGGTTCACATCCGTCGCTTAGACTTCTTCTGGAACACACTGGCAGAGCTTGTGGGTGTTGTGCTGTTCTTTCATCCAGCCAGTTGGTTAGCCCTATCGAAGCTGGGCCGCGAGCGGGAACTAGCGAGCGATGAAGCAGTTGTTGAACTGCGACAAGGGCGGCGCACGGACTATGCCTTATGCCTTACGCGATTGGCTCGCCGTCGCGTTCTCGGTTGTCAACTTGCGGCGCCATCGCATTTGGCACTGCTGGACTCTTTTTTGGCGCTTCGTGTCCAAACCTTGCTGCAAGAGAATCACCGAAGTACTTGGGGAAAACGTAGTGCTGCGATTTCCGCAAGCTTTCTCGTTCTGTTGTTAATCTGCGCCGGATGGTCATCTCTGTCGCTGGCCATAGAGCTGGCTGGCCCAGTGGGAAATAGTGCTCCGCAGATGATCCAGCGCGGATATTCGACTGTCTCGCAAAAGAGGAGGGCTGGCGGGCGGAAGCCACATGCTGTGTTTTCTCCTACGGTCAGGCAGGTAGCACCGAATCCTCCCACATTTGACGAGGTGCCGCCGGAACCTCAAGTGAACACATCTCCAGCAGTGGGCAACCGAGACCTCGAAGCTTTGATCGATCCTCCGCGGGTCGAGTCTCACATATCGCGGCGGGAAGTTGAGGATCGGTCTATATGGGACGAAGCTTCCCCGTCAATGCCAGCGCAGAGCACCATCTCGTGGCAACGGACCGTCATGGGCGCCGCCATTGGCGCTCTCGAACGCGTTGCTCTGGGCGGCAAAAACGGAGATAAAGGCGGAGACAGAGACGATGCCAAAAACGCCGCAGACCGTTACCTTGGCACCGTCTCTCCAAAGTAGCTTTTCTTCGCTCAAACCACCTTCCACTGCAAAAATGCCACCTAGTAAGGACTTTGATCGTCCCCAATCGAAATGAAGTCTTTATCTATTAAGATTAAGCTTGACTGCGAGTCTTGATGAGTTAAGACTTGTTTTGGCCCGCACGGCTCTCATGAGCGGACAAGCAGTCACTTCAGGTTGACGTTGACTGCCGGATGTTTCCACCTTGTGCGGAATAGCTGGCTTTACCCATAAAGGTTGGATTCCAGAGCCCGGACGTATTCGGGATGCTACGGCAACGCTCGTCCATAGGGGGCCTGATCAGCGAGGTGTCTTCGAATCGCATTTTGCATCGATCGGTGCGACGCGCCTCAAGATTATTGATTTAGAGTCAGGAAACCAGCCTATAACCACTGATGATGGCGACGCGACGATCGTTTTCAATGGCGAAATCTACAATCACGAGGAACTGCGAGCCGAGCTAGGCAAAAGGGGACATCGATTCCGCTCCCACTGTGATACAGAAACCGTTCTTCGTGCATTCGTCGAGTGGGACACGAGCTGCTTCGCCCGGCTGCGGGGGATGTTCGCTCTTGCGATATTGACGGAATCAGACCGAAGGTTAGTTCTCGCGCGAGACCGGATGGGGATCAAACCACTTTACATCGCAAGGGAGGGAGAGGATTTGTTTTTCGGATCAGAGTTGAAGGCAATTCTGATCCATCCCGAAATTGAACGCCGTCTGAGCATGGAGGGCCTCGACTGCTACTTGTCTCTTAATTATGTGCCATCTCCGTGGACGCTTGTCGACGGAATAAAAAAGCTTCCGCCTGCGCACTGGCTTGAATGGCGCGATGGAGATACCCGCTCTGGGGCCTATTGGACGCTGCCTTTCGATGGGTGCCGCGATTGGTCGCTTCACGATGCACAGGAAGAGCTGGACTCGCTTTTGAAAAATTCCATCAGCGAGCATCTCATCTCGGACGTTCCGTTGGGAGTGTGGCTCAGTGGAGGCATTGACTCATCGACGATCCTGCACTATGCCGCAGTAGCATCGAGCAAGCCGCTGAAAACCTACTCGATTTCCTTTCGAGGGCGCAGCTTCGACGAGAGCGCGTACATTCAAAAAGTGTCGTCACACTACGGGACTGACCATGCCGAATTAGACTTGAATCCTCGAGAGAATCTATCAGACGCGATTGAAGAATTTGCCTATTACTCCGACGAGCCCAGCGCCGATGCGGGCGCGCTGCCTGTCTGGTTTCTCGCCAAGCTGAGCAAGAGAGGAACAACAGTGGCGCTCAGCGGCGAGGGAGCTGACGAGCTATTCGGGGGCTACTTGACACATCGAGCGGACCGCCTTGCGTCGCAAATACGTCGACTGCCAGCGAGCATTCTTCGACTGGCGCTCGATGGGATGCGTCACTGGCCAGTATCGGACGAGAAAATCGGATTTGATTACAAAGCGACGCGCTTCCTCGAGGGCTGCTTGCTTTCCGCGGATCGGGCTCACATCCATTGGAATGGCACTTTCTCCGAGGCCCAGAAACGATCGATGTTGCGGCTTCCCCTTCCCGGTGCGCTCGATGGCCTTCTCAGTGAGATTGGCGATCTACCCCCCGCGAAAGATGATCTGGTGCCCTATTTGTGGTTCGACCAGAAATATTTCTTGGCGGACGACATTTTGGTCAAGTCCGACAGAATGAGCATGGCTCATTCAGTGGAAGTGAGGCCGCCATTTCTCGATCATCGAATCGTCGAGTTTGTTGCCACCTTACCGGCTGGACTCAAGATTCGGGGTTCTTGTCAAAAATACATACTCAAGCAATTAATGAAGGGGAAGTTGCCGAAATCGATTCCTTTAAGAAAGAAAGTGGGCTTTGACATCCCAACTCACGAGTGGTTGCGCGGGCCCCTTCGTTCATTACTCTTGGAAACTGTAACTACCGGCGCTTCCGAACACGACGAGCTGTTCCAACCCAACGTTCTCAAAACCTATGTAAGCCGGCATCTCGAAAGGCGGGCCAATCTTGGATATCACTTATGGGGACTGATGCTCCTGTTCTTGTGGATGAAAAAATGGCGCATCCAGGTGTCGGGGAATCCGATGGTCGAGCGAGTCGTCCCGGAACAAGCAGGAATCTATACCTAGGCGTCGTTCTCTTCGCTGCAGCCGTGTATTTGGGATGCATGATTTCGCCACCGTCACTAATGGACGATGTCGATTCTGTACAAGCCCAGATTGCGCGGCACATGCTGAGTTCCGGCGACTGGGTGACGGCTCGGCTGGACGGAGTCAGTTACTTGGAAAAAGCGCCGCTCGTGTATTGGGCGATGGCGGTCTCGTACAAGATATTTGGCGTGCACGACTGGGCTGCGAGATTTCCGATTTCGCTCTCCGCTATCGGACTGTGCTGGCTGGCGGCTGCTTTTGGCGCATGGGCATTCGGCAGACGCGCGGGATTTTATTCAGGACTTTGCCTGGCCACGTGCGTAGGCCTTTTTCTCTTCACGCGCATACTGATTCCGGACGTCATGCTGACGTTTACCGTTACGCTCGCGCTGTGGGCGATGCTGCGGGCTCTTGACGACCAGGAGCGTCACCCGACGGCTTGGGCATTCGTGCTCGCGGCCAGTTTGGGAACGGGGCTTCTACTGAAGAGCTTGGTCGCCGTGCTCTTTCCGCTGGCTACGGGTTTTATTTTTCTGCTCGTCACGCGGCAATTGTTTTCGGCGAGAACATGGGAGCGGTTGCATCCATTCAGTGGTTTAGCAATCGTGCTACTGATCGCAGCGCCTTGGCACATACTCGCCACGCTCCGTAATCCGCCATATTTCGATTTCACTTTTCACAGTGTTCCCGGCCAATACCACGGCTTTCTCTGGTTTTTTTTCATGAATGAGCAAGTACTTCGCTTCTTGAATTTACGCTACCCGCGGGATTACAACACGGTTCCGCGGCTCTACTTCTGGCTACTGCATCTTGTCTGGTTATTTCCCTGGAGTGTGTATCTGCCCGCGATCACCAAGCTGTCGTTCAATCCAGTAGACCGCGCCGGCCGAACTCGGTTGCTGGCGATTTGCTGGATTGGCTTCGTTCTCATATTTTTCACATTTTCCACGACGCAAGAATATTACTCCATGCCATGTTATCCGGCACTGGCCTTGCTGCTAGGTGCCGCGATGGCCGAAGACACGATTTGGATTCGCCGAGGCACTCGAGTGTTGGGAGCGCTCGCTGGAATTATGGCGTTGGTTGCTTTCGTTCTTTATTTCCGCGTGCGAAACATGCCTGCGCCAGGAGATATTTCTGTCGCCCTTTCGAGGCATCCCAAAGCCTACTCACTTTCCCTGGGGCACATGGAAGATCTAACGCTTTCATCATTGGCTTACCTGAAGGGACCGCTGCTGCTTGCAGGGTTGAGTTTCCTCGTCGGCGCTCTGGGAACGATTGCGCGACGAGCCTTTCTGGAGACAGCTCTTATGATGGTGATTTTTTTTCAAGCTGCCCGGCTGGCGATGGTTGCATTTGATCCGTACATGTCATCGCGGCCACTCGCTGAATCGCTTTTGCGATCCCCGGCAGGCAAACTCATCTTCGATGGTACGTACTACAACGTTTCCTGCATTGTTTTCTATACGAATCGGGATGTCCTTCTTTTAAACGGCCGTCGAGACAATCTCGAATATGGTTCCTACGCTCCCGGGGCGGCCGACGTCTTTATTAACGATTCACAATTCGCAAAACTATGGGCGCAGCCTGAGCGGTATTACCTGGTGGCCAGTGAGTCTGCTCTTTCTCGTTTTGAAAACTTGGTCGGGCATGAGCAGCTCATTGTTGTAGACAGAAGTGGCGGAAGAGTCTTGCTGACGAACCAGCAACTCGCGCCCGCTGCCGGATTGACGACTGTTTCCCAGCAGGCTTCGAAACCTTCGCAAATTGTGGACTGTGAAGGTTCATCGTGTGGCCTTCATGGACGCCAAATATGATCTCTAAGCGAATGTCGATTCGTGGGGATTCGACTCGCCGTGCGCCCATCCGACACGTGGTACTAACGCTGTTCCGGTTCGCGATCGGAGCTAGTCTCCTGGCCTATCTCGCTAAGTCGGGCATCGTTGACTTTCGAGCTCTGTCGAAGTTGTTCACCGCTTGGCCCATCACTTTCGCCGCGGTCACGCTCTTACTCATGGACAGCGCGCTGATGTCGGTTCGGTTGTCGTGGCTCTTTCGGCCTCAAGGACTGAACCTTCGATTTGGCACATCCCTGAAACTGTCCCTAGTGGGATTTTTCTTTGCCACCTTTTTGCCGGGAGCGGCCGGTGGCGATCTTTCAAAGCTTTTCTATACGACGAGAGGAAATGGCGGACGAAGGATCACGATTATGACAGTTGTTCTCCTGGACCGTGCCATCGGACTATTTTCGCTGCTGCTTCTGCCTCTGATTTTCGTTCCGATGTTCTCTCAACGCCTTACGAGCGAATCCGCATTGCGAAGCGTATTGCTGACGGTAGCACTACTTTCGCTCGGTATGTCTGCCGGATTCCTCACATGCCTTTTCAGCGACCGATTCATGGTCTTTATTCCGAGTATCACGCGGAATCGTTTGATAGAAAACAGAGTCGTTCAGCAGATTCTGGGAACGATTACCACATATCGCAAAAATTGCGGAGTGCTGTTCCTGGCTTTCGGAGTGTCGCTTCTGGCGAATTTTTTGCTAGTTTTTGTAACAATGCTTGGAGCACTCGCTGTCGCGCCGTCCAGCTGGAGTCCGAGAATGTTCCTGGTTGTTCCGATCGGCCACATCGTGAATAGCTTGCCGCTTACGCCCGGCGGGCTTGGAGTGGGCGAAACGGCCTTCAACGCATTATTTAATCTTACAGACATCCGTGGCGGAGCGGATGCGCTCCTTTGTACTCGGATTTGGACGGCCATGGTTGGCCTGATTGGATTCTCATTCTATTTGCGCGGATTCAGCCGCGAAGTGTTCGATGAGTTGGTTGTCACAGACGAACCATCTTCCGTGGTATTGGGAACCGTGAAGGGCTAGTGCGGATCGCCTGATCATTATTGGGCAATGACCACGTTGTGATGTCAAACGAACGAACCAATTCCGAATATTGGAACGAGGTCTTGCATCTCGCGCTTCAGGCGCTCTGGGCGAATAAACTCCGGGCTGGGTTGGCGATGCTCGGAGTCATTATCGGTAGCGGCTGTATCGTTCTCGTCGTCACGGCAACACTTCTCGGCAAAGGCTATATCCTCACTCAGATCGAAGCCTCCGGCTCCAATCTTATCTATGCTAGCATCACGCGTTCAAGCAATCCGTCGCCGCTCACATTGAGCGACGAGATTTCGCTCGGAGACATGGAAGCGGTGAAGAACCAAATTACGCAAGTTACGGTAGCTGGGGGAGCCGCCGAGTTACCGATGTCGGTGGTTGCGGCAGGCGTCGAGCGGCCTGTCAACCTGGTCGGAGTAACTGACGGCTTCCAGGAGATTCGCAGGTTGGTTGTGTTTCGCGGCCGCTATTTCGATCCCGATGACATGATGATCCATGCTAAGGTCTGCTTGCTGACCCAGGAACTGGCGGAACGCGTATTTCCAAATCAGAATCCGGTGGGACAGGAAATTCGAGTCGGCGATCTGCGCTTCGCGGTAATTGGCGTGTTTCGCGAACGGATTTCTACCTTCGGCCAGACGGAAATCGCGCGCGAGACCGTGCTCATCCCTTTCGGACTGATGACTTACTACAAGGGAAGAGAATATATCAGCACGTTGTATGTGCAGGCGGATTCTCCGGAAGCTGTTCCCGAAGTGACGAGACAAGTGGCGCAGATTCTGAAAAGCCGTCATCGCCCAAGCGCTGAGTATGATGTCGAAAATCTCATGTCATTGTTAGAAGCGGCACGAAACATTTCACGGGCGCTGACGGTTCTTCTGGTACTGATCGCTCTCATCGCGCTAGCGATTAGCGGGATCGGAATAATGAACATCATGCTCGTCACCGTCACCGAGCGCACCTACGAGATCGGAATCCGTAAGGCAGTGGGCGCTCCGCGCGAGGCGATTCTTTATCAATTCTTAATGGAAGCTTTTCTAATCAGCGGGACCGGCGCACTGCTCGGAATTCTCATCGCTATCGCAATTCCCGGTGCGATCAATCTCATTCTACGTGCGATCCCGGAAGCGGTTGGGATTCGCGTTCCAGTATCGTGGATTTCTGTGGTCCTGGCATTTGTGGTGTCGTGTTCAACCGGCCTTCTATTCGGTTACCTTCCTGCCAATCGCGCCGCCCGGCAGCATCCAACCGAATCGTTGCGATATGAATGACGAGAGCGCACTCGCGGCGTCCCGATGGGTTCATGCGGTTCTTCCGCGACAGGCCCCACAATCCAGATGGGAGCTTGAATATTAATGCGCGTCTTGCGATTCGATAATTCGCGGCAAAACCAGCTTGGCAAGAATAAGTTCAACTGGAGAATCGCGCCTGTCCTGATGCTGTTTCACGTCGGTGCAGTGGCGGCGCTGTTCTTCTTCACTTGGAGTGGGCTCTTCACCGCGATCTTCTTACATTGGGTGATGGGCGGACTCGGACTCGGCGTATGTTATCACCGGCTGCTCACGCATCGCTCCTATGCGACATCCAAGTGGTTTGAGTACTTGCTCACGATTTGCGGTGTGGCGGCTATGGAAGGGGGCCCTCTGGTGTGGGTGGCCACGCATCGTAAGCATCACCAATTCGCGGATAAGGACGGTGATCCGCACTCTCCGCGCGATGGTAAGTGGTGGTCATACGCGGGCTGGATCCTGATGGGCAATACCCTCCGCCAAGACGTCGCAACACTCAAACGCTACGTCCCCGATCTGGCAAAGGACAAATTTCACGTCTGGTTGACGAAGTGGCATCTCACCCCAACGATTGTTCTCGGACTCGTGTTGTTCGCGATCGGTGGATTTCGCCTGGTGCTGTGGGGCACTTTTTTGCGGACCGTAGTGGGACTTCATTCGTCGTGGATCGTCAACTCTTGCGCGCATATTTGGGGTTCGCGCCGCTTTGAGACCCGAGATACGTCAACCAATAATTGGTGGGTCGCGCTGCTGAGTTTCGGAGATGGCTGGCATAACAACCATCACGCCTACCCAGTCTCGGCCCGACACGGATTCATGTGGTATGAAATTGACTTTAACTGGTACACAATCTGGATTTTCAAGCACCTTGGACTTACGTCCTATATCCATCAAACCCAGCTACCGGCACGGACGAGATGACTGTCTGATGGGCAACACCCAGACGATGAGAAGCGCCCCATATTCCGAGAACGCCGAATCGTGGGATTACACTTCAAAGGTTTCCTCCGGCTCGGGGAGCCTGTCGCCGGGTCTGGCACACCACACGTATAGGGTAGGCAAAACAAAAATGCTCATTGCCAGATTGACAATGAGCCCGCCTACGATAACGATCGCGAAGGGGCGCTGTGAGTCCGAGCCGATGGCGTGCGACAAGGCTGCCGGCAGCAAACCGAGGGTTGCCACAAGCATTGTCATCAAGATGGGGCGAAGCCGCAGCACGGCTCCCTCAATCGCGGAATGCTCTATCGGGTGACCTTTGGCGCGAAGCTGGTTGATGTATTCCAACATGATTACGCCCGTCTGAACCGAAACTCCAAATAGCGCCAGGAAACCGACACCCGAGGAAACGCTGAAGTTGGTACCGCTCACGAGAAGAGCGAAAGAACCGCCAATCGCCGCCAGCGCCACATTGGCGAGAATCAGGATAGCCCACTTGAATGAGCGGAACATCGAGTAGAGAATCAGAAAGATCACCAGAATCGTGAGCGGCACGATGACGAACAAACGCTCCTGCGCCCGCTTTTGACTCTCATACTCACCTTCCCAATCGATATGATACCCGCGCGGCAAATGAATCGTGGCATTTACCTTCCTCATTGCTTCGTTTACCGTGCTTCCGAGGTCGCGGCCGCGCACGCTGTACTTGATCGCAACATACCGTTGGTTCTCTTCCCGGTAAATTTCCGAGGCGCCGTCCTGTTGTTTGATTTTGCAAAGCTGGGCCAGCGAAACTCGTTCGCCGGACGGGGATAACAAGCGAATATCTTCAAGAGCTTCCCTGGTGGTACGGTACTGGGGCAGATAACGCAAGACGAGGTCGTACCGCGCTTCACCTTGTAGTACCTGGGTGAGAGCACTGCCACCGGCCGCCGTCTGGACGGCATCTTGTATATCTGCGACATTAATTTGATAGCGGGCAGCTTGCTCGCGGTCTACTTCGAAGTTGATGTTCGGCTGGCCGAGAACGTGAAAAACTCCGAGGTCCTCCACTCCCTTCACCTGCCGCATCGTGTTAACAATCTGGTCGGCCTTTTCCTCGAGCACTTTCAAATCATCGCCATATATCTTCGTGGCCAGCTCGCCTTTCACGCCACTGACGGCTTCCTCCATGTTGTCTTCAATCGGCTGAGAAAACCCCCAGCTCACGCCGGAGATTTTCTCTAGTTCGCGATTCATGGCGGCGATCAGTCGGTCCTTATCTTCATGGAACACTGGTCGCCACTGTTCCTTAGGTTTCAAATCAACGAAGTATTCCGTGTTAAAGAAACCGGTTGTGTCCGTTCCGTCATCCGGACGCCCCACCTGGCTCGTGCATTGCGGCACTTCTGGAAACGAACAAAGCAGGACGCGGGTTTGATTCGCCAGCCGGATACCTTCCGTCGGCCCGGTGCTGGGGGCAAGAGTGCCGCGCACCCATAGGGCGCCTTCGTCCAAGTGCGGCAAGAATTCCGAGCCAATCACTCCTCCAAACGAAACATATAGGGCAACACACAATCCGAATCCAGCAATGCCTGATGTAACGTAGCGATGCTCGATCGTCCATTTCACAGCCCGGCGATACCCGGTTTTCATAGCCTCCATCAACGGATTTCGCCACTCGTGCGCACCGTTCGCGAAAAACATGCTTGCCACGACTGGCGCGATTAGCATCGAAAATATCAGCGCACCGAGCAACGCAAAAGCCACCGTCCATGCCATGGGGCTGAACAAACGCCCTTCCACTCGTTGCAGTGTAAATACGGGCAGGTAAGCCGTGATGATGATGGCAATCGCATAAAACACCGGCCGCTGCACTTCGTGCGCGGCGTTGCCAATTACTTCGAGTATCGGATTCGAGGCACCTCCGTTTTCACGCTGGTGTATATGGCGGACAATGTTTTCCACCATTACAACCGATCCATCCACGACCATGCCGAAATCAAGCGCACCAAGTGACAGCAGGTTGGCGGGAATTCCTTTCAACTCGAGGCACGTAGCGGCGAACAACAGAGAAAACGGAATCGTGAGTGCCACGATGATGGCTCCTCTCACGTTTCCTAGAAACAGAAACAGAATGATCACCACCAGAATCATGCCTTCCGTCAGGTTGTGCAGGACGGTATGCGTGGTGAAGTGCACCAGGTCACTACGATCAATAAACGGAACTATCGTTACGCCGGGCGGCAGAATTCGTTCGTTCAGCTCTTTCACTTTCGCGTGGATTCCGGCGAGTGCTTCGTCGGCATTCGCTCCTTTGCGCAACAGCACAATTCCGGAAATAACGTCTTCGTTGTCGATGATCTTGCCATCTCCGCGATGGAACGCTCGTGCGAATTGACCAAGCCGGATCTTCGGCCCCTGATCAACGACCGCGATATCCTTCACGTGCAGGGGCGTGCCCGCCTTGGAAAGAATCACTATGTTCTCAATATCCTGAACGTTCCTTACCAGCCCGACTTCGCGAAGATTCAATTGCTGGAGGCCGGCCTCGATAAAGCTCCCGCCAGCATTCGCGTTGTTGTTTGTGAGCTGCTGCTCCACTTGAGCGAGGCTTAGTCCATAAGAAACCAACTTTTGGGGAACAATGCGGACTTGATATTCGCGGGTGGGGCCGCCAAAGCTGACAACATCAACAATATTCGGAACGGCCTTGAAGTTCTTCTCGATCACCC
>Ga0306926_10002666_pt1 | contig 18196 bp, 17 predicted proteins | sample flu12Cox44000178_FD_203759 | JGI IMG/M metagenome (GOLD analysis project Ga0306926, IMG submission 203759) | Lab enrichment of tropical soil microbial communities from Luquillo Experimental Forest, Puerto Rico - flux8day.12C.oxic.44.000.178 (v2)... | ecosystem: Environmental > Terrestrial >... | reverse complement strand
TTCAATTAACCGATCGCAAACAGAACCTTAGCCAAACCCCTATGCCATGTGCCGATGAAAGCGCAAACGTGCTCTTTGCTCGGAGATCGATACTTGTCGTGAGCAATCGACTCATAGGCCGTAAAATACCGGCGAAGTAAATCTCTCTCTGCGAGGTGGTCGATGAGTCTTGTCGTCTTCGGTCAACCGGCCGACGGTGTAATTCAAACGGCGTATGTGGTCGAGGAGATCCGAAAGGCAATTGCCAACTGGGTGAGAGATCTGCGCGTGGGTCCCTGGTTCCTGATCGATCGCTTCGCTGGAGTAGAGCCGCTCTACCGCGGAGCTCCGTCCCATGCGGAATCGGCGATCGCCATGAGCTTTGCAGGGCACATGAACATCGAGCTGATCCAACCGCTAAATGACGCGCCCTCCGTATATTGGGACACCATTCGCAAGCGGGGCTACGGTTTCCACCACTGGGGAGTTGCCACGCCGAGTTTCGAGGGCGACCTTGATAAGTACAAGCTACGCGGCTATGAACTGGCGTTTTTGGCGCGCGTGCCAACCGGGGGCCGTGTAGCATATATGGACGCGAGTAACGAGCTGGCGGGGATGGTGGAGCTAATCGAGTTGGGCGCCGGTTTTGATACTGCGTTCGGACGTTTCTACGCCGCCACCATCGGCTGGGACGGCAAGGACCCGATTCGGCCGTTTGTTTGATTCTGCCCTGTAGGTCGCGCGCCTGCTTCGCTCGAGATCTGCCTGGAAAGATATTCCAGGTCCAACTTGGTCTGAGCCGGAGCGGAATCACCGGCGAGGCGTGGTCGTTCGGCGTCAAGCGCGCGCACGCATCCCGCGACTGGCTCGAACGAGCCGTGGCCTGCCTCAAAGCCGCTTCGGTAGGAGGAGCGGGATTCGCAAGTTCCTCAGCCCTCCGGCTTTGGCGCCCACTTCGCTAGTCGCGTAGAATACCCTGCGCAATCGATGCGGAAAGGAATCCCATGAAGTTCGGTGGAATTCACCTTATGCAGCTTCCGCGCCCTTGGGCCAACGAGTCCGATCGGACGCTGCTCAACAGTGCGCTGGAACTGGCTGAGTTATCGGATCGCTGCGGGTTTGATTATGTTTGGGGAACCGAGCATCACTTTCTCGAGGAGTATTCGCACTCCTCGACGCCGGAAATGTTCTTAGCAGCCTGCAGCCAACGAACAACGAAGGTCCGGCTGGCCCACGGGATCATTCAAACGCCCCCTTGCATAAATCATCCGGCCCGCGTAGCGGAGCGAATTGCGGCACTCGATCTACTCAGTAACGGACGCGCTGAGTTCGGGATGGGCTCGGGCGCGACCATAACGGAATTAGGCGGCTTCAGCGTTTCGCAACAAGAAAAGAAGGCCATGCAAATAGAGGGGTTTCGTGTTGCGGTGCGCATGATGGTCGAGGAGCCGTTCTCCGGGCATGAAGGGAAATACGTGACGGTACCGCCGCGAAACGTGAAGCCCAAGCCGCTGCAGAAGCCGCATCCGCCGCTTTGGATGGCCTGTTCGCGGCGTGAATCGATCATCGAGGCGGCCCGCTTGGGGTTGGGCGCGCTGACCTTTTCCTTCGCCACTCCAGAAGAGGCGCGGCCGTGGGTGCGAGACTACTACGAGACAATCGAAAATGAATGCGAGCCGATGGGCTACGCAATCAATCCCAACGTCGCAATTGCAGCCCCGTTTCTGTGCGATCGCGATCAAGCGCGCGCTGAAGCGGCCGGAGGGGAAAACTACGGCTTCTTCGTTCACGGCCTGGGACACTATAGCTTTTTCGGTGAGCACCGCCCGGGCAAAACCGACATCTGGAGCGATTTTCAGACTAAACCGAAGGCGGAAGGCGCATCCGAATTCATCGTGACGGGTTGTATCGGCACGCCCGACAAGTTGCGCAAAACTCTGCGCGAATTTGAGGAGGCAGGAATTGATCAGGTTGTAGCCGTGCGACAAGTGGGGAAGCTTTCGTTTGACCTTGAGTGCTCTTCGCTTCAATTGTTTGCCGAACAGGTGTTGCCAGAGTTCAAGGAGCGCGAGCTCGGGAATGCTCGAAAAAAAGCGGAGCGCTGGGCACGAATTTCAGAAAAGGCCATGGCGCGCAAGCCGAAACAACCGGAGCGGCCGGTCGAGATCGTCATTCCTTCAGCTGGACACCACTAGGGAGGTGGGCTGGCGGTCCGTCTGACCCCAATCAGACGGACCGACGTTTCGGATTCCGAAACAGGCTGGATGCTTACATCCGGCCTTCGTCTCCCGATGGGCCGTAAATCGACGGTACCGGGACCTGGTTCATCCGCAGATACACCGAGAGCTGACCGCGATGATGAATCATGTGGTTCAGGATCATGCTGCGGAGGACCTGAATGCGAGGCATGGCGAAGAAGGTCTTTCCGCCGTTCAGCAGTGTCCAGGTTTTGTATAGCTCCTCATCACTTGCTTTCGAAATGGCGGCCTTCGCGGAGGCCACGTTCTTGTCAAAGAGCTCAAGTAATTGGGTGCGTGAAGTCATCGTCGTCGGCTGCACGGGCTGGGCTCCGGGCGGAGCAAAATCAAAGCTATCGCCCTGAAAGGTGCTGGCCACAAATCCCGCCATCTCAGCGAGATGGCCAGCAAGGCGTCCCAGGGACATGGAGGTCGCGTGCGGTTTCCAGGCCACTTTCTCCTCGGGAACGCGCTCAAGGGTTTTTCGGGTTGTTGCCATTTCGTGCTCGAATTCCGGGAGCAATGCGTCGCGTAATGCCATGGTTCCTCCGTCGCTATGGTTGGTTTCTGTCCGCTGCACAATCCTATCCCAGGGACGTGAATGGACCCGCAATCGGATGCCGAAAGGGCTCCCTCAGATTCCGCCGCGTCCCGCCGAGTGGGAGAGAACCCGCGCCTCAGGATGGTGTTCGGACTGAGCTTCTTCCGCCTTGCTTGGTCGAACAGGAAGCGTATTGGCCCCGCTGCCCGCCGTGCGTTTCCAGGTGTGCACGATGCGGTGAATGACGGTAATATTTGGCCCGATGGCGAGAACCCAGAGCACAACTTCCATGCGATTGGCGAGTGCGCCCACGATCATCAGCACAAGCCGTTCCGGGCGGTCCCAAAAGCCGATTTGCTCGGGCGGCAGCAAGGACTCGGCGCGAGCTTTCGCGTAGCTAACCATCACCGCGCCGGCCATCGAAGCGCCGGCCAGTACAGCATACATGAAGCGGTTCACTTGCGCGAAATAGACGAGAAGACCCAGAAAAAGGATCAGATCCGAGTAGCGGTCAAAAATCGAATCAAGGAAACCGCCGAACAGAGACACGCGATTTTGGCGGCGAGCCACCGGTCCGTCCAACAAATCGCATAGACCCGCGAGCATCATCATTCCGCCTGCTGAAGAAAAACGGCCCCGGGCGAAGAACATGCCCGCCCACAGGTTCGCGATGAGAGCGCACCAAGTGATGACGTTGGGAGGGATACGTGTGGAAGCCAGCAGGGCGGCTAGGATGCCCACCGGTGTTGAAAGGTAGCGGCCAATGGTCCGCGTTAACATCGAGCGAGTGCCGTCTCGCTAGTCTTCTTCATAACTCGTCATAGATCGTGCTTAACTCCACGACTTCGTACTCCTTGAGCCCGGCCGGAGTCGCCACTTTGACTTCATCGCCCACCTTTTTCCCAAGCAGGGCGCGGCCGATCGGAGAAGTGGTTGAAATCAGGCCCTTGGCCGCATCCGCCTCTTCGACCGTTACCAGCTTGTACTCGATTCGGGCGTCCTTGGCAACGTCCAGCACAACAATCTTCGAACCGTAAGCAGCCCGATCTTTCGGCAGATTGTTCAGGTTGAGCATGGACAGATCGGCCATCCGTTTGTGAAGCTGTCCGAGACGCGCCGCCACGTAGCCCTGACGTTCCTTGGCGTACTTGTACTCAGCATTTTCAGACAGATCCCCGTGTGCGCGCGCTACCTTGATTTCCTTGGGCAGTTCGCTGTGCAGTTCGTGCTCGAGGGCAGCAATTTCGTCCTGGAGCTTTCTTTTTATGTTGGAAGCCAGATCAGTCATGCAATTTTTGCGTGCCGCAGCTCGCTTTCAAGGGCAAGGGCATAAGTTGGCTTACAGGCCAAATTATAAGGATTTGGCCCGCATGCCGCAAATCAGACGGCGCCGGCCTCGCTGGGTATCGTCTAGCAGCCACAGCAGCCAACCAGAGCGTCAAGCGCAGGCCTTTCGCGGCTCGAGAGGCGACTTATAGGAGCCCGGGATAAGCCGGAACGCGATGCTCAAGCGGTTCCAACCGTTGATAGCGACGATCGCCAGCGTGAGGTTGGCGAGCTCCTCGGGCGTAAAATGGTTCTTCACCCGGTCAAAGACGTCGTCCTCGACATGCGACTCAGAAACCAGGGTGACCGCTTCGGTCCATTCGAGCGCGGCACGCTCTCGCTCGGTGTATTGAGGGGACTCGCGCCAGCCATTCAACAGGCATAGGCGCTGCTCGGTTTCGCCGAGAGCGCGGGCGTCCTTGCTGTGCATATCCAGGCAGTAAGCGCAGCCATTGATCTGCGAGGCTCGCATTTTGACCAATTCGAGCAGAGGGCGTTCGAGGCCCGCGGAATCAACAAACTGCTGAAGATTGGACATGGCCTGGTAGCCCTGAGGGGAGGACTTGAAGGGATTGAGCCGCTGTTCCATCTCCTGGTCTCCGAGGAACCCCGCAAGCCCAGTATAGCGCTCAGCTAGGACCCTGGCGAATCGATCTCTACAGAAAGGGATCAAGCTTCGCTGTAGAATCAGTAGGACCCGTGATGGCAGCGGGGGGTGGCTCGTGAATCTGGAACTGACCGAAGAGCAAAGGCTTCTAGAGCAAAGTGTGCGGGAGTTCGCCCGGGCGGAAGTGAAGCCGATCGCTAAGGAGCTTGATGAGACGGGCCGCTTCCCTCGGGAGGTTATCGGCAAGGCGGGGAAGCTGGGACTTGCTGGAATCGCAGTTGCCGAGAGGCATGGCGGGGCGGGGATGGATCACATCTGCTACTCGATCGCGCTTGAAGAGATCGCTCGCGTGTGCGCGTCGACCAGCGTGATCTTGTCGGTGCAGAACTCGCTTTACTGCGGGGCGCTCGAGCAGTTTGCGACCGAGGAGCAGAAAACAGAATTCCTGGTGCCCTTTGCTAGGGGCGAGAGGATCGGCTGCTACGCACTGACCGAGCCGCAGGCAGGCTCGAACGCCGCGGCACTTCGCACCAAGGCGATACGCAAAGGCGACGTCTACCTTGTGAATGGCACGAAAGCCTGGATCACCAACGGCGGTGCTGCCGACGCAGGAATTGTTTTCGTCAACACCCAGCCGGAGCAGGGCGAGCGCGGCATCACCGCGCTGTTGATCGAGAAGGGCACACGCGGCTTCGCAGTCGGGAAGGAAGAAAAAAAACTTGGCATTCATGCGACCGCGTGCACGGAACTGGTCTTCACCGATTGCGAAGTACGAGTAGCCAATCGCATCGGCAATGACGGTGCAGGCTACAAAATCGCCCTGGCGACGCTCGATAGCGGGCGAATCGGCATCGCCTCGCAGGCCATTGGCATCGCCCAGGGTGCGTTCGATGCCTCCGTCGAATATGCGCGGCAGCGGCAGGCCTTCGGACATCCGATCGCCGAATTTCAGGCGATTCAGTTCATGCTCGCCGATATGGCCACAGAAATCGACACGGCCCGCCTCCTAGCCCGTCGTGCCGCCTGGAAGCAGGACTCCGGTGCGCGCTTTTCGATGGAAGCCTCGATCGCCAAACTATTTGCCAGCGAAATGGCCACACGCGTGGCCCACAGGGCGATTCAGATCCATGGCGGCAACGGGTACAGCAGCGAGTATCCGGTCGAGCGCGCCTACCGCGACGCACGCATCACGGAAATCTACGAAGGCACCAGCGAGATTCAGCGCCTGATCATCGCCTCATGGGTGCTGAAATCATTCTGAAATATAGATCCCGAGAGGCCAGCCGCCGCGCCGGATGAGAAGTGTGTTTCATGAAATCCTTCTTTTCTATGGCGGTCCTTTTTGTTCTGCTGTTTTACGGAATCCTGTTGGTTCTGATGCCGCTGGCGCTGAAGTGGAGATTCCGATCTCGGGCGAGAATCTTCCCCCGCGTCATCCGCTTTGAAGACCTGCCCGCAGCAGCGCGGGTTTTCGTTCAGAAAAACACAAATTCCTTCGAACTTTGGGGCTTCGATCTCATCACCTATCTGAATTTGTGTCTGGCTCCCGAGCGAGCCGGGCCCTTCCTGGCACTCCTCAGCAATCCACACACAGGTGAGTGGGCCGGCATTTCCTACGGTGTATTCAAAGGAAATTCGCGCGGATACTTGGGATTCATCACCCAGGCAGGCGATGTGCAAGTGGAAACCAACACCGATGTGATCAGCTCCGTCTTGTTCCCCACGCCCAACCGTCAGGTCTTCCGCTTTCCAAATGTTCGTGATGTTTTCACGCTCTATCGTTTGCATCGAATGCTGGTTCAACAGATCATCGGTCATCACTATCCGGTTCTGCCGCCTGCTGGGCAAGAAGTCGCCGAACTCCAGGGTCGGCTCGAACGCTACACTAGAGCGCAGCAGGCCCGAGGCTACCTCGAGCTCGATTGGAGACACCACTGTTACCGGCTCACTTGGAAGGGAGCGATGGTGGCAACCTGGCGCTTTATTTGGCCCGGGCCGCTACTGTGCGCGTGGTTTATCGGGCGCCGGACGAGGGCTATCCTCAAAAGCCGAGCGCGCGCGCAGCAGTCACAGAGCCTTGCTTGATCGGTGGGCTCGGAGGCCGCGCCGTTCGAGCGCAGTGCTGGTATTCTGGCAGCATGCTCGACCTGGACTACAGCCAGGAATTTGAGGCGTCGCGCGAGCAGGATTTTTTCGCGGCAGTGCCACCACGGGCGGGAGTCTTGCGTGTGGAGATGCGCTCGAGCGGGGCGCCGCCCTACCTGCTGCGAACCGCCGACTTGCGCCGCGCCGCCGAACGTCTGTTGCGAGCGCCCGAGCCGGGCTCCAAGCGGCTGAATCTGCGCGATGTCGCCGGCCGCATTTGCTATCGCCTTACCGGTTCCAAATTCGAGCAGACGCTCACGTTTTACGAACAGGCGAAAAGGCATGCGCCCGAGCGCTATCGAGAGATGCTGCGTTTGCGCCCGCCCGCCGTGTTGAAAGTGAACCTGCCGAACGAGTATCCGCGCTGCTACGTTACGCGGCGGATTCGTGACGACGCGGGATTTTACTTCGGACCGTTTGCTTCGCGCCGTGCGGCGGAGGCTTTCTCAAGCGCTTTTCTCGATCTCTTTAAGACTCGCCGATGTCAGATTCGGATTCGCCGCGACCCGAGTTTTCCGGGGTGTATTTATTCCGAAATGAAGATGTGTCTGGCTCCCTGCTTCGCCGGGTGTACGGAAGAGGAATATGACGCCGAACTTCTGAAGGCCGTGGAGGCGCTGGCAACCTGCGGCGGTGCTCTCACCCGCCGAATCGAAGTCGAGCGGGAGGCGGCCAGCGAAGCGTTGGATTACGAACGGGCTGCCTCGCTGCACAGACGTTTGGAAAAGGTGTCAGCGGTGGTGCGCAGCCTTCCGGGCCTGGCGCGACGAATTGATGACCTCGATGCCGTGATCTTGCAGCCAGGGGCGGAGGAGAAAACGGTGGCTGTGTTTCCCCTGAGCGCCGGGTTACTAGGTGAGCCGCTTTTTCTGCGCTTCGGCGAGCTGTCCAGCCAGCCGCGCTCGGTAGAAGCGATTCTGCGTCAAGCGCTCGAACCGTTCGGGCCCGCCGCGGCGCGCGAACGGGAACCAAAGGCCGAAGAGGGCGTTAGGAGCTGGCGCCCTCGCTATGGTTTGCACCGAGCGCCACCGGAGTTGAGCGAGCACCTTTCGCTGGTGAGCCGCTGGTTCTATTCCAATCCCCGTGACGGCGAAATTCTTTTCCGCGAAGACGATTGGCCTTATCGCCGGATCCTGCGAGCCTCTAGCCGCGTGCTTTCTCGCTCGGATGGTTCGAATCCCTCGCCTGCTGACTCAACTCGAGCACAATCCTGAGCAATCCTCTGTACTCGGCATCGTACAATAATCATTTATGGCCCGAACCGAACCAATCGGACCCGACCGTCTTCGAGCCGGGGTGCGCTCGCGTTTTCAGGACACGGTCCGTTCTCTGCGGCACCGCAATTTCCAACTTTTTTTTAGTGGCCAGCTAATCTCGCTGATCGGCACTTGGATGGACAATGTGGCCGAAGCGTGGCTCGTCTATCGCCTGACCGGATCGTCTTTGCTGCTTGGCACCGTTTCTTTCGCCGGGCAAATTCCGGTGCTGTTGATGGCGCCTGTGGCCGGACTGGTCGCCGATCGTTTGAATCGGCGCAAGGTTGTGATCGCCACGCAGGTTTCGTCGATGGTTCTGGCGTTCATCCTCTCCTTTTTGACCCTTTCCAAGCGGGTCACCGTGTGGCAAGTGATTGTGCTGGCTCTATTGATGGGTGTGGTAAATGCATTTGATATACCCGCACGGCAGTCGTTTCTGGTCGAGATGGTCGGGCGCCAAGATCTGATGAACGCAATTGCTCTCAACTCTTCCATGTTCAATGCGGCGCGCATTATTGGCCCGTCGATCGCCGGGTTGCTGGTGGCCAGCGTCGGTGAAGGTTGGTGCTTTTTCGCCAACGCGGTCAGCTACTTTGCCGTGATTGCCGGGCTCTTGATGATGCGTGTGCCCCCCCGGCCGATCTCGCGGGAAAAAGCGTCGCCGTTTGAACATATCGCCGAGGGATTCAGGTTCGTGCGGAGCACGGTGCCGATTCGCAGCCTGCTTTTGCTCATCGGCCTGGTCAGTCTGGTGGCCATGCCCTACGCCGTTTTGATGCCGGTATTTGCGGCGCGCATTCTGCATGGCAATGCCCGCACACTGGGAATTCTGATGGGTGCGGCGGGTGTGGGCGCACTAAGTGGGGCCTTGATGCTCGCCGCGCGGCGCGGCGTGTCCGGATTGGGAAGGGTTGTGGCCATAGCCTGCGCTTCTTTCGGAGCCTCCTTGATTCTATTCTCGCTTTCGCGCTGGTGGGTATTGTCAGCACTGTTGCTCATCCCCGTGGGGTTTTCGGTAATGACGCAGATGGGTTCGACGAATACCTTGATTCAGGCCATGGTGCCTGACCGCCTGCGCGGCCGTACCATGGCGGTATATTCGATGATGTTTATGGGAATGGCGCCCTTTGGGGCGCTTCTTTCCGGTGCCCTTGCCGACCGGATGGGTGCTCCGCGAACGGTCGCCCTCGGAGGGGTCACCGCCATTGCGGGAGCGATCGCCTTTTGGCGTTACCTGCCCAAAATACGGGTCGAGGCCCGGCAACTGCTGAGCCGAGCGGCCCTGGAGAGCCAAGAAGCCGTCGAGGAAATGGCCGCGCGGATCTCTTAAATCCTTCTCCGGCGGTTTTGGTTGGTTCTGCTATACTTCGCCGGTTTTTTGATCGGGCGGATTGAAGGCGACGGGATGTCAACTCCCCAAGCAACAACCCCTCGACTGTCTGGGCGCGCCACGCCCCAGGGTACGCGGCGCTATGCCGCTCGCTTTCAGGGACGCGCGGCCTCGCGGCACTTTCGCGAAGCGGCCGGCGGGCTGTGTGTCTCCTCTCTCGGCATCGGTACCTACCTCGGCGAGCCCGACTTGTCTACCGATAAGGCCTATGCCGAGGCCGTGACAGCGGCCATCGAGGGTGGCCTCAATCTGATCGATTCGGCAATCAATTACCGCTTCCAGCGCAGCGAGCGGTCCGTCGGCTTGGCGCTCAAATCGCTTGCCGCCAGGGGATTCTCCCGCGAAGAGATCGTGCTTTGCACCAAGGCCGGTTTCCTTACGCCCGATGGGGGGATGCCGGACGACCCGGAAGCCTATTTTTCGCGCGAATTTCTCGAGCGCGGAATTTTTCGTCCGGAAGACATCGTGGCAGGCTGCCATTGCCTTCTGCCGGGCTATCTCGCCGATCAACTCGAGCGCAGTCGGGCCAACCTGGGTGTCGAGTGTATCGACGTCTTTTACTTGCACAACCCGGAAACGCAGCTCGATGAAATCTCCGGGGAGGAATTCCGATGGCGGATCGCCCAGGCCTTCACATTTCTCGAATCGGCGGTCGTTGCGGGCAAGATTGCTGCCTATGGGTTCGCCACCTGGAATTGCTTTCGCCTAGATCCCCAGGAGCCTGGATATATTTCCCTTGCTGCCATGGAACAGATCGCGCGCGAAGCTGGTGGCCCAACTCATCACTTCCGATTCTTGCAGCTGCCGTTGAACCTGGCCATGCCGGAGGCCTTGCTCAAGCCGAACCAAGTCGTGCAGGGAAAAACGATGGCAATCGTGCAGGCGGCGCGGGCGCTCGGAGTCACCCTGGTTACGAGCGCGGCTCTGCTGGAAGGGCAACTCACGCGAAAACTCCCGAGTTACATCGGCCGGGCGCTCGGCTTAGAAAGCAATTCGGCCCAGGCTTTGCAGTTTGCCCGCTCGGTTCCGGGTGTCACCACGGCGCTCGTGGGTATGAGCGATGTCGCGCATGTTCGCGCGAATCTCGAATTAGTGGCGGTCGAACTCGCTCCGAGGGATCAGTTCTTGAAACTTTTTGAGCCGCAGACGAAAAGATAATCCCATCGTCAGCTCCTGGGGTCCGCTGAGGAAATCATCCATTGGTTGATCGCTTTGCCCACTTCCTCCAAATGGCCGGCGAAGAAATGGTCGGCGGCCTCGATGAACACCAGCCGCTTGGGTTGGGGCCAAGTCCTAAAGAGCGTTTCGAAACCGTCCCGCGAGCCAAACTGATCGTTTCCGCCTTGCACGAAGAGCTTCGGCTTTGCGCATCTCACAAGATAGGAGGCATCGACATTATTCACCGGAAGTCCTAAGGCAATCAGACGTGTTACGCGGTCGTCTGCGCATCCTACCCGCAAGCCCACCCACGATCCGAAACTGAATCCGGCGAGAAGGATCGGTTTGCCAGGGAACTGCGAGGTGAGATAGTCGAGCGCTGCCTCGACGTCGCGCTGTTCGCCGATTCCGCTATCGTGCACCCCTTCGCTTTGGCCGGCGCCGCGAAAATTGAAGCGGAGTACGGCCGCGCCCCATTGGTGAATCGTTTTCGCAGTCCGATAGACAACCTTGTTGTGCATCGTGCCGCCAAAAAGCGGATGCGGATGACAAACCAAGGCCACAAAAGCGGGTTCAGTACCCTGCGCGGTCCACAGAAGTGCTTCGAGACGTCCCGCCGGTCCGGGGAGGAAGAAAGCTCGATGAAAGACGTCTGCCATGGGAGGCCTGCTTATCCTACTGGCCGGTCCCCTGACGGTCAAACACGCACAACGGCGGATCTCCGCTGTTCGACAAAGCGGGCCCACACTCGGCAGTCCGCTCTTCGAGTCCGTAAAAGGGCATTGCACGCGCTAGCCAGCGATGATAGGTTGGTGCGATTCAACCGGAGGTGTCATGGAAAACGGCATCGAGCGCCGCGCAGCGCGACGTTTCTCGATGATGCTTCCCTTGAAAGTCCGTTTTGCTGCCCAAAATGGGGTAATCGAGAAATCCGCCGAAACCCGCGACGTCAGCTTCCGCGGCCTCTACTTCACGATTGAAGCTTCCGTTGAAACGGGCAGCTCGATCGAGTTTGTCCTCACCCTTCCCCAGCAGATCACTCTCGCCGGCGATGTTCACATCCGCTGCTATGGGCGCGTTCTGCGGGTCGAGGCGCACAATAGCCACAGCGGCGTCGCCGCGCGCATCGAACGCTACGAATTCCTCCCCGCTCCGGTCTGAACTCCCTACGCTTTCCCGAGAATTTTCTTCTCTTCTTCTTCCCTCTGAAGGAAGATGCTTGTTTGGTTCTCCTATGGCCCGCCACACCCTGCTGATCGACGCCGACGATACTCTGTGGGAAAACAATATTTTCTTTGAGAAGGCCATCGATGACTTCATTACCAAGCTCGAGCACCTCGGTTACACCCGCGAGTACATTCGCCACATCTTGAACGAGACCGAGCGCCGCAATATCCGCCAGCATGGTTACGGCGTTCGTAGTTTCCGTCGTTCGCTAGAAGACACCTATTTAAAGCTCGCCGGCAACATGGCCCGCCGCGAAATCGTGAAAGACATCGAAAGCGCCGCCGCTGAGCTGGAAAATACTCCCCCTCACGTGCTGGAAGGCGTTCCCGAAACGCTTGTCTATCTGGCAAAACGTCACCGATTAATCCTGCTCACCAAAGGCGAGGCAGCCGAACAGGCGGCCAAGGTCGAACGTTCCGGCCTGCAGTCATATTTCGAAGCCGTCGAAATCGTCATGGAGAAAGATGCCAGCACCTACGGGCGCGTCATCGAGCAATTCAAAATCGTAAAGACGCATGGATGGATGATCGGCAACAGCCCGCGCAGCGACATCAACCCGGCTCTTCAATCAGGTCTCAATGCCGTCTTTATTCCCCATTCGGCCACCTGGGAAATGGAAAAGTCCGAGCTCGAGGCCGGCGCTGGAAAGCTTCTGATCCTTTCAGCCTTTCGCGAGCTCCGCGCTCACTTTTAGCTCCTAGGGGGTGCCTCGCGATGGCAGCCCAAATTGTCCGCGCCCCCAAAGGGTGGCTTGCTTCCCCTCCCCCCTGGGGAACGCTAAAATCGGGCCATGACCACCGAAACTGCGGAAAGCATCACCCATTACCAAAGCGAATTTGCCGATTTCGAGGGCGTCACTTACTTGAACGCGGCGCTTCAAGGCCCCCTGCCGCTCGCTAGTGCGCACCAGGCGCGAGCCGCGCTTGAATGGAAGAAGCATCCCTATCGAGTGCCGGATAGTGTCTATTTCGACCTGCCCGATCGTATCCGCGGGAAGATCGCGCACATTATCGGCGGCCGGGGCGACGAGATCGCCGTCACTACCGGTGCCAGCTCCGGGCTGGCCTCGATCGCCGCCGGGATGGACTGGAAACCCGGCGACGAAGTCGTAGTCGGGCGTGGGGAGTTTCCCGCCCACCGCTCGACCTGGCTGCGCTACGAACAAGCCGGCAAACTGCGGGTGCGTGTGGTTGAGCCGAGAGGTCGGTTTATTTCCGCCGACGATTACATCGAGTGTATCGGGCGCCATACGCGGGTTGTCTCGGCGAGTCTCGTTCGCTTCGATAACGGGGCGCGTCTCGACGCAGCTCGTCTTGCCCGCGCCTGTGAAAAATTTGGCGCAGCGCTGGTCCTCGATCTTTCTCAATGCGCTGGAGCGATGGCCTTAGACGTCCGCCATCTGGGCGCAACAATGGCGGTTGCCAGTGGCTACAAGTGGCTGCTCGGGCCTTACGGATGTGGTTTCTTCTGGATCGCCAGCGAATGGATTGAACGATTACCGCTCGGCGCTGTGTACTTCATGGCTCTCGAGGGGGCGCGCGATTTCCAGGCTATGGGCAGCGTCGAGTTTCGGGCCGCACCTGGCGCCCGCCGCTGGGACTCAGCCGAAACAGCGAATTTCACGAATCTGGCAGCCTGGGAGGCTTCCCTCGATCTGATCTTACGCATTGGCGTTGAGGAGGTCGAGCGGCACAACGACGCGCTCGTGGCCGAGATTGTGGCCCAACTGCCTCACACCAATTGCGTCCTCGCCTCGCCTGCCGAGCGGGAAGGGCGCGGACCGTACGTTTCGATCTCCGCGCGCGATCCAAAGGATACGCCTGCGCTGTATGAGAGGTTGCGCGCTGCTGAAGTTGGGGTGAGCCTGCGCGAAAATGCGCTGCGCATCTCGCCCCATATCTACAATACCCCGCAAGATATTGAACGACTGATGAAGGTGCTATCCGCCCAAGTCTGAGCAGCGATTACGGGTTTGCGCTCGGATATTCTCGCGGGTCCGTGTAGCTGAAAGGCACGTGGATTACGGCCTCGACGTCGACAGGCAGGCCTGCTCGTGTGGCCGGCTCGAACCTCCATTGCTCGAGGGCCTCAACCGCATTGCGATCTAGTTGCGGATCAAGGTCTCGCACGATTTGAATGCTGTCGACCGATCCGTTCTTGCGGATGATCGCGTACAGCACGACTTCCCCGTGCACATGGCCCTTGATCATATCCTGCGGATATTTGGGGTCCGTCACATGCACCGGAACTGGTTCTGCTAGGCGTTGCTTCGGCCGATAGCTGGGTTCCTGACCTTCCTCGAGTTCCGCAAAGTTCAAAATCCAGCTTCCGCTAGCGCTTGTAAGGTTTGGCAGGTTCACATGCATCGTGTAGATCTCGCTGCTAGAAAGTATTTTCTCCGGAGGCAGACCAGGAGCGAGTCGGCTCGCCTCGAGCGGGCCGCTCCGATGAGCGCTGGCCGTCGGCTGATACGGTTCTTTTGGGGTGAGATCGAGCCTGCCCGTACGCCCCGTTGCGGCTGCCACTCCGCCCCCGTTTGTACGCGGCTCAACGCCTCCGCGGATGCTGATTGCCGCAGGCAGCGAACTCGAACTGCCCGGGCCAGCCGCGCCTGCCAGGCCCGAGGCCGTACTGCGATTCTCCGATCCAGCGGCTTCGCCAGCTCGGCTGCCGGCAGGCGAAGTCGAGATTCGCGCAGCCAGGTTTCCTTCAGGCACGCTCGCCACAGGAGCCGGGGGGCCGGGAGTCGCCGAAAGCGCGATGATGTTGCGATTCAGCTCATTCGCTGTACTGGCGGCAATCTCAGGCGCCGCGGCGTTGGCGGATGAATCAAGCTGGCGCGTCTTCGGCGCGGACATCGCGCTCAGCGGAATGTTCGGCCTAGCCAGTATGACTTTTGGCGGCGCGATGGTCAGCGAGCCTCGATCGTTTTGGGTGTTGGGCAGTTCCGGCGCTGCCAGGCTGTCGACGCTTCGTTGCTCGATTTTGGGAGCCGACGGTGCTGCCGACAACTGAAATTTCGGCCTGGGCAGATGAGGCTGGGCGGTCTTCCACTCCAGAATGTTGGGAAGTTGTGGAACAATCTTCGGAGGAGTGTTCGGAGCGTCAGGCCGAATCAGCGTTTGGCGCGGGTGGGTCAGGCGAACCGGTATCGAAAGAATCGTCTGCCGCGCGGGAAGTGTGTCCGTCCCCTCGGATTTGGCTGCTTGGGCAGCTGGGTCAAGAGTGCTGCGAGGGGTGACTCGGTCAGCCACTTGAGCGGGCAGCGAAATGGGCGGCAAGTCGTACGGCTGGCCGTACCAGGACAGCTCGATGTCGACTGGCGCGAGGTTTGCTGCGCTCTGCGGCAAGAATCCCCAAATCGGCAAGGTCAACAGCCAAACGAGGCCGAAGTGCCACAAACTCGATAGCGTAAATGCCCGGACGGGCCAGCGACCTTCGACCCAGCGGACTCTCAATAAGACATTCTCGGCCGTTTCCGAATCGCTGGGTGCGAACGGCCCTTGGAAAAGGCTGGCCAGGCTAGTAGCGAACTCTTTCCCGCGGTTTCCCCAATCGATTCCCAGATCGAGTCGCGGTAATCGAGCATGCGGAGGAAGCTCAACGAGCGAGTGCTCCCTCAAGTCGGGCTCGGCCGCAAAAAGGCTCTGCATCGGCTCGCGCATTATACCCCGATCAGATGCTCGGTGCGGGTTAGGCGGCTGCCGCCAGGCGGTAAAAACTGAGCGTGGCGTCGCCCTGTTCGAGTTGTCTTGTACACTCCAGCCGGCCCAGTCGTTCAGGCAATTCCGTCCCGCTGCGATGCTCAACGATGACAACGCCCTTTGGTGCAATCAGATGCGAAGCGTCGAGAAATTCGAGCGCGCGACGGTGCTCTTCGCTTCGCTCATAGGGCGGGTCCAGAAAGATAAAGTCCGCCATCGAGCGATGATCGGAGAGCTTTTTGAGTCCGGTCAGGGCATCGGCCTCCATCAGTTGGGCTCCCGAGAAGATCTCGAGTGCCGCTAAGTTGTCGCGAATCAGCCGGGCCGCCCTCGGATTCGATTCAATCAGGATCACCTGCCGGGCACCACGGCTGATGGCTTCCATGCCGATCGCTCCGGTTCCCGCATACACATCGATGAAAAGCGAGTCCTCGACCGCGGGCCCCAGAATGTTAAACAGCGTTTCGCGCAGCCGGTCGCTGGTCGGGCGCAACCTCAGCGTCCCCGGTCCCTTGAGCCGTCTGCTCCGAAATTTTCCGGCGATCACGCGCACGGTGCTTTCCGCCTGTCGGGTTATCCGACCGAGGCCAGCTGATAGCGCTTCTGCCAAGCCGGGCTGGCCGCCTCCAGCCGTCGGACCACTTCATCGGCCCGCCCGGGATTTGCCGCGAGTGCAAGGGCCTCGCGCCGCGCCAGCTCCAGCAGTTCGTGATCGCGCAGCGGCTGCGCAAAGGAGAACGCCGCATCGCCGTGCTGCCGCGTCCCAAAAAATTCTCCCGGTCCGCGCTGCTTCAAATCGCGCTCTGCGATCTCGAATCCGTTCGATGTTGCCACCATCGTTTCGATGCGTTCGCGTGCCTCTCCCCCAACCCCTGTAGGTGCCACCAAGATACAGTAGGATTTTTGCGAGCCCCGCCCAATTCGCCCGCGCAACTGGTGCAGCTGGGCCAGCCCAAAACGGTCCGCATGCTCGATCACCATGACGGTTGCATTAGGGACATCTAGGCCAACCTCAATCACCGTGGTGGCCACCAAAATGTGAATTTCGCCGCGTCGGAACAGGTCCATCACTTGATCCTTCTCTTCAGTTTTGAGCCGCCCGTGCAGCAGTCCGACCCGCATGTGGGGAAAAGCCTCTTTGGCCAGCCGGTGGTACTCCGCGGTGGCCGCCTTTACCTCCTGCTTCGATTCTTCAATCACGGGATAGAGCACAAAGGCTTGCCGCCCTCGTGCGATCTCGCGCCGCACAAACTCCCACACCCCGGCCAACTGCGAATCGGGGGTCCAGCGGGTCGCCACTGGCATGCGCCCCGGCGGCATCTCGTCGATCACCGAGAGATCGAGATCGCCGTAAAGCGTCAATGCCAGCGTACGCGGAATCGGGGTGGCCGTCATCACCAGCAGGTGTGGCGACCTCCCTTTCTCGATCAGCCGTTTGCGCTGCAGCACGCCAAAACGGTGTTGCTCATCGACGATCACCAGCCCCAGCCGCTCGAATTTCACCGCCTCTTCGATCAACGCGTGCGTCCCGACCAGGATCTGGGTTTCTCCGCCCTCCAGGCGCGCTAGGATTGCTTCGCGTTCCGAACGCTTCTGCCCGCTGGTGAGCAAATCGACTTGGTATCCTCCCCCTTGCAACACCCGCCGTGCCGACAAGTAGTGTTGAGCGGCCAGAATTTCGGTGGGCGCCATCAGCGCCACCTGGTAGCCGTTTTCGATCACGATCGTCGCGGCCTCGAGCGCCACAATCGTTTTCCCGCTTCCCACATCCCCTTCGAGCAGTCGGTGCATCGGATCGGATCTCTCCAAATCCGCCGCTATTTCCGCCAGCACGCGCTTCTGCGCCGCCGTAGGCTTAAAGGGAAGAATCCGCTTGAGCGCCTGGCGAATGCCGTCCTCTCGAACGAGCATGGCGATTCCCGCCTGTCGATGCCCTTGCTGCCGGCGTAGCGCGAGCGCCAGTTGGTAATAGAAAAATTCCTCGAAGATCAGCCGCACCTGCGCCGGGCTGCGAAAACTGTTCAGCGATTCGAGCCTTTCATCCTTCGGCGGAAAATGCGCGTACATCAACGCCTCGCGCCGGGTGGGAAAGCGAAACCGCTCACGAAGCTCCGCCGGCAGGGGATCGGGAACGTTGGGCTCAAAATTCGCGAGTGCGCTATGAACGATCCGCCGAAGCATTCGAGAACTGATCGGGCCCATGGCCTCGTACACCGGAACAATCCGGCCCACTTCGGTTGAGTCGGCGGGCCGATCACCGCTGCTGAGCAGTTCCATCTGCGGATTTACCATTTCGAGCCGGCCCGGCCGATACGGATCGACTTCCGCTTTGCCGTACAGGACGAGTGGTTGCCCTTCTTTGAGTCGCCCTTCGAGATAGCCTCCATGAAAAAAGCGCACGTGCAGAGAGCCCGATTTGTCTTTCACCGTGAGGTGGAAAATGGGGGTACGGCCTCGCCGAAATCGAACCGTGTTGCCTCCGCTGGAGCCCACTTCCGCGAGCACGGTGTGGAATTGCCCGGGAATCATTTCAGCGATCGGCGTAAAACAGAGGCGGTCCTCATAACGAAACGGTAGGTAGGCGAGCAGGTCGGCGAGCGTGGTGATGCCGCGCTCTAGGAGCAGA
>Ga0306926_10002665_pt1 | contig 18198 bp, 19 predicted proteins | sample flu12Cox44000178_FD_203759 | JGI IMG/M metagenome (GOLD analysis project Ga0306926, IMG submission 203759) | Lab enrichment of tropical soil microbial communities from Luquillo Experimental Forest, Puerto Rico - flux8day.12C.oxic.44.000.178 (v2)... | ecosystem: Environmental > Terrestrial >... | reverse complement strand
TAGCGCCAGCAGTTCACGCGCTGTATGGCGAAAGGTCGCATCCGGTTTGGTCGCAACCTCGAGCCGCTGCAGCATGCTCGGATAGCTCGCCGTGTCCAGCAACAAGCCCGCGGCGCGGATCCTCGCCAGTTCCTGCTGCTCGGCTCCGACGGTGCGATCGGCCGCAATGTCGTCGTACATCCTGGCGCCCGCCTGGGGATCGCGCGCCGCGACTTCCGCCGCCGCGCGCAACTTGGCCAGCATACGATAGCCGGAGGGCGCAGACGTCGCCAGCTTGTTGAAGGCGGCCTCCGCCTCGGCGTGCTTGTTCTGCTCCGAAAGCTCGACGGCGGCGTCGAAAGCTGCGCCCGCCTCCGCCGCCTTCTTGGCTTCCAGATATTGATAGGCGCGCCAGCCGCCGACCGCGGCGATGATCAAAAGCGCGGCGGCGATGATATAGATCGAATACCGATCCCACAGCTTCTTGAGCTGTTCGCGGCGGACTTCCTCGTCTACTTCATCAAATAATTCAGACACTTAGAGAAATCCCATGCCCGGAAGCCGCGCCTGATACCGGCGCTGGCTCAATCTGCTTTCCCGTGTGGCGCGGCGTTACCCTAGTCATATGGCGGTGGCAAGGCAAAGCTAGCCCGATCAAAGTCTTAACGCAGAAGTTGTCCACCTCGCCGAGATGCCTCCCTCTTTAGCACAGCTCTTGCGCCGTCGCTTCTCCTCAAAGAAGCGTCCGTACAATCAACCCGTGGCCTCCTGCGGGTCCCTGGTTTTCATGCCGTAGACGTGCTCGGGTCCAGGAAAGGCGCGCGCGCGCACGTCGACTGCGTAAGCCTCGATCGCCGCCTCGATCATCGGACCGAGATTGCCGTAGCGGCGCACGAACTTGGGCGTCCGCGGCGACAAGCCCAACATATCCTCAAGGACCAGCACCTGACCGTCGCAGGCAGCACTGGCTCCGATACCGATCGTCGGAATGGGAATCGTCTCAGTGATCTTGCGGGCGAGCGGCTCGGCGACGGCTTCGACCACGACCGAGAAGGCGCCGGCTTGCGCGACCGCACGGGCGTCATCCTCGATCGGCTCCCAGCTGCCTTCCTCGCGCCCCTGCGCGCGGAATGAGCCGAGCGTGTTGATCGACTGCGGCGTCAAACCGATATGGCCCATGACGGGGATTCCGCGCTCGACGAGAAAGGCAATGGTCTCTGCCATCCGCACGCCGCCCTCAAGCTTGATCGCGCCGCAATGCGTCTCTTTGAGCACTCTGGCCGCCGAGTGAAAGGCCTGCTCTTTCGAGGCTTCATAGGAGCCGAAAGGCATGTCGACCACGACAAGCGCGCGCTGAGAGCCGCGCATCACGGCGCGGCCCTGCAAGATCATCATGTCGAGCGTAACCGGCACGGTGGTCTCAAATCCATGCATCACATTGCCAAGGGAATCGCCCACCAGAATGACGTCGCAATGACGATCCACCAGGGCTGCGGTGTGGGCGTGATACGAGGTCAGCATCACGATTGGCTCGACGTTCTTGCGGGTGCGAATATCCGGAGCTGTCTTACGCTTGATCGCGGACTGGACGGACATGTTCTACACTCCCCTGACCGGAACGCCGATCACCACAGGATGAAACGCGAAAGCCAGCGCGAGATAGGCAAGGATCCCGACCGCCACGGCGATGAGATCGTTACCCCAGCCGCCGACCGGAATGGCCGGTGCGCCCGCGTCGCTCCGGCGCTTGAGCGAGATCCGGTCGAATACCGCCCATCCGAGGAATGAGCCGAACAGAATGATCGAGCCGAGATCGCCGTTGGCGAGCAGATGCGCCGCCGCCCACAGTTTGACGCCGGCGAGCATTGGGTGCTTGAGCGCGGTGTAGATATGGCCGCGGATGTAGGCGGCCACTACGAGGATGACGGCCGGCAGCATCAGCGCTACCGTGATGTGCTTGAGCGCCTTCGGCGGATTCCAGATATCGATCCACCCGGTCGCACGATAATGGCCGAAGCCCCAGACGATCAACGCGATGCCCAAAAGCGAGACCAGCGCGTAAGCGATCTTGTAGCCGCCCTCGCCCAATGCGGCGATGGCCCGCCTGCGCCACTTGCGCTGTGCCGGCAGCGTATGGGCTCCGAGGAACAGGACGAGCCCCAGAATCATCACCGCAAGCCCCATGATCTCCCTCCGCAAAACCAGCTTTTATGCGCACCGCCTATCACTTTCGGGGCGCCGACGGCAATGCGCCAAAAGGGCGACTTACCCGTGGTCCGCCGTCCTTTCTCGAAATGCCGCCATGGCGAGGCGCCGTTCACTGCGCAGACGGCTGTTTGTCGATTTCGCGGTTATCGACATAGCGCACGGCGATCGGCCGTCCCACCAGCGCGCCGGCAAGACCGCCCGTGAATTTCAACGGCACGCAGCCGTCCAGCGAGGCGTTGATCGCCTTGAAATAGGTTTCACGGATATCCGCCGGCACACCCGCCGTTGCGAAGGTCAGACGTGGCGGCCCGATCAGGTCGCCGGATCGTTTGAAACTGAAGCGCACCGTCATCTGCATGCCCTCCTTGGCGTCCTGTGCCTGGGGCGGGATCCAGCAGGATCGCAGCGCTGCAAAGAGATCGCCGATATTGTCGAGATCGTGGTCGGGCTTTTGATATTTGGCCGCGTCGTCCTGGGGCGGCACGCTCTCGATTGTCAGTTGAAGGTTCTCGCCATAGGGGTAGTCGATCTCGGGAATGCAAGGTCCGCGATTGAAAACACTGCAGAAGTAAGGCGTGCACGGCCGGCGGGAAAAGACGCTGCAGGGTGCATGCGAAAACGGCGTGGCATCGATGTGATGCCGCCGCCTCGCCTCGGCGCTTCCGGTCGTAACCAATCCGGCAATCACGAAAAGGAAACCGATCGTGGCGCGACGGAGCATGAAACCGGCCCTCCGAACCAACACAAACTTGACCAAATATAACGCCGAAACGAGCCCCCGTATCCGCTCTGAGGGCGTAGCACGTTCACATCCGCGCGTTCACGTTGGCGTATTTCGCGATATCACGCAGGGAGAACGCTCAGGCCTTCTTCTTGACATCCTTGACGTTGGAGAAGGTGATGCCCTCGGCGCGTTCCTTTGTGTAGCCGAGATAGAATTCGTTCCTGGCGAGGAAAACCGGATCACCGTCGACGTCATCGGCGACGCCGGAGCCGTTCGCCGCAACGAAGGCGTCGAGCTTCTTGCGGTCATCGGACGAAATCCAGCGCGCCAGCTGGAACTCGGAAACCTCGAATTCCACAGGCAACGCGTACTCGGCCTCGAGCCGTGCCTTCAGCACGTCGAGTTGCAGCGGACCGACCACGCCGACCAGCGCCGGCGCGCCATCGCGCGGACGGAACACCTGAACGACGCCCTCCTCCGACATCTGCTGCAGCGCCTCTTTGAGTTTCTTAGCCTTCATGGCGTCGGTCAGCCGCACCCGGCGGACGATTTCCGGCGCGAAACTGGGAACGCCGACGAAGGTGATATCTTCGCCCTCGGTCAAGGTGTCGCCGATCCGCAAGGTGCCATGATTGGGGATTCCGACAACGTCGCCGGCGAAGGCTTCATCCGCCAGCGCGCGATCCTGCGCAAAAAAGAATTGCGGACTGGACAGCGACATGTTTTTGCCCGTCCGCACCAGTTTCGCCTTCATGCCGCGGCTGAGCTTGCCCGAACAAAGCCGCGCAAAGGCAATTCGGTCGCGATGGTTCGGATCCATATTGGCCTGGATCTTGAACACGAAGGCGCTCATCCGGGGCTCGGCGGCTTCCACCTTGCGCAGATTGCTTTCCTGCGCTCGCGGCGGCGGTGCGAAACGGCCAAGACCTTGCAACAGGTCGCCAACGCCGAAATTGCGCAACGCGCTGCCGAAATAGACGGGCGTCAGATGCCCTTCGCGAAAAGCCTCGAGCTCAAACGGCTTGCACGCTTCCGAGGCAAGTGCGAGTTCGTCCTTGACGAGGGCGACGTCGAGATTGGCGTTGCGACCCCCAAGTTCGGCTATGTCGATCTGCTGCGCGGCGCCGGTCTTGGCACCGCCGCCTTCCAGGAGGCGCACCCCGCCCGTCAAGAGATCGTAAGTACCGAGGAAATCCCGGCCGCGGCCGACCGGCCAGGTCATCGGCGTGGTATCGAGCGCGAGCGTCTTCTCGATTTCGTCCAAAAGCTCGAAGGTATCGCGGCTCTCGCGATCCATCTTGTTGATGAAGGTGATGATCGGGATGTCCCGCAGCCGGCAGACTTCGAACAGCTTTCGGGTGCGAGCCTCGATGCCCTTGGCGGCGTCAATGACCATGACGGCAGAATCGACTGCCGTCAGCGTGCGATAGGTATCCTCGGAGAAATCTTCGTGACCCGGCGTATCCAACAGGTTGAAGACGAGGCCCTCGAACTCGAAGGTCATCACCGACGTGACGACGGAGATGCCGCGCTCGCGTTCGATCTTCATCCAATCGGATCGGGTGTTGCGCCGCTCGCCCTTGGCCTTGACCTGTCCGGCTAGATTGATCGCGCCCCCGAACAGCAGCAGCTTTTCGGTCAGCGTGGTCTTGCCGGCATCCGGGTGCGAAATGATCGCAAAGGTCCGTCGGCGCGCCACTTCAGTGGCGAGCGGCGAACCGGAGGGCGATTCGGCAGTGAGCGTGAGGTCGGACATCAGGGGTTGAGCGTTTGGCAGGGAAAGGAGGCTGGATCAAGAAGGATTGGCGCCATTCATATATGAATTGCGTGGGCTTTCCTCCAGCCCGGAGGTTTTTAAAAAAACGCAGCTTACAGCGACCGGCGGAAAAAGTGCGCGATCTCGCCAATGATCCCGCGGCGGAAAGTCAGGACGCACACGACGAAAATCACGCCCTGGATGACCGTCACCCACTGCCCGAACCCCGCCAGATATTGTTGCATGGCAATGATCACGAAGGCTCCGACCACCGGACCAAACACTGTCCCGAGGCCGCCGACCAGCGTCATCAGCACGATCTCTCCCGACATCGTCCAGTGCACGTCGGTCAAGGAAGCGTTTTGCGCCACGAAAACTTTCAGCGCGCCGGCGAATCCACCCAGCGTTCCCGACAGGATGAACGCAAGCAGCTTGTATTGGTCGGTCTTGTAACCCAGCGAGATCGCCCGCTGCTCGTTCTCGCGGATCGACTTCAAGACTTCGCCGAACGGCGAGTTGATGGCGCGGAATATCACGAGAAAGCCAAACAGGAATCCGGCGACAATCACATAATAGAGCACCGTCGACTGGGCGAGATTGAAGACCCCGAACAAATATCCCTGCGGGATCCCCTGGATGCCGTCCTCACCATGGGTGAACGGCGTCTGCAGATAGATGAAATAGAGGAGCTGCGACAGCGCCAGCGTGATCATGGCAAAATAGATGCCCTGACGGCGGATCGCGACTACGCCGGTGATGACGGCAAGCGCCGCGGCTCCCGCCGTGCCGATTAGAATCCCGATTTCGGGCGTAACACCCCAAACCTTCAGCGCATGCGCGGAGAAGTAACCCGCCGTCCCCAGGAACATCGCGTGCCCGAACGACAGTAGCCCACCATAGCCGATCAGAAGATTGAAGGCGCAGGCCAGGAGCGCAAAGCACAGCGCCTGCATCACGAAGAAGGGATAAATACCGGAGAACGGCACGAGAAGGAGCAGCACCGTCATGATGCCGAATGCAATCATCTCGTCGCGGATCGCGCGCCCAGTCACCGGAATGGTATCGTCGGTCGTCGCGGTCATGTCAGATCGTCCGCCCCGTCAGTCCGGAAGGTTTCACAAGCAGCACCAGCACCATGAGGACAAATACCACGGTGTTGGATGCCTCGGGATAAAAGTACTTGGTCAATCCCTCGATCACTCCGAGCGCAAAGCCGGTGATGATCGAACCCATGATCGAACCCATGCCGCCAATGACCACGACCGCGAACACCACAATGATCAGATCCGCGCCCATCAACGGGCGCACCTGGTTGATCGGTGCCGACAGCACGCCGGCAAGCGCGGCAAGACCGACGCCAAGGCCATAGGTCAACGTGATCATCCGGGGGACGTTGATGCCAAAGGCGCGTACCAGGGTCGGATTTTCAGTGGCGGCGCGCAGGTAAGCGCCCAGCCGCGTTCTTTCGATCAGATACCAGGTGATCAAGCATATCACGAGCGAGAACACGACCACCCAGCCCCGATAGATCGGCAGGAACATGAAACCGAGATTCATGCCGCCCTTTAATTCATCGGGGATCGCATAGGGCAAGCCGGAGGAGCCGAAATAATTCTGGAAGATGCCTTGCACGATCAGCGCGATGCCGAACGTCAGCAACAGCCCGTATAGGTGGTCGAGGCCGGACAGCCATTGCAACAGGGTTCGCTCCAGGATCATCCCGAAAATGCCGACCGCGATGGGCGCGATGATCAGCGCCCACCAATATCCGATGCCTGCGAGATTGAGCAGGAAATAGGCGCAGAACGCGCCCATCATATAGAGCGCTCCATGGGCGAAATTGATGATGTTGAGCATTCCGAAGATCACGGCGAGCCCAAGGCTGAGCAGCGCGTAGAACGAGCCGTTGATCAATCCCACCAGAAGCTGTGCGTAGAGAGCTTGCATATCGGTCGATCTTTCCGCTCAATCCTGAGGTAACAAGGGGCAGAGGCAGCGCCGCCCTAAGCCGACGGGCAACCGTGACATTACTTTTTCACCAGCGGACAGGTACTTTCGGAAAGCGGCCTGAAAGCCTGGTCTGCCGGCGTTGTTCCGACCAGCTTGTAATAATCCCACGGCCCCTTGGATTCCTCCGGCTTCTTGACCTCAAACAGATAGGCCGGGTGGATCTTGCGGCCGTCTGCGCGAATCGAGCCTTTGCCGAATAGTGGGTCGTCAGTGGGCATTTCCTTCATTTTGGCTACCACCTTGGCCCCGTCATGCGGATTGCCGCCCATTGCTTCGAGCGCCTTGAAGTAGTGGATCAGGCCGGAATAGACGCCCGCCTGCACCATGGATGGCTTCGCCTTGTTTTTCGCGCGATCGGAAAATCGGTTTGAAAAGGCGCGGGTTCCGTCGTTCAAATCCCAGTAAAAGGTTTCGGTGAAATTCAGGCCCTGTGCCACCTTTAGGCCCAGCGAATGAACGTCGGTAATGAACAGGAGAAGCCCGGCGAGTTTCTGGCCTCCCGCAACAATACCAAATTCAGACGCCTGTTTGATCGTGTTGGTGGTGTCGCCGCCGGCATTGGCCATGCCGATAATCTTGGCTTTGGATGCCTGTGCCTGCAGCAGGAAGGAGGAAAAATCTGCCGTGTTGAGCGGGTGCTTGACGCTGCCGACAACTTTGCCGCCGGCCTTCACGACGACCGCGGTGGTATCACGTTCCAGAGCCGCCCCGAAAGCGTAGTCGGCAGTGAGAAAGAACCAGGTGTCGCCGCCGGCCTTCACCAGGGCCTGACCGGTGCTGTTGGCAAGCATGTAGGTATCATAAACCCAGTGAATCGTGTTCGGCGAGCACTGGGCGTTGGTGAGATCCGACGTCGCCGCGCCGGTGTTGATCATGATGGAGTTTTTCTCCTTCACGAGGTTGTTGACCGCAAGTGCGACACCGGAGTTCAGCACGTCCATGAAGATGTCGACCTTTTCGACATCAATCCATTGCCGCCCGATATTGGTGCCGATGTCAGGCTTGTTCTGATGATCCGCGGAAATCAGACTGATCTTCCAACCCTTGTCGGCTAAACCGGAATCCTCAATCGCCATCTGGGCGGCCAAGGTGGACCCGGCGCCGCCAAGGTCGGAGTAAAGCCCCGAATTATCTGTCAGCACGCCGATCTTGACCGTCTTGTCCTGGGCAGACGCGAAGCTTCCTGCAAAAACGCTGAGTGCAGTCGCCAGCAGCAACGAAGTGATATTTGTTGTTCTCATGGTCGTTCTCTTTGGATACTTCCCGCCCTTCTTCAGACACCGAGATAGGTGTGAAGCTTGTCCATGTTGGACTGCAACTCCGCATTCGCAAAGCCATCGATGATCTTGCCGTGCTCGACGATGTAGTAGCGGTCCGCAACGGTTGCAGCGAACCGGAAATTCTGTTCGACCAGGAGGATGGTGAAACCTTCGTTCTTGAGACGTTTGATGGTGTGACCGATCTGCTGGATTATGACCGGCGCAAGGCCCTCGGTCGGCTCGTCCAGCATCAGAAAGCGCGCGCCGGTGCGCAGGATTCGCCCAATGGCGAGCATCTGCTGCTCGCCACCGGACAATTTCGTGCCCTGGCTCGCCAGCCGTTCCTTCAGGTTTGGAAACAGTTCGAAGATCTGATCCATCGAGAGGCCGCCATTGCGCACGGTCGGCGGCAGTAGCAGATTTTCACGAACGTCGAGGCTCGCGAAAATTCCGCGCTCTTCCGGACAGAAGGCGATTCCCATCCGCGCAATCCTGTCGGATGCGGCGCGGATGATTTCCCGATCCTCGAAACGGACCGAACCGGTGCGCTTGCCGATAATCCCCATCACGGCCTTCAGCGTCGTGGTCTTGCCGGCGCCGTTGCGTCCGAGCAGCGTGACGACCTCTCCGGCTTTCACGTCGAAATTGACGCCGTGGAGGATATGCGACTCGCCGTACCACGCCTCAAGATTCTGAACCGACAGGACCGGCGCAGGCGAAGCGGATCTTGTCCTGGCGGCATCGGCCGGTTGCACCTCAGCCATGGCCTGCCCCCAGATAGGCTTCCTTCACGCGCGCATCCTTTGACAGTTCGGCATAGTTGCCCTCGGCCAGCACGTGACCGCGGGTCAGCACCGTGATGATGTCGGACAGATTGGCCACGACGCTGAGATTGTGTTCGACCATCAGGATGGTGTACTTGGCGGAGATGCGCTTGATCAGCGCCGCGATCCTGTCGATGTCCTCATGCCCCATGCCGGCCATCGGCTCATCGAGCAGCATCATTTCCGGATCGAGCGCCAGCGTGGTTGCTATTTCGAGTGCGCGCTTGCGCCCGTAAGGCATCTCGACCGCAGGCGTGTTGGCGAACTCGCTCAGGCCGACGTCGTCGAGCAACTCAAGCGCACGACCGTTGAAGCGGTCGAGCACGGATTTGGAACGCCAGAAATCGAAGGAATGACCGTGCTGACGCTGCAGCGCGACCCGCACATTTTCGAGCGCCGTCAAATGCGGAAATACCGCTGATATCTGGAACGAGCGAACCAGACCAAGCCGCGCCACATCGGCCGGCGCCGTCGCCGTGATGTCCTGACCCTTGTAGAGGATTTGGCCCGCCGACGGTTTGAGGAACTTGGTCAGCAAATTGAAACACGTCGTCTTGCCCGCACCGTTCGGACCGATCAACGCATGGATGCTGCCGCGGCGGATCCGAAGGTCGACGTCGCGAACAGCAAAAAAACCCGCGAATTCCTTGGTCAATCCGTGGGTTTCGAGAATAATTTCATCAGCCAAACAATGTCCCCCATCGGCCATCGCCGCGACGTTCCATCGCGGCTGACCAAGCTGTTTCCTCTCCGGCAGGTGCTCCCAGGCATCTTGGAATTGCATCTTGGAATTTACCCTGGAGCCTGCCTCCTCCGGGGCGGAATATGCCGTCAACGCCCCTCCTTGCGCAAGGCGGAAAGACGGGGCAAATCCGCGCGTGCGCCGGCGCCATCTTCGCCCTTAGTCGAATGACAGCGGCCGTCAAGCGAGCGCGATAATGCGACGGGCCGCGTGAAATCCGGCAAGCAGTTGTTAACGGTGTTTCGTCCCCTCTTTCGCTTTTCATCAAATATTTCCGCCTTGGGTCGATCGTTGGGCGTTTGTATTGGGACCGGATCGCAGCTTTGGAATTCGAAAGCGCCAACCCGACAATCGTCAAATCGATCAAGCAGCGTGATTTCCTCAACACGTGGCTGCGGCTTTATGCCCGCGCGCAACAATTGCCGCGCATCGATGAGTTCCGGCCCGAGCGGATCGAGGAAGAGCTTCCGGATCTGGTCTACCTCACCGTCGTGGATGGGCAGCCGCCGCGCTTGAGGATCGAGAGCGACGGCACACGCATGTCGTTCGCATATGGAAACACCGGCAAGGGCCGGTATCTCGACGACTATCTAGGTATCAAGCTCGCTCCTATCATTATGCCGATCTACCATGAATGTTTGAGCCGAGCGCTTCCGGTCTACACCATCGTCAATGTCGAAGACGCTTACGGGAGGAACGTCGACTACGAGCGTCTGCTGCTGCCGTTTTCTGAAGGCAGCGGCGTCACACACATGCTCGCTTCGCTGAAGACGATCTCCGAGGACGGCGGGTTTGAGATCAGGAATCTGATGCGGGGAAAGCAATCGCTGCCGACGACCAAACGTCGCGCGGTGATCGATCGCGAGCTCTTCCATCGCCGGCCGGGCCGTGCCCCGACCGGCGACCTGATCGAATTCAGCTAGCATCGCACGAGGCGCAAGTCTCCGGCTTCAACCCTTGGCGCGCCGGGATGCGCCTGTGGCCGCAACTTCCCTGGCGTAGATCTCCGGCTTGAAACCAACCAGCAGTTTGCCGCCGACGTCAAGCACCGGCCGTTTGATCATCGAGGGCTGCGCCAGCATCAAGGCAAGCGCCTTGCGTTCGTTCAAGCCTTCCTTCTCGGCGTCAGGCAATTTGCGAAACGTAGTGCCGGCGCGATTGAGCAGATTTTCCCATCCGAGCTCGTCGGACCAATGCTTGAGCCTGTCCTTGGCGATGCCCTCGGTCTTGTAATCATGAAAACCGTAGGCGACGCCGTGACCATCGAGCCAGGCGCGGGCCTTCTTCATGGTGTCGCAATTCTTGATACCGTAGATGGTGATCGATTTCGTCATCGTGATCCATTGCTCGCTTGGCGGCTCGCAAACCGGCGGGGAAGTTACAACACCGATGTCGACGATCCAAGTCGCCTGGCTCGGAAGTGGCGCCGTCAAGCCGAAGCCGAACTGCCATCGTGGATCCGGTCGAGCTGGTTCAATACGTCGAGAATCTTCTGGTCCTTGGCCGCGTTCGCACTATCGCCGAAGGACTGATCGGCTGCGAGCGACTGCTGGAAGCGCTGGACGACGTCATATTGTGGCCCGCCGGGAGCATCGTTGCCGATCAACGTTCCGGGCGGACTGGGAGTGGTCGCGACCAGCTGACCGTTGATGATGCGGTAATGCTGGCTGTCGAAGGCATCGCTAAGCACGGTTTTGCTGAAGAAGGTCAAGCCATCTTTTTGCGACAAGGCTCCCGACGAGACGAGCTCGCCTTGGAGCTGCTCCTCCTGCTGGTGTGTCAGTTGATGAAGATCGAACTGGGCGGCAATCTGTTGCAACGTCGGAGGCCCTGATGAAGGATCGGACGGTGCGGCGGTTTGATCCGCGACCGCGGAGGCGCCAGACAGGCTGGTCGCCTGGCCCGCTGTTTTATTGCCGTTGGTGGATTGTTGAGACTGGCTACTGATCAACGCGCCGATCAAGTCAGCGGAAAGTCTGGGTGCGGCTATAAACCCCGTCGGCGCAGTGGTCCTGGTGCCAGCTCCGGAGGCGGGGCGATCGGGAGTGCCGGACGCAGCGTTGCTGGCGTTCAAGCTCTGCAACAAGATCGCGTCGGGTTCCCTCACCTTGGGAAGGTTCGCAGAGGGAAAGATGTTCAAGCCAGTAATCGAAACCATGTCGGACCTTCATCGTTGCGTGACGACGCGTTGCGCTCCCGGCGCAACCGGAGGTTAAGCAAATGATGTGCCAAGCGAAGAAGCGCTGGTTTTGCTTACATCCTGAGGTTGTCATCGAAAACGAAACCGGAATTTTCTGCCGGGTATCCGGCAATTCTGGCCTTAGCGGAGCGTCCCCTGCGTAATTAGCCGGCCTTTCCGTCAATGGCCGCAACTTCGCCGTCCGTTGCCAGCAACATCTCCGCGTCTCTCACGATATAGCGCGCATAGCGATAGTCGCGGATGAAGCTGATCCGGTCGTCGCGCCATTCAAGCCACATGAAATAGCTGGGTTTTGCGTCGGTACCGTCCTCGAACACCGCGATCACTTCCCTCCCCTCGACCCAGGCCGGCGCGAGCCGCACGCCATCAAACTTGGCGTAGATGGTGAAGAACATGCCGACATCCGCAGCGCCGACGCGAACCGGATAGGTCGACTGATGCAGTTTCACATCGTCAGCCAGCAGCGCCCGCAGGCCGTCCCAATTGCGCTGGTTGAAAAGCGCGACATAGCGCGCGACCGCTGGCGACGCCGGCTTCGGCTCGGAGAGCGCGGACGCTTGCGCATTGACATCGCGAAGACGCGCGCGACCCCTTGCCAGATGGGCCTTCACGGCATCGACCGTCAGATCGAGAAGCTCGGCGATATCCTTCAGTGACTCATCGAGCACGTCCTTGAGAATGACGACGCTGCGCTGAATGAGGGGAAGCTCCGCAAAGCGCGATACCGCAGTCTCAACCGCTTCCTGGCGCATCAAGACCTCCACCGGATCGGGGTTGGCTTCGTCAGCGATATCGAAAGCTATTTCGATCGGTTCTGCTTTTCGCACCCTCCTGCTACGCAAAAGGTCGAGTGCGCGGTTGTGGGCAATGCGAAACAGCCAGGGTCGAAGCTGCGGCATTTCCTCGATTTCCCCGAGCGCCACCAGCGCCCGGGCAAACGTATCCTGTACGACGTCTTCGCCGTCGATCACCGACCCCATCAGCCGTGCGCAGTACCGGTGCAATTCGGGACGCAACTCGCCGGCCAGCGCAAGCAACTCTGCCTTGCGGCTGCCGTCCGGCGAGGGTCGTTCTGCATTCAAGCCGCCGCTCCCTCGAGCACGGTTATTCCCGTGTCGCCCTTGAGTCCAAACACCACGCCTTCAGCGTAGGTCGGGTCCTCCAGCACGGAAACAACTTTCTCGCCGAACTGCCGTGGCGGCATCGGTGCGCCGAAGCGCGCCAGGAACGCGTCGCGCTCGATGCCCATCGCGCGGGCATAGGCGTCGGCACCGGCGTCGCCGACACCGGTATCGCCAACGATCTGCAGCGGCACGATCGCCTGAAAGCGGATTCCGAGTTTATTCTGCGCCGACACGCCGTTGGCATATCTGGCCATCATCCAGAGCATGCGCTTGGCGCCGGCATAGCCTCCTGAAAGTGGCGAGCCGTTCTGGGCCGCGCCGCTAGACCCCACGAGAACGCGACTGCCGGGCTTGAGCGGCGTTTTGAGCGCCGCCTGCAACCAGTAGAGCCCGCCTCTCACGTCGGTCTCCCACGTCGCACTGAAATCCGTCCAGCTCAGCTGGTCCAGTCGCCCCATCCGCGGCTTCGCGCCGGCGTTCAGCACCAGGATATCCGGATTGACCTCGCTCACGATGCGATGGGCCGCGGTCTCGTCGGTGACATCGGCGGAGATGGTGGCGACGCCCAGCCGAGCGTGGACCGACGCCAGCGCATCCGCGCCGCGGGCAACCACCGTTACTTTGGCGCCATGCGCGACCAGTGCCTCGACCAACCCGAGGCCAAGGCCGCGGCTTCCGCCGGTGACGACCGCTTTCTTGTCTTTGGGGTTCATCGGTTCTGCTCCCTTGCTTCGATATGACTAGAACGATCCAGACACGGGAAAAGAGTCGTACCGGGCAACGTTTCGTTGGCGAAAGATCAGCTTCAGCCAGGGCACGGAATGAAAGGCGGCCATCAGCAAGTACATCGGGACCATTCCGCTCGGCCCTATGCTGCCAGCGGCCGAGCAGAGCGCATTCGGCGAGCCGCCATCAACGACGACCGTGAGCAGCGCCATGGTCACAAAGGTCGGCGCTGCCGAAAGGCGCAGCCATTTGGCGATGACCAACTCGGCCACGACGCCCTCGTCGTCTCGGCGTGCGCCCGTCGCGTTGGCCCCGGTCATGCCTTCGCGCCTGCGTCGCGCTTGCGAAAGGCAGCCTCTCCGGCGTCCGACACTTTTACCCACTTCGGGTCGGGCGCAGCGTCGGGCACGTAACTCTCGTTCCAGTTCCACCACTTGTAGGGTCGGCTCTGCGGATAGCCCTCCGGCGAGTCCTCCCATTCTTCCTGACGCCCGAGCGCCGTCATGTCGAGGTAGTTCCAGACGGTGCCCATCGCCTCATCGCCGCGGCTGTTGATGAAGTAGGTGCGGAACACGCGCTCGCCGTCGCGAATGAACGCGTTGTGGCCGTGCCATTGATCCACGCCGAAATCGGCGTCGAAGCTGTCGGTGATGGTGTACCAGGGGATCCTCTGCCAACCCATCCGCGCCTTCAGGCGCGCAATGTCGGCCTGCGGTGCGCGCGAGGCATAGACAAGGGTGGTATCGCGCGCGTTCAGATGAGCGAGGTTGGAGACCTGGTCGGCTCCGAGCGAACAGCCGATGCAGGCATGCTCCGGCCAGCCGTGCACGCCCGGCTCGAAGAAGGCGCGGTAGACGATCAACTGGTGGCGACCCTCGAACAGATCGATGAGGTTTGCCTTGCCCGCAGGTCCGTCGAAAGCGTACGCCTTTTCGACCGCCATCCACGGCATCCGCCGGCGTTCTGCGGCCAGCGCGTCACGGGCGCGGGTCAACGCCTTCTCTTTCACAAGAAGCTGCTCTCGCGCTGCCTCCCATTCCCGTGGCGACACGATCGGCGGTGTTTTCATGGCGAGCGTCGTGCCTTTCCGTTCGCGTAACATCGGCATGGTTGACCTCCTTGTTTGCCGAGCCTCGGTCGTTGCACACCAAAACCCGGGTGAAGTGTTCCGACAGCAAAACGTTCGAGCCAACGAAAAGGAGTCAGTCGCGTCCTCAAAAAGCTGGCGCCCCCTACGCCGGCACCGGCTCGGATTGGGCCTGGCTCCTCGCAAATGGTCGGAACGTCAGCGCGATCAGGAAAGCGCCAAGCCCGACCGCCCACGAGCCGATATAGAGCCAGGCGTAGCTGGCAAAGGTGTCGTAGATCAGACCTCCAGCCACCGGCCCGCTCGCCATGCCGAGGCTGCCGGCCATCGCGGTTCCACCGATCACGGTGCCCATCATCCTCATTGGAAAATTCTCGCGCGCGAGCACCGAATAGAGCGGCATGGTGCCGGCGTAAATGAAGCCGAACAGCGCCGCCACGGCGTAGAACGCGGCAAGCTCGCGCACGAAGACGTAGGCCAGCGCGCCGAACGCCTGGGCGAACAGGCCCGCCACCAGCACGCGCTTGGCGCCGAGGCGGTCGCCGAGCAGACCGAAGGCGATACGGCCGCCCATCCCGGCCAGCCCCTCGACGCTATAGATCGTAACCGCCGCGATCATCGGGATCCCGCAAGAGATCGCATAGCTCACGGTGTGGATGATGGGACCCGAATGCGTCGCGCAGCAGAAAAAATTGGTCAACAGCAGAATGACGAATTGCGGCGAACGCAGCGCCTGCGCCAGCGACATCTCCGCCTCTCGGCCCGCGCCGCCAGCGGATGGAGAAGGTTCGGCTTCAAGCACCGGCGGGCGTCGTACCAGAAGCGAGACCGGAATCATGATGGCGGCGACGACAACGGCGAGGATCTGCATCGAGGTACGCCAGTCGTGGTTGGAGACGAGCCAGGCCACCAGCGGCGACATGGTCATCGGCGCCATTCCCATGCCGGCGGAGACCAGCGACACCGCAAGGCTGCGATTGGTGTCGAACCAGCCGGTGACGGTTGCCATCATCGGCGCGAAGATCGCCGCGGTGGCGCCGCCGACCATTACGCCGAACATGAATTGAAATGCGAACAGCGATGTCGCGCGGCTCGCGAGCACGAGACTCGCCGCGATCACCACCGAGCCGGTCAGCACCACCGGCAGCGGCCCCAGCCGGTCGGACAGGGTGCCCCAGATCATGCTGGTCAGCGCCATGGCGAGAAAGCCGATGGTCATGGCGCTGGATACGCCCGTGACCGACCAGCCGGTATCCCGCGCGATCGGCTGGAGCAGAACCGGCAACGAGAACATGCCGCCGATCGCGACACAGCCCAACAGGCCGCCGGCCGCGACGATCACCCAGCGATAGCGGGAATTTTGCATTGCCTCGTCTCCGGTTCAGTTCGTCTTAATGGAAGACGAACGGAACAACAGGGAACCGACAGGCTCAATGCGGTTCCCGTTATTTTTTTAACGCCGCACGTGAACACGGGGTGCCAGCCCGGCAAGCCGCTGCTGACGCTGGCGAAGTGAGGCGCGGCTGGGCGATCGTTCGCGAAACGAGTGCTTCTGTTATGTCAAGCCGACGCAGCAACCAAGCGAGGTGCGGGCGCGGGCTTGTTGAGAGCTGTGAGCGTATCGATGAGCGCTTGGGGCTCCAGCCGCGTCGTGTAGTCCGCTTTGAGATAGGCATAGAGAATGCGCCTGTCGCGGCCGACGACATAGACGGCAGGAATCGGCAGAACCATCGAGTCGTCCTGATTTTGGTAGGCGATATCCATGCCATAATGCCCATTGATCGCTTTCAAATCCTCGCCGAATTGCCAGGTGATACGCAGGCGCTTCGCCAAACGATTATTTTCGTCGTGAAGCACAGGAAATGCCACTGGGCTCAAGTTGGCAAAGGAGACTTCACGGTCCGGCACCTCAGGGCTCACGGCAGCAAGCGTTGCGCCCAAGGACTCCATCTCTTTCAACCGATTGTGCAGGGCACGTAACTCAAGATTGCAGTACGGACACCAGCCGCCGCGTACGAAGGCGAGGACCGCATATCCCGACTTGAGCATGTCATCCAGCGATACGCTCCGTCCCTTCTGGTCACGCAGTTCGAAATTCGGAAATGTTTCTCCGACGCCGCACGCACCGGCAAGCGAGCCTGCCTCACGCAAGGCCGCAACATCGCGTTCCATCGCAGCGTTAACACCCGGCGGAAGGCGCTTTGCGCCAAAGGCGTGCAAAGCATCGATTTGAGGTTGCAGGTGCGCCCCCTTGGCGAACTTTCGGAGCATCACTCTCATGAAGACGCTGCCGAAGCGAAGCTTGATCCGGTTGGGAAGCGAGAGTTTTGAAGGAATAGCCATATCATTCTCCCGTAGTGACGGTTAAAACGAACTCCTTGAGCGCGGCACCGATCTCGTGCGGCGAGTCTTCCTGCAGAAAATGGAGGCCCTTGACAGTGACTTCGCGCTGATTGCGAAATCTGCGGCAGAAGTCCTTGGCGCCGTCCCGCGCATTGGTGATGATTGCGCCGGGATCGCCGGCGATGAAGAGTTTTGGAATCTCGCTATCCGCAAGCCATCTCCCGTAAGCCTCCACGATGGCGACGACGTCGGCCGGCTCGCCATCGATCGGAATCTGTCGCGGCCAAATCAGCGTGGGCAGCCGCGCCACGGCTTCCGAGAATGGCGCCCGGTAGGCCGCCATCTCCTCGTCGGTGAGCTTGCGCATGATCGCGCGTGGCAGCACCATTTCGACGAAGGCATTATCGTGCAGGACCATATGTTCCCCGGCCTCGGAGCGAAGCGCACGAAAGACGCCGCCGGCCTCGCCAAAGCCCGCCCAGCTCATCGGCTGCACGATCGCCTCCATATAGGCAATCGCTTTGATCTGATCGGGAAAGCGCGCGGCGCGGTGAAAACCGAGTGCCGAGCCCCAGTCATGGACGACGAGAATGACCTCCTCGTCCAGACCGATCGCCTCAAACCAGGCGTCGAGATAGCGCGCATGATCCGTGAACCGATAGGAATAGGACGGCGGGCGCTTCGACTGCCCCATGCCCACAAGGTCAGGCGCCAGGCAGCGTCCATAGGGGCTTACGTGCGGAATGATGTTTCGCCAAAGGTAGGACGAGGTCGGATTGCCGTGAAGGAAGACGATCGGCGGGCCGACGCCGACATCTACATAGCTGATCTCGGAATCGAGCACCGCCTGCCGTTTTCGCGGATGAGAATCGACTGCGCTGATTTCCTGGCTGAGCATTGGTGCTACCTCGGTTCATCGACGGCTCTCTCGTCCGCCTGTCGCCAATAAGACCCGCGAGAGATCCCAAACGTGACAAGTCAGTTAAATTTTTCCGCGGGCATTGCCCCCAAGGAAAAACAAAAATTTGATCCGCTCGCGTGTAACATTCGGTCCGGCTGGCATGCACCGAGGAGGAAAGCGGAGAGCGGACTTGGAGAAATCCAAAATTTCATTTTTCAATTTTCAAACAGCAAACAGGCACGCGCGTTCGTTTCCCGCGGCGGAGAGCGCCCGAGCCGTGCATGAGCCTCAACCCTCGAAAGCACAGAGGGCGCA
>Ga0306926_10002664_pt1 | contig 18203 bp, 17 predicted proteins | sample flu12Cox44000178_FD_203759 | JGI IMG/M metagenome (GOLD analysis project Ga0306926, IMG submission 203759) | Lab enrichment of tropical soil microbial communities from Luquillo Experimental Forest, Puerto Rico - flux8day.12C.oxic.44.000.178 (v2)... | ecosystem: Environmental > Terrestrial >... | reverse complement strand
TGGTCGCCCGATCCCCGACTTCGCGTGTTCTGTCAGAACAAGAGAGCGAGATGCGATGAGGAACTACCCGAGCGACATGCACTTTACGCGCAGCTTGGCGATCGCCGTGATATTGGCGCCTGCGATCGCCGGCGGAGCGGCCAATGCCGCCGCGACATTCGATCGTGCGCCGTATGGCACGACACAAGACGGGCAGGCCGTCGACATTTACACGATGACCAATGACCCCGGGCTGCGGGTGCGCTTCCTCAGCTATGGCGGCGTCATTACCGAAATCCATGTGCCCGACCGCACGGGCCGGCTCGACAACATCGCGCTCGGCCTCAGAACCTTGGGGGATTACGAGACGTTACCCGGCCATTTCGGCGCGATCACCGGGCGCTATGCCAACCGCATCGGCGGCGCGCAGTTCACATTAAATGGCCAGACCTATCACCTCATCGCCAATAACGGCCGCAACACGCTGCATGGCGGCCCCAATGCGCTCGACCACCGGGTCTGGACGGTATCGCCGCTAACCGTGCCAGAGGGCGTTGCGGCAACGCTCAGCTATGTCAGCCCCGAGGGCGATCAGAACTTCCCCGGCGCCTTGACGACGCAGGTGACCTATACGCTGACCAAGGACGATGTATTGCAGATCGCCTACGTCGTGAGCACCGACAAGGATACGGTGATCAACTTCACCAATCACTCCTACTTCAATCTAGCCGGCAATGGCTCGGGTTCGGTCGCCGACCAGTTGCTGCTGGTGAGCGCCGACAGCTACACCCCGACCGGTCCCGATCAGATTCCCACGGGAGAGATCGCACCGGTCGAAGGCACGCCGCTCGACTTCCGGCAGATGATGCCGATCGGCGCCCGGCTCAACAGCGCATTCAAGCAGATGGTCTACGGCCGCGGCTACGACCACAATTTCGTGCTGAACAAGCCGTCCGTCGGCGGCATGACCTTTGCCGCGCGCGCCTATGACCAGCGAACCGGCCGCACCGTCGATTGCTTCACGACCGAGCCGGGCGTGCAGGTCTACACGAGCAATGGCATGAACGGCTCGATCGTCGGGTCATCCGGCACGACCTATCGCCAGACCGAGGGGTTCACGCTCGAGACGCAGCACTTCCCCGATAGCCCCAACAAGCCGAACTTCCCGAGCACCGAACTCAAGCCGGGACAGGAATTCCGCTCGACGACAATATTCCGCTTCGCGACGGACACGCCACTGCCGCCACTCCCGCCACTGCCGCGATGAGCGGCGATCCAGCTGACGGGCTAAGATGATCTTTGCCAAACAAAATCATAACTACAGGAGTGACTGATCTGGCGTGCCCGTGCCGTGCCAGCGCCATCGATATTGCCGTTGACGATTATATCGAGCGGCGCAGAGCCGGCGTTGCTGCTGTTGGGGGGTGCGAGTACGCGCATCGCCAGGTCGCCCCCTGACCCGACCGTTCCTCTGAGCCGGTAACCTGTGGCGGTGGTGTAGTGCGCCTGACCGTTCGCGATATGCAGCGGCCCCGGTCTCCGATCCGGACATGGGGCCATCCGACCGTTTCTCGCCGTATAAGTTGGGCTGACCCTCGCCGAAGAAACAAACCGGTATGTACCATCGAAGGGTGTTCCGGCGCTCGACGGTAATGGCGTTTGCGCATCAGCGGCAGCAACCAAACCGAAAAATCCGACGATCCAAAGTAATCCAGTCCGTCTCCGCATGAGTTCTCCTCCCTCTTTCTGGCGCTCGTGCGAAAAAGGCGCGATGTGTGTCGTGCGTGTTAGCCGGAAACCTACGTATTCCAGACCACTTCACTCAATTAAGAACCTGAGGCCTCTTATCCAAGGCCGCGGTCGGGTCGCCGGCTTGGCGAGCTGGAGCACCTCCGCGCAGGGTGAGACGGTCCATCACGCGCGTCGAGGCTCCCTGGTAGAGCACCCGACGATATTCGCAACATTTCCGATCCAATCCCCTAAAAAAACCGCTTGCATTGCATGCAATCTGCCTTTGCAGTCATGAGCGTGTTCGATAAGCACTACAACCACTGCGAGAGTTTCGGCAAACTTTGATTCAGATGCAGCAACGTGTAATTTTCGATTCAATCAATGACTGCAAATCGTAATTAGAGGAGAGGCTATGGCAGTCCGGCTTGTCGTCACGATCACAGCCGCACCCGGCAAGGGGTCCGAACTCGCGCAAACGTACAAGGCGCGTTGCGAGGAGTGCATGAAGGAGCCCGGCTGCGAGCAATTCGAGGTTTTCCAAAGCGTGCTGAACCCGGACAAGTTGGCCTTGCTGGAGCGTTGGTCCGACCAGGCGGCGCTGGATACGCATGCCAAGCTTAACGCGACCCGCCCCGCGCTGCGTCCGGAGCTGCGGGTCGGCGCGGGCGAGCGCGAGGATTACGAATACCATCGGACCCGCTGAGTGGCTCTGCTGCGTCGTAAGCCGAACGACGGCCGCAACATTGTCCGGCCGGGCCCGCGAGGTTAGGATCTGATCCTTCGCCCCGAGCCATGTCTGGGTCTCGGGCAGCCTTAAGCGGAAGATGCCGATGGTCACCGCTGCGATTTGGCCGACGCTCGACTACAGCCGGGTTCCGTACCGCCTCTACCATGATGCCGAAATCTATGCTCGCGAGCAGGAGCGGATCTTCCGCGGGCCGGTATGGAGCTATCTGGGCCTCGACAGCGAAATCCCCGAGCCGGGTGATTTCCGCGCCACCTGGGTCGGCGACACGCCGGTCGTCTTAAATCGCGACAAGGCGGGCGCAGTCAAGGCGTTTGTCAACCGCTGTGCGCATCGTGGCGCGCTGGTCCGCCGAGAGATTTCCGGTAACGCCGAACAGCACATCTGCATCTATCACCAATGGTGCTACGGGCTGGACGGCTCGTTGATGGCGATCCCGTTCCGCCGCGGCATTCGCGGGAAGGGCGGCCTCGACCCGAGTTTCGAGATGCGTCGGCATGGGCTGCGCCCGCTGACAGTCGGCAATATCAACGGGGCGTTGTTCGGCACGCTGGCCGAGGATGCCGAGCCGCTCGAAGACTATCTCGGCCCACCGATCCTGCAGCAATTGAGCCGCCTCCTCGACCGGCCGGTCCGGGTGCTCGGCTACAACCGCCAGCGCATCCGCGGCAACTGGAAGCTCTACGCCGAGAACACGCGTGACAATTACCACGCCAGCCTATTGCACGAATTTCTCGTCACCTTCGGGCTCGACCGGTCGACCCAAACCGGCGGCGTCAAAATGGATGCGCGGCACCGCCACAACATCACCTGGGCCGAGGCCGACAGCGACACCGACGAGTTCGCCCACGAGGCTTACGCCGGGGTCGGCGTGCGCAACGATTTTCTGTCATTGCAGGAGCCGTCCCTCGTCGCCTTCCGGCGCGAGCGTGGCGACAATCTCAACCTCGTCGTCACCTCGGTTTTCCCGTCGGCGGTCTTCGTGCAGATCAGCAACAGCCTGGCGGTGCGCCAGATCCGGCCGCGCGGCGTGGGCGAGGTCGAGATCTTCCAGACGATGCTCGGCTACGCGGACGATCCGCCCGAGATGACATTGCACCGGCTGCGCCAGGCCAATCTCGTCGGCCCGGCCGGCCTCGTCTCGATGGAGGATGGCGAGGCGATCGAGATCGCTCATCGCGCTTCCCAGCCCGACATCGACCGCGCGACGGTCATCGAGCTTGGCGGGAGCGGGGTGATTTCCGACCGTGATTACCGGGTGACCGATGTGCCGTTGCGCGGCTTCTGGTCGTATTACGCCGAGCTGCTGGGCATCGAGCCGGGGGGAGCGGTGCGGTGAAGATCGATCGCGCCGCGGTGCATGATCTGCTCGCCGAGTACGGCGCGCTTATAGACCTGGCAAAATTCGACGAATGGCTCGACCTCTTTGCCGAGGAGTGCCGCTACCAAGTCCTCCCGCGGGAAAACTTTGACCGCGGATTGCCGGCGGCGCTGGTCTATTGCGACAGCCGCGCGATGCTCGAAGACCGCATCCGAGCATTACGCGAGGCCAACAAATACAATATCCACATCGACCGGCACGTCATCGGGCTGCCCCGGATCTTCGATAACGGCCTTGAGGCCGAAGCGCCGTTCGCCGTGTACCAGACCGACCAGGAAGGCGCGACCCGCCTTTTCGCAACCGGCCTCTATCGCAACCGGCTCGAAATCTCGGGACTGCGCCTCAAAATCCGCGACAAGCTGATCCTGCTCGACACCTTCGCCGTCCCTAGCCTGCTCGCGACGCCGCTGTGATCTGAAAACCGGGCTAGGCGCGCGACGCCTCGGCTGCGCTACGAGGCGAGAATGCGATCAGCCGCATCGGCCTGATTTCGCGGATTATGACCCATTGACAGCAGTGCGGAACTTAGGCGCGGGCCCGCGAAACGGCTCAACCGCGAATTGCCGAGCCGCGTTGCCGCCCATCATGCGAGCGATCAGCGCTTCCGGCACATTGGCCTCGCGCAAGCGTGCCAGTGCATCCCAGGCGCTCGCGGCATCGTGGTGCGGGTAGCGAGATCCCCACACGACCTTCGCCGCGAAATCCTGCGGCAGTTTCTGGATCAGCCGCTCCTCGGCGTCGAACCCGAGCATGACATTGCCGTGCTCCCACATCTCTTCGGGCTCGGTGCTGACCGGATAGTGGTGCAACAGCGGGATAACGCGGGTCGAGGCTTCCATCTTTTCGAGCACTTCCTGCATCCAGGAGGCCTTGCCGTGGGCGACGACGACCTTCATCGCCGGGTAGCGCTCCATGACCGTAAAGCCGATCAGCGTCGAGGCGACGAACATATGGTTGTCGAGCCATGGGGCGAGGATCGGCGCCACCGGGTGGCCGAGCGGCGTCGCGCCTGTGAACGTCGTCGTCTGGCCCGCGCCACCACTGCCGCCGGAAAACGGGCCGCCACCCCCGCCCGGCGTGATCGGTTGCACGAGCCGGTCATTGATCTTTTCGACAAACCGGCCGTGCGAGGTCCATTCGGGGTTCCACAGCCCCGGGGTCGCGTGCACCGCCGCGGTGATGCCCAGCCGCTCCAGTTCGGCCCACAGCGGGTCGTAATAGGGATGGTTGAGGTAGCGGTCCTCGACGAACATTGGCCGGATGAAGACAGCGCGCATTGACGGAATGCGCGCCACACGGCCCAGTTCCTCCAACGCGAAATCCATATTCTGCAACGGCAGAATCGCGGCGGCGAACAGCCGCTCAGGCGCCGCCTTGCAGAAATCCGCGATCCAGTCGTTGTAGGCACGCGCCAGCGCATAGGCGACGTCCGGATCGCGCACCAGGAAGAAGCCCTCGGCGAACCAGGTCGGGTATAAAAACGCTTGGTCGACCCCCATTGCGTCCATGTCGGCGAGACGGGCCCGCGGGTCCGAGGCGCCCTCGGTGGTGGGATGCTTGACACCCGGGTCGAGGGCGCCGATCGCATCCCAATCCATGCCCGGCCGCCACAGCGCATGACGCGGCAGGTTGGGGTTGCCCTTGTCGCGGAACATCTCGCCGTTGACCTTGAGATAGGCGCCGGTGCGCCCCTCCTGCCGCCAGAGAGCGTGCTTGCCGAGTGTGCGATACTCTGGGTCCAGGTATTTCTCCCACAGTGCAGGTGGCTCGACGACATGGCTGTCGCTGTCAAACACTGCAAAGTCTTTGGTCGTCATCCCCGTTCCTCCATGACCCCGCAGCGGCGTGGGATTTCCATTCAAAATCGGTCGCAAGATACTCGTCGCCACGAGTTCCGCAGCGGCCCGGCTTTTGAGCCTGCAACATGCATTGAAGCGTTTGTTACCGTTAGCTGCATCTGCAGCAAATCTGCAGCAAACCCTCCCGTGCAGGTTGAAACGTTAACCAGTGCTGAGGCCGGAATTGGGATCCCACCCGCCGGTCGGATTGGTGGAAAAGACTGTGACCATATAGGCAATTTCCATTATTGCGTCAACCGCAACGCCGTTCCATAGGGCGGGTTACGTGGTCAGGCTCTGACCTCCGGAATGAGCTTAGCCCAGCGGTCTAGGATCGGCAGGATCTCGTCCGCCTTCGCGGGCGGCAGGCGCACATTCATCCGGGTGACGCCGAGATCGCGGTTGCGCCGCAGCACGACCAGATCCTCGGGGGCGCCGCCCACGGTCACCGACAGCGATTGCGGGTCACGGCCAGCTTCCGCGGCCATGCGGCGCCAGACCGGCATGAACTCTTCGGCGCTGCCCGACCCCGTGCTGGCGGCGAACGGCAGGATCCCGTCGCCATAGCGAATGGCGCGGCGCGCGGCGAGGCGAAACGCGCCACCGACGATAACCGGTGGATGCGGCTTCTGCGTCGGCTTGGGCCAGGTCATCATCGAAGGGAAGTCGACGATTTCACCGTGATATTCAGTTTTGTCTTTGGTCCAGATCTCCTTCATCGCCTCGATCTGCTCGCGCATCTTCAAAGTGCGGGTTTCGTAGACCGTGCCGTGATCTTCCATCTCTTCGGCGTTCCAGCCGCAACCGATGCCGAACAGGAAGCGGCCCTTGGATATTTGGTCGAGCGAAGCGACGGCTTTTGCCGTCTGGATGGTGTCACGCTGGATGACGAGGCAAATCGCGGTGCCGAGCTTGAGCCGTTTGGTGACAGAAGCGGCGGCACTCAACGTCACAAACGGATCCATCACGTCGTAATACTCTTTGGTCAATGCCGCCTCGCCCGCCGGGTGAGAGAAGCGGCGGGTCGCCGGGATGTGCGAGTGCTCCGCTACCCATAACGACTCGAATCCCCGCTCCTCCAGCGCCACCGCTAAATCGGCTGGCGCCATCGAATAATCGGTGAAGAAGATCGCCGCGCCGATTTCCATGACATTCACTCCAATGTGTAGACGTGCGCCGCGCGCTCAGAGCGGCTTTGTTCCTACCGCGCAGTGATGCGGCCAGGCCATGAAAAAGGTGCCCTCGGCTTCGGCCTGCGCTCTTGCCGACTCCCACTCCCCGGCCTCTTCCCGGCTCAACCTCGAGAGAAGTACATCCTGCATCCACTCTAAAACCGTCGAGTCCGAACGATCAAACACCACCAGCTGAGGCAGCATCTTTACCTGAGCGAGCCCTGTCTGGCGCAGGCGCCGGTAGAGGCTGGCATCGGCACATCCCTGCGGCGCTATCCCTCCCGCGGGCAACTCCACCTTTGCCTTTAAGCCGGCTGAGAGCGGAAGGTGCCTAAAGAACGGCATGTCCAGCGCCCGGGCGATCACCGCCACCCGACCTCCCGGTTTGGTCACGCGGACCATTTCAGCCAGCATCCGATCGGCGTCGACCTCTTCGATGACGGTCACCGACATCGCGACGTCAAAGCTCTGCTCTGCAAACGGCAGGGATTCCGCATTGCCTTCGCGGAATTCTATCGCGCCCTTGAGGCCCTCTTGACGAGCCAGAACCGCGGCTTCTCGTAAGAGGTACGGATTGATGTCGACGCCTGTGATGCGATGAGCTCCTGCCGTTCGACGCGCCAACCAGCGGTCGAGCACTCCGCTGCCGCAGCCGACCTCCAACACCCCGTCTCCCGGACGCAGCCGCACCTCGTCAAGCAGGGTGCTTACCATCCGCAAATAACCGACCGAGCGACCGCGCGATTCCAGAATTGCCACCGCCCCGAGGGCCGCTCCGCCCAACGTGATTGTGCAGTAGCGCTCGCTGAGCCGCTGCACCAAGGGTTCCCACTGGGATGGAGCCAAAAACATTGGCAGTAGCACGAGCGGCGCTCCTGCACCGCGGATCCGATACGAGATCCCGGCTATCTCGCCATCTCCCTCACGAAGCGCGGGGCCTGCCGGGGCCGTGGACGGATCCACGCGTGCCAAAAATTGCAGCATCGCGCCGCCGAGCTCGTCGGTCCGTTCGGCGGCCACATCCGACCACGCTCTTATTTCGTAGTCGCGGAAGGTGACCAACTGGGCGCCCGGGAGACGGTTCACCGAGTCGCTGACCGCTTTCGCGTTTGGTTCCTGATCCCCGATGACCACCAGAAGCTTCGCAGCGAGTTGCTCGACAGCGCGCGGGTCGAACGACCCGCCGAGCACCGTCAACGAGACGATCATCTCGGGATATCTGGCTGCGAGCCCGACCCAATCCTGCGCTAGCCGGCAGGCGAAGTGGGCCTGATCAATGCCCAGATGGTGAAAAAGGCTCCGGAGGCGTTCCTCGAGGCTCACCGTCGCTTCCGTGGTCATTTTCTGCCCGGTAATTTTGCTAGCTTCGGGTGACCGCGGCCTCCGGTCGCAACGCGGCGCGAACTTCTTCGTCGGTCGGCCACCAGTCGGGGCGCCCGATCTCGGTGACGCGGTCGCGGATGATGTTGGCCGGCGCCTGCACCTTGTAGAGGCGCCGGGCGTTGGCGCCCAGGAATTTGGCCTGGTCCTCTTTTGGCAGCCCGTGCTTCTGCATCGTCTCGATCGCGCGCCAGGCGTCGTCGCCGTCGTGGTGGTAGACGTCAGACGACCAGCACAGGATGTCGCCATAGAATTCGGGGAGCCGGGCCGGCGGCGCCTCGTCGCCTTCGAAGCCCGTCATGCAATGCTCGAAGAAGGTCTCACTCGGCAGCTTCTTCAGCGGTGGCAATTGACGTTCATTGCGGTAGAGCCGGTACGCCTTGTCGCACTCGTCGATCAGGAAGCTGAGCCAGGTCGACGAGGCCTCGAAGACCGCGGCATTGATTTTCGGATGCCGATCGAAGAAACCCGACATCAGCACCATCGTGACCCAGAGCGCCGCTTCTGACTGGAAATTCTGCACATTGGTCAGAAACGTATGCGGCAGGCCCGATGTCGCGACGGTGCGGCGGATCAGTTCGGCGCCGGAGTACTGTTCGCTGTAGCCGGAGGGCTTCGAGCTGCCGAAGGCCGGGAACGGGTGCATGCCATAGACCATGCCGGTCTCTTCGAGCGCGTCCCAGACCGGCTCGTATTTCGGCTGCAGCGGGTAGTTGCCCATTGCATCCATCGGACGGACAAGCGCGACCCGGCAGCCTAACGCCGCGACGCGGCGGATCTCCTCGATCGCATAATCCGGGTGCTGCATCGGTATGAGGGCGGCGAAGAACAGTCGCTCGGGGTTCTCCAGCGTGTATTCGTAGGCCCATTCGTTGTAGGCGCGGCAGAACGCCTTGGCGCCGAGCGCGTCTTCGAGCCAGGGATAGATGTCGATCTCGGTCGGAATGATCATGACCTGATCGATGCCCTGCACGTCCATGTCGCGAAGCCGCGGCTTTGGCTCATAGGACCCGGCATGGTCGAGATAGGCGACTTGCTCCTGGGTCAATGCAGTCTTCGGATTGAGGTTGCGCAGGTTGAGGGCCCGCTGGATGTCGTGCTTGACCCCGGGGCCGGCATTGGTAATGACCCGCATTGTACCGGGGATACCGCCCTTGCGCGGCGACCCGAGCCCAACGCCTGCGCGGCCATTTACAATGAGCAGCCGGCCGTCGGCGTCCCACCAGATCGTCCGCTTCAGCGCGTCAAGCTCGTCACGGGTCAGAAATTCATGGGCGCGCTCCCAGATCAGCGGCGGCTCTGTGACGTGCGCGTCGCAGTCGAACGTTGAAAAATCCTTGGTCATCGGCGCGAAGCGTTGAACGGGCATGATGCTTCTCCTTAGAAGGTCGGAGTCACTGCGAGCGCAGCGAAGCAATCTCGCCAATGCAGAGGAACATCGGTCACGATGAGATTGCTTCGTCGCTCCGCTCCTCGCAATGACATTGCTTTTGGCTAATCCTCCAGCCAGCCCGGCGGCACGGTAACCGCGCCGTGACGGTCGAGAATGGCGTCCACTTCTGCAAGGTCGGCATTTCTGATCTCCCAGCCGAGGGCGCCACGGTTCTCGGCAACCTCGACGGGCGTTCGGAAGCCGACCAGCGCCGTGCCGACGACCGGGTTGCTCAGTGTCCAACGCAGCGCGAATTGCGGCAGGCTCTTGCCGTGTTTCGCGGCGAGCCGCTTCAGCTCCTCGACCGCTGCGAGGTTGCGTGGGAAATGCTCGGGGCCGAACAATGTGCGAAACAGGTTGATACTGCCGAGCATGCCGCCCTTCGAGCGCCAGTCGCTCTCCTCGAACCGCATTCCGGCGTGGAAACCGCCGGTGAGCATGCCGTAGGCCAGCGAGCCATAGGCCATGACGCCGATCTGCTGCGCCGCGCAATACGGAAAGATCTCGGCCTGCATGCGACGGTCGAACATGTTCCAGGCATATTGCACGACATCGATGCGGCGCAGCCGCATGGCCTGCTCGATCTGTGCCAGGCGGAAATTCGATACACCGACGTAGCGCACCTTTCCCTGCCGCACGGTGTCGTCGAGGGCTGCCATTGTCTCGTCGAGCGGCGTATTGGGATCTGGCCAATGCACGAGATAGATGTCGACATGATCCGTGCGGAGGCGCTGAAGGCTCTTGTCGATCGAGGCGAGCACGCGCGCCCGGCTGCTGTCTCGGCGGTTCGGCATCTCCGCGTAGCCGACGCCAAATTTGGTCGCAACAACGACATCGCGTCGTCGGCCGCCAAGCGCCCGCGCCAGCGCTTCCTCGGACACGCCCATGCCGTAGGCTTCGGCCGTATCGAAGCAGGTGATGCCGCTGTCTATCGCCTGCGCAACGGCGCGCTGGAACGCGCCCTCGTCAATGGGGCCATAGGTGCCGCCGATTTCCCAGCAGCCGAAACCGATTGCCGAAACCCTGAGGTCGGTCCGCCCGAATTGCCGGAACTCCACGGATGCCTCCCTATTGCGCCGCGATTGCGGAAGGCTGTGCCGCGAAACGCCGCTCCATGTCCCGCCTAGCCGCGACCGCCTCGCTGTCCGGAATCGCGACGTCGACCCAGCGCACGATCTCGTCGGCGGCAATGTCCTGCATCAGCCGGACATGATGGGCGAGGCCGATCGGCAATGCGCCCTCGGCAAGGCTGCGCTCGGCAGGGACGAGCTTGCCCCAGACCGTGTACCCTCCCTCGCCGTCGAGCATCTCGCCGGCACTGAGGTCGCGCTTGGCGACCGCGACGGCATCGCCACGCCAGCCCCGGGGGTGCCCGGTCGGCTCGCCGCGCAATGCCGCGGACAGTATCGATATGCCGAGCTCCAGCCCGATCAAATGGTAGGGCTTGTACATTGCGGCGTACCAGCCGCTCGGGTCGGTCTTGAGGCCGTATTCCTTGAAGCAGGTGCGCGCGTACTCGTTCGGGGCCTTTAGCACGACATAGACGCCCCAACGCAAATCGCGGAACACCGGGCGGCCGTCGCGCTCCAGGCACGAGACGACCTCGACCATACCGTCGCGCTCGAGGGCGCCACCCGCGCTACGGCCATGCAGTACTTGCGGCAGGTCGTCGACGCCACAGGGCGGAAAGCCGAGCCCATCAGCGGGGACGCCGAGACCGGTCGCGTTGGCGATCGCCGCCATCTCGATCGCAGACTTGGTGCCGTCGAGAAACGAGTTGAACATCTGCGGGTTCATACCGCCCGCCCGCGCCTCTTCCGGCGTCACACCATAATGGCCCCAGACCTCGTCAGGAGTGACCCGGTGGTAGGCGGGCAGGTATTTGGTGCCCTTGCCGGCGGCGGCGACTTCGAAGCCGCAGGCGCGCGCCCAATCCACCAGTTCGCAGGTCAGCGCCGGCTGATCGCCATAGGCGAGCGAATAGACGACGCCCTTGCGCCGTGCCTCCTCGGCAAGCAGCGGTCCGGCGAGCACGTCGGCTTCGACATTGACCATGACGATATGCCGGCCGGCGGCAATCGCCGCACGGGCATGAGCAATGCCGGCGGCCGGTGAGCCGGTCGCCTCGACAACGACATCGACCTTGGGGTCGGCGCACAACTCGGCTCCTAAGGCGACAAAGCACGTGCGGTCGATGCGGCGCGCATCCCAGCCGACCTTTTGGCAGGCCGCCCGCGCCCGCTCTGGGTCGAGATCGGCGATGACCGACACCTCCAGCCCGGACATCGTCGGGATCTGGTTCAGGAACATCGAGCCGAACTTGCCCGCGCCGATCAGGCCGACGCGGACCGGCTTTTCAGCGGCGGCACGCTGTTGCAACAGGCGATGGAGGTTCATCGACTATTCCGCCGCGGCCTTGTTCGCCGCGGCGCGGGCGTAATTCAGCAGCGCCTCGTCGGCCACCGCCTCAATCGGGGAGAAATCGCGGTGGGCGATCCATTCCGGCCGGGTCGGCTTGCGGATGTAGTTCGAGACCGCGCAAAGCGTGAGATAAACGATGCGCCGCGGGTAGGGCGTGATGTTTGGTGCGGAGCCGTGCACCAGGTTGCCGTGGAACATCAACATCGAGCCCGGCTTGCCGGTCGGCGCGACGATGCCGCCCTCGTTGACGAGCCGAGTGACGGTCGCGTTGTCGAGCGTCCAGAGCGGGTACGAGGTCGTCTCCTCGTCGTGTCCCGCCGACAAGACGCCCTGCTTGTGGCTGCGCGGCACCAGCATCAGGGGACCGTTGATCGGCAGGACCTCGTCCATAAACACGGCGATGTTCATCGCCCGCGGCTCCGGCATGCCGTCGTCGCGCGCCCAAGTGCCGTAATCTTGGTGCCATTGCCAGACGTCGCCCTCGAACGCGGCCTTGGCGTTGATCTTGTACTGGTGCATGTAGAGCCGTTCGCCGAACACCTGTTCGACTGGACGGATCAGCCGCGGATGGTGCCCCAAGAGCCGGAAGGCCTCGTTGTAGGTGTGGGCGGCGAAGGCGGTGCGCGGCGCGCCCGTCTTCTCGCGCCACACCTCCCGCCGGTTGGTGGCATAAATCTGCTCGGCCTCATCGCGGAGGATCGCGACCTCCTCCTCCGAAAAGCAGCCGGGCAGGAACAGATAGCCTTCCTCAGCGAACTGCCGAAGCTGCTGTGCCGTCAGCGGCATCGCGCCCTCCTCTCTTTGACACGGACGATTGACTCAGACGGCGCGCGGTTTCGGCGCCAGCTCGGTCGGCGTGGTCTCGCGCCGCCCGTTCGGCGCCCGCGGCATCCCCGTCCAGGACGAGGCAAAGGATCTCCCGATGCTCCGCCCACACCCGCGGACGCTGCTCATGGTCGTCGAGCACAGCTCGCATCGAGCGTTTCAGATGCGGCCATTGCGCCGCGACGGTGTCTTCGATCGCAGGGTTGCCGGACAGACGGTAGAGCGCAGTGTGAAACGCGACATCAGCCTGGATGAAGGCCAACACCGGGGCATCCGGTCGCAGCGCGAGACCGGAAGCGAGCGCCCGCTCGGCGGCCCGCGGCTGGCGCATGTCGATCACCCGCCCTGCAATGCGCTCGGCAGCGAGCCGTGCGGCCAGTGCATCGAGCGCGCCGCGAACCTGGTAAAGTTCGCGAACTCTAGCGGCATCGATCTCAGCGACGATCAGCCCGCGCCGACCATTCTCCTCGACCAGCTTCTGCTGCTTGAGCAATTGCAGCGCATGGCTGATCGGCTGCCGCGACACGCCGAGCGCGCGGCCGAGCTCCTCCTGGCGGATACGCTGCCCGGGGGAGAACGTGCCATCGGTAATCGCCTCGACCAGCTGCTCGTAGGCCCGGTCGATTAACGCCGGCTGGAGCTCAAGAGGCTGCATTCGTAGGACTATGCCGAATTCGGAATTCCAGATTACTCGGCCCGGGCCGGGCAGTAAAGGTTTGCCGCGCCGCAACTACGGTGGCTTGTGTGATGCCGACGATGCCGCATCTGCGGTAAGGTGATCGAAGTTACGGAAATTCCGCCGATTGAGGGGTAGCGGCCCGTGCCATCTTCGCTGCGCATTCTTTGCCCCAACGGGCATCTGGGGTTTGCGCCAATCAAGACGGGCAGTTTTCAGATCGGGCTCGACTGTGCGCCGGACCTGATCTGCGCCGATTCCGGGTCATGCGATGTCGGTCCCGGGCCGCTCGGCGCGGATGTATCCTCGAGCCCGCTGCAATGGCAGAAGCACGATCTCGAGCACATGCTGTTGGCGGCGCACCGGCTCAGGGTGCCGATGATCGTCGGCTCGGCGGCCGACACTGGCAGCAACAGCGGCGTCGACCGGTTTGTCGGAGTCGTCAAGGAACTCGCGCGCGAGCACCGATTGCCGCGGTTCTGCATCGGTTATTTCTATTCGGAAGTCGGCCAGGAGTATCTGCACCGCAAGATTGCGGCGGGCGACGCGATCGAGGGGCTCGACGGGCGGCCGCCGCTCGAGCCGGAGACGCTCGGCGCGACCGAGCGAGTCGTGGCGATGGCCGGGGTGCACCCTTACGTCGAATTGCTCGACCGGGGCGCCGATGTCATCATCGGCGGACGCAGCAGCGACTGCGCAATTTTTGCTGCGCCTGCGATACGCCGGGGCCTTCCGGAGGGGCTCGCCTATTTTGCTGGCAAGGTGCTCGAATGCGCTTCGTTCTGCGCCGAGCCTTACGGCGCCAAGGAATCGGTGCTCGGCGAGATCACGATGGAGGATTTCAAAGTGACCGCGCTGTGGCCCGAGAGCGCTGCACAATTGTCTCGGTCGCCGCCCATACGATGTATGAGCGGCCCAACCCGTTTTATGAGCACTTCCTCGGCGGCCACATCGACATGAGCGAATGCCGCTATGAGCAGTATGACGAGCGCACCACCCGCATCACCGGGCCAAAATACGTGCCTGCCACGGAGCTGCGCGCCAAGCTCGAAGGCGCCGGCAAGCTCGGCGAGCGGTATGTCGGCCTCGTCGGGGTGCGGGACCCGTACACGATCGCGAATATCGACGCGGTCATCGCCTGGGCCCGGCAACAGGCGGCCGAGCGCTTCGGTACGGCGGGTTACGAATTGCACTACACGGTCTATGGCCGCGATGCGGTTCTTGGGGAAATGGAGCCGCTGCGGCGCTCGCCGGCCCACGAGCTGTGCGTCGTCGTGCAGGCGATTGCGCCGACCCGCGAAATGGCGGAGGAGGTGTGCATGACCGGGACCCGCCAGATGTTTTATGCGCGGCTCCCCGCCGTGAAGGGCACCGCCGGAGGGGTAGCTTTCCTGCTCGACGAGGTATTGCCGGCGAGCCCCGCCTACCGCTGGACGGTCAACCACACGGTACGCGTCGACGATCCGCTCGAACTGTTTCCGACCTTCATCACCGAAGCCGGGGTGTGATGGCGACGAGGCCGCTTTCCGACATCGCCAAAACGATCCGCAGCAAGAATGCCGGGGTCGACAAGGTCACCTTCGATGTGATCTTCGCCGAGCGGGCCCACTACGACCTCGTGCGCCGCAGCGGTGTGCTGTCGCGTGCGGCGGTGTGCCGGATCTTCGGCATTTCCGCTAGCCGGATCACCGATTATGTCGAGTTCGATCCGGCATTGGCGATCAAATTCACGATAATGAGATCGCTGACCAGCGGCAGCCCTGGCGACGCCGACACCTTCGGTAGCCAGCAATACGGACCATTGCTGCAGATCCCGGTTCCGATCGACTGACGCACGCCCCGGCGGGCTATCGCGCCTCCTTTACATGCACATGCAGATGGCGCCGGCCCGGCTCGGCTCCGTGTGCGTGCTTCTGATTTTCGAACTCGACCGGTACCGTAACCAGACGCCCGTGGCGGACGCCACGCTCGGCGATGACATGCCGCGCAAAGTCGCGCACGTCGCGCATCGCGCCCTTCAATACCGCCACCTCCAGACAACTGTCGTGGTCCAGGTGTACATGCATCGATGCGACGGTCAAATCATGACGGTTGTGAAAAGACCCGGTCAGCCGCTTCGCCAATTCCCGTTCTCGGTGATCGTAAACATAGGCGAGGGCAGCCACGGCGGCAGGTGAATCGTCAGCATCCTCGTGAACCTGGGCGATCCCCGCTCGGGCGAGATCACGCAGCGCTTCGGATCGGTTCTGATAGCCCCATACCGCGATGGTGCGGTCGAGCGCTGCGACGAGCTCGTCGTCGAGGGTTACAGTAATGCGCTGCATCTTGTGTTCTCCATCGCTTGCGGTAGTATGACGTTTTAATATGAACTTCATACCACGGGCTGCGCCGTCTGCGACGTTCATTTCAAGCCGGTTGAGCCGCTGTCGCGGCGGCTCACTCTGAGCATGACATTCTGAACGGAAGGCCGGTTCAGCAATGAAGCTTTCGCCCGCCGTCTTTGGCGATCGTCGCGCTGGGCTACGAGTCAAGATAATCGGCCTTTACGGCGTTCTCATTGCTGCAAATTTGCTTGCCTGGATGTGGGCCGTCGCGGCATTCCACGAGCATCGATTGTTGCTCGGCACGGCACTAATTGCTTATGGCTTCGGGCTGCGTCACGCGCTCGATGCCGATCACATTGCCGCAATCGACAATGTTACCCGCAAATTGATGCAGGAGGGTAAGCGGCCGATTGCAGTGGGGTTCTTTTTCGCGCTCGGCCACTCGACCGTTGTCGTATTGGGCTCCATTATGATTGTGCTGACCGCAAGCACCTTGCAAAATCGATTTCCCGAGCTGATCAACACCAGCAGCCTCCTGGGTACTCTGGTCTCAGCCATCTTTCTGTTTCTCATCGCGGCCATCAACATCATCGTGCTTGCCGGCGTTTTCCGGCTTTATCGGCGTGTTCGGCGCGGCGGGACATATAGCGAGGACGAGCTAGACCTGTTGCTGGGACAGCGCGGGGTGCTGGGGCGCGTGTTTCGGCCGCTGCTGCGACTGATGTCGCGAAGCTGGCACATGTACCCGCTCGGGTTTCTGTTCGGCCTCGGCTTCGACACTGCCACCGAAATTGGCGTTCTCGGCATTTCGGCTGCGGCAGCGACCAAAGGGTTGTCTCTGTGGTCGATCCTGGTGTTTCCCGCGCTGTTTGCCGCCGGCATGTCGCTCGTCGACGCCAGCGACGGAGTTCTCATGCTGGGCGCCTACGGTTGGGCATTCGTAAACCCGACCCGCAAGCTCTTTTATAATCTCACGATCACGTTCATCTCGGTGGTGGTGGCCGTCGCCGTTGGCAGCATCGAGGCGCTGGGCCTGATCGCGGATAAGCTCGGCCCGACAGGCGGCATATGGGATACGGTCAACCTCGTAACCGATAATTTCGGTACGCTTGGATGCCTTGTCGTCGGGATCTTCGTCGTGAGCTGGCTCGTCTCGTTCGCGATTTACCGGAGCCGGCGGAACGAAGGCTCGGTCTGAGGCTTCTGCCGAACCGGGCGGGTCACCGGTAACGGAGGGCCGCCTTTTCCCTCATTTGTCTGCGGCACACCGATCCAGCGCATCGGATCAAATGCTTACCCCGCCGCAACCTCCGGTGGGCGTTGGCGCTCGCCACTCCGAACGCGCCAAGCAGCGGCCCCCCACGACCCAATGCGCATCAATTCCGATGAGCGCCGACGCCGTTGCGGAGCAACGCGGGAAGGAGTGACGGGATCGGCACCGCGTCGAAGCGGCTGGGCAGGAAGTATGCTAAACCGCCGACCAGGAGCGCCGGCAACAGCCACGGCGTGATGATGAGCAACGCGGTGTGGAGGCCCGCATGCCCGAGCTGATGCAGGAGCTCATGGCCCTCGTCCACCATCCAGTGCCAACCCATATGGCCCAATACGGCGGACAGAACCACCACACCGAGCGCCGGGCCGAGCAGGCGAGCGAATAGCAATCGGAGCGCCGCCAGGCCGAAGGCCAGCATCACTATCTCTCCTAGTGCCACACCGACGTTGAACGACACGACCGACACGATCCTGTGAGCTCCGGCGAATTGCAATACATCGGCCAGGAGATGGCCTAGGCCGAAGCCGCCAAAGGCGCCGACTATAGCGCTGATGAACCAGCGACGCCGCAGGCTCGGCGTGGCCAGGTTCCCGATGGCGAGGAACACAATCGCGGCGGCGAGGCTTGTACCAAAGAGCGGCTGGAGCAATGGGCTGTCGACCATCGTTCCTTCCGTAATCCCCGTTGATGTCAGCGCCTGCATTCCGGCCATCACCAAGACAACCGCCAAGAGGCTTCGGAACTGTCGGAAGGGGGCAATGAGACAAAGCAGAAACACGAAACGATCGAACGCGAACGCGTCTAAGAAGCCACCCTTTACAAAGAGCCAAGCCGCCTCGTACCAGCTTGGATTGAGCGGGATCCAACCGGCGCCGCCCGGCAGCTCATAGACGAGGGGAGGGCTATCGACAGGCAGGTACTCGAGCCGCAGCTTGAGCCGTCGCCCGAGTTCGGGTGCGACGTTCACACGGATCCAAAGGTTGGTAGGAGCCGATTGAAGCGAATATTCGAGCTGCGTGTCGAAAA
>Ga0306926_10002663_pt1 | contig 18203 bp, 18 predicted proteins | sample flu12Cox44000178_FD_203759 | JGI IMG/M metagenome (GOLD analysis project Ga0306926, IMG submission 203759) | Lab enrichment of tropical soil microbial communities from Luquillo Experimental Forest, Puerto Rico - flux8day.12C.oxic.44.000.178 (v2)... | ecosystem: Environmental > Terrestrial >... | reverse complement strand
CACGTTTCTGTATCCTAGTTTTGGCTTCTGGCACTTTCCTGCAGCTTTATCTCTTGATTTTGACTCGTGAGTTCACACGCTCATCGCTCCATTTAACCGGTGAACGACGATGCTGCAGCATCCCTTAAGCACCCGAATCGAGGCGGATAAAAGCTGTAAGCGGCCAAGGGCCCTGGGGGCCCGTCATTAGGCAGTAAGTCAGCCAATGGTAACCACTTCTACGATTACGCTTCTACCGGTAGTTTGTCCCAGGCGGATCATCTAAGAAACGAGGAGCAAAATTTCTAGTACATATTTCCAGCACTCGTAGCGCGGCGAAGAACATAATCCCAGCCGCAGATCGTCGCAGACCCTTGGAAGGATCCTCGTAGCAGGTGACCGCAGACGGTGAAGATTCTCGACTTCGGATTAGAGAAGACCCTCGAAGGCGACGCCTCCTCGATTGACATCACCACTTCCACCCACGATTAGCCGCATGGCGACACAGGCAGGAGTCCTGCTTTGCAGAGCATGGACGTGCGGACATCGGGGCCTCGGGTGTGTGCTCTACTAAATGCTATCGGACAGGCAGGTGAGCCGCGTAACGGACACGCTTGCGGCGGCCGTGATTCGTGCTGAGCCAGACTGATCGGAGCTTCCACTAGCAACGCCGTGCGCGTTCTTTTTGCAGCGATCCCTGCAGAAAGACCCCAAGCAGCGACTGCGCGTGATGCGCGAATCTCGCTCGATCAAGTGCTCTCCGGCGTGGGTGAGCCGGAGCGTCAAGAATCTCCGAGCGCGGCAACGAATTCGGCCGCATCGGCGAAGGCCGCTCCCTGTCCAAATCGTGCAGGTTGCCCAAAGCCTGAAATCAGCCGAAACGAGCCCTAGCTTCCAGCGATACCCTTGTTAACCAATACTTTGACCTCTACGCGCCGATTCTGTGCTCGCCCTTGCGCGGACTCATTTGTTGCCGCCGGCTGATATTCACCCATTGCTCCCGGGGCCACAATGCGCCGTACGGGGACATGACACTGTTGAATCAAGTAGCCCACCACCGCTTCAGCCCGGTCCTCACTGAGCTTTTGGTTCATCTGAGCATTGCCACTTGAGTCGGCAAATCCTTTCACCTCGATGAGGTAGCCAGTAAGACCGACTGCAGATTGCGCAAGCTTCTTAAGCTGTGCCTGATCGTCCGACGAGATTTCCGAGCTACCAACGTTGAACTGGATTGTGGCCTCGCCCTTTACGTCATAGTCGTTCAATTTGGAAAAGCGCTCGGTGTTCTCTTGAATGTCTTGGGTGTTGGCTGCAACTTGCTGTTGGGTAGGATGCAGGCCGGCCTGAATCATTTCCGCCGTTTCCAGATCGTCGCCATCTACGGTAATCGTTTCCGCTACCACTCGGCCTTCGGCATCGGGCGCCCCGTCGACCTTTACCTTCAGGCCGGGAATGAGCACAGTGTCAGCCATGTACTCTTTCCTTAAGCCGAAAACCCCCTTGTTATCTTTGGTTTTGGTGTCATCAGTCAGGACCACGGTGGTCTTCTGACCACCGCTCTGTACGATCAGTGTTTCCCCAGTGCGGGAGATGATCATTCCCTTGACTTGGGTCTTTTCGTTGTCAGCGGCAAATGCCGATGCGACTGCCAGCAGGCATAGAACCGCTAAACTGCCCACTGCCGTTGCCCTGTTCTTTCGCATGCCTTCCTCCTCTGGTTTGAACCTCAACCCAGGCTAAGCGCAAATACGTATCCCGTCCTCGTATGGAGGCGGCTACCTAAATTTCGTGTGGCCCTAAGAATACGGGCGAATGCTAGTTAAGAGTTCCAAACCCAAGCAACTGTCAGTTCTTGCAGTCTGGATCTCAAGAGATTAGGCGAATGTGGTTGTTTTGGATCGGCGTCCTCCTCGTTGCTGCCCGCAAGGCATGTGGCCGCTGTTTTATCACTCACGTGTGGCGAAGAGGATTGTTTCGGGGCCGATTCTCGTTACTGGCCTGCCATTCTCTCCAGACCTAGCTTGAACTGTACGGTTTGTTCCGGACATTCTCGGGTATGTGCCGTCTGCTCCCTTTTCGCAGTCGTGCTCACAGGAACAGAGCGTGAGGATTCCGCCAGACCCCGTGGACTTGGTAATGGCCCGATAGCCTCTATCCCGATCCGTTGTCAAAATGGATTATGTGGGTGAAAGACGAGCTGCTTGGCTCGTCCTAGTGGGAGTCCGTCTCTGGGCATAAGCCCCGATACCCGGGCTCCCAACGTGGTCCGTCTTCGTCTACAACGAGTATGGTGATTGGTGCGGCGGCATCTTCGGGATGCGATGAAATCTCAGCTTGGAGTAGCTCCTTCATGCCGAGCGTGACACCTTTGACTTTCCAAAAATGCGGCGTCTGGTCGAGTAACCTAGTGGCCTCTTCGTGGTCGCCCAGAAACACCTGTTCTGTTTCATTGCTACAATCGCCTGGACAATCAACGTGTTTTGCCGGTTTGATATCGAGATCTTGCCCAAATGCTTTGGCCCAAAAGCCGCGCACGGATAGCGACAGCGGAATTGCTGGATCAGAGCCTACGAAGGCTGCCTCCAAGCACTGTCTGCCTTCGCAATATCGCAAGAACTCCCGAGGATCTTCAATGCGTAACCCGCGCATCATTCTTGAAAACGAAGGACGAGCCAATCTTTCGAATCGATTGGCTATTTCAGACAAGGTGCCACCTCGCAACGCCGCATCCTTGGCAACCTGGTAGGCATTAAAGCCCCTGGAGTCGGCGAATATTCCAGACATAGCGACGAAGCCAGCCTTGATCGGGGCGATTTTGCATCCTAGCTTCGGTTGGGCGCCGTTAGGGCCGATGGTTGAAATTAAACTGTCTGAACCGATGACCACCTGTGACCGAGTTCTGAGCGCAGCGACAGTTCTTCCCTCCGTTGAAATGGCTGACGCCGGAAGCAATAAAAGCGGAGCCAGCAAGCCTATTAACAGCCCTTTCCCGGAAGTTGGCAACTGCACCTCCATCCTCTCCACGCACTCAGAGAAACTTCGCGTCAATCGGCTCGTCAACTGCGTTCGGACCCTGGAGCCAACGGGCCTTTGTCTCGATCGATGCGGCATTCTACACCTTGCGCAGCCGGTGCACTGAAGCAGCAATTCGAAGTCGCAGGCATTGCGAAATCATGGGTGTGGCGAAATTCCCAACCGTCACCTTCACCCTGCCGCTTCCTTATCGCTTCGACGAACCTGCCCAAGAGATGGAAGGAGCATCTAGCGTCTGACTCTCGAGAACGAGTCGGATGGATGCCCTAAATATGCAGGCGCGGATAGGATGGGAGAGACATCAGCTCAAAAGTTTGACACTAAGCCGTTGCCAGGTTGGTGATGGATGCGGCCCGAAAAGTCGCAGATATGCGGCCGATCGAGCCCCTAACCGCCCGCGTGTTCGCGTTTTGCAGCAAGCACACCCCGGCGCAACTTTCGATCAATGATGGGACCAGTTCGACCAGGTCTACGCCGAGAGGACTCAAAAGTGCGGAAGGAGCTAATGGAATTTGCTAAACTGAGCGTCGATGCCATCCATTGTCAGAGAAGTGGGTGAGACCTTTGTCACGCTGGTGAAGGGTTTCGGCGTGACGTTGCGGACAATGTTCCAAAAGACGACGACGGAGAATTTCCCGATCGTGCCAGCCAGCGTTCAACCCCGCTACCGAGGCATTCACGTTTTGCAACGCGATGAAAATGGACTGGAGAAATGTGTCGGTTGTTTTCTCTGCGCCGCGGCTTGTCCGGCGAACTGTATCTACATTGAAGCTGCAGAAAACACGGACGCAAATCGGATTTCTGCGGGCGAGCGCTATGCTTCCGTTTATAACATCGATTATTCCCGATGCATTTTCTGCGGGTATTGCGTCGAAGCTTGCCCAACTGATGCTATCACGCACGGACACGATCTCGATCTCGCGCCGTACGACATCAATGCCCTGATCTACCGCAAGGAACAGCTCTTAGAGCCCTGGCCGCCCCGCAAGCCGGCCGTCAAGTCATAGCCGGGTAGCAGTCACACCGCTCCTGGTGAACCCGGCGAGGCCTTTCCTCTGCGCAGAATTGAGTCCCCGGAATCAATTTCTGCCGCTTCTACTCAACAAGGTAGAGATTGCCTACCCGCCGCCCACGGCGATTAGCAGACAACGTAAGCGAGATACTGGAGATTTCCACAGACATTTCCACAGGACTAACCTTGCGGAACGACCAGAGCCTCTTCGTTGGGCTTAGCCGCGCTTAGAAGGATTGAGCAGCTGCCGGAGCAGGGGAATACCCATATTGAACGGAAGGAGCAAGACATTTCTCAGCAGGGTTGAATGCTGCGCCTTCCGTTCGCGAGCCGCATCCGCCCGGTCTCTTTTCCCTGCGACGACCGCCCCGATGTACTTCATGAAATCGACCCCGCATTGATCGCACGTGCCGCCGTGGCGCTGCTCATGTTGGCAGGATGGGCAAATGAAAAGGAGCGTTGCGTGACAGCGCGGGCAAAAGTGCGCAGCATCGGGCGCTGCGGTGCCGCACCTTGGGCATCCCATACACACCATCTTAGCGGAGCAAACCATGAGCCGGCTGCCAATCAGCTGGGGCTGCATCCTCGCCGTTAACCCGGCATCGAGTGGAGCGATCGGGTGGTCAGACTCGCCATGGTGGGCGGTGCTTGACCGAGTCGCAAATCGAGGGTCCATTCCTCTTGGTTTTGGGATGTGACACACAGCGGCGGCGGCTGGGATCAAGCGGGCGCACCGGCACCACCTGCTTGTGTTCCTCGGTAGGCGCCAGAAGCCGCACGATGTGTCCGAGTCGTTCTTGACGATACGGCTTGGCCATACAAACAACGGCGCCAAGAGAATGGGCGTTGGAGTAATCGCTTGGGAATGCGGAGCGGGTTAGCAACACGACAGGTACCGTCTGTAGGCGCGGCGTGGCCTTGCAATGCGCGCATAGTTCGTAGCCGGGCAGATCGTCACCCTCGATTTCAGCAATCAATAGGGCCGGCGTGAACATTTTGAGCACTTCGTGGGCCTCGGCTGCGCAGCTTACGGCTAACACCTCGTATCCTTCGGTGCTGAGATACACCTTGAGCGAGTCTCTAAGCGTCTGGTCCGCGTCGACGATCAGCACGAGCGGCTTTTTAGGGTCAATTCCTCGGTGCTGGCTGCTCCCGGCAGTCGTATCGAGAGCGTTGCCGCCGGTAACGCTGAGCGCGACCGCTACAGAGCGCCTGCCGTCCGGGAGCTTGGTGACCCGCACGACTCGCCCGTGCTGTTCAGCTAGTGCGACCTGCGGCGCCTTGGTATAGGGGAAGGTAACGGCAACTTCCATGCCCGCGACGAAGGTCGCCAGCGAACTCACAAAGAGCACGCCGTTTCGGGACACATCGAGGGTGGTCGAAACTTCATCTGGACCCTCCTGCAAATCGATGGGCGCGCGGACTGCGCGGACCCGTATAGACACGGAGATCAACGCTCTGCGCCGTTTGCGGCGGTCGCCGGGTACCCCAGCAGGCTGTGTTTGCATGCTGGGGCGCCGGCCGGAAACCCCGCCAGGTGTGTTTCCGACCGTTTTCCCGACAGAATTTGGTTCGGGAAGATCGTCTAGGTTTGAGTATTCGAGTGTGTCACCCATTCTGCTAAGGCCTCTTGGTCATCGCAATGTGAATCTGGCCAGAGAATAGCAGCTGCTCCCGTCCAAGCCTGTAGAAGATAAGTCACATTTGCTCGGTACTTGAGTCGTGCGCTCGCTTGGTACCTTCGTACTAAAGGCCGTTCGTCCGATCGGGCGCTCTTTAAGCGGTCATCGTCGCCGCTAAGTATCGCTTCTGTGCAACAATCGCGCGTTGCTTTCATCGAATAGAGCGGGGACATGTCTCGGGATAAGAATCGGGCCTACAAGCTCTCGGTACTGGACGTTTCGCCCGTGGCCGTCGGCTCATCGAGCACCCAGGCGCTACGCAACACGCTCGACCTTGCCCGGTGGGCCGACCACCTTGGCTTCACGCGGTACTGGCTGGCCGAGCATCACAACACGCCTCTGATCGCTAGTTCGGCGCCGGAAATCATGATCGGACACGTGGCCGACGTGACCTCGCGCATCCGCGTCGGCTCGGGGGGCATCATGCTGCCGAACCACACGCCGCTCAAGGTTGCCGAGACGTTCCGAGTTCTCGAAGCCCTGCATCCCAACCGGGTAGATCTAGGCATCGGACGCGCGCCCGGCACTGACTCACTCACTGCGCTGGCGCTCCGCCGCTCGCGCCAGGCTCTTAGCGTCGAGGATTTTCCAGCGCGCCTCGCAGACCTTCTAGCATTTCTCGATCACGGTTTTCCCAACGACCACCCGCTTCAGCACATCCGGGCTATGCCCGATGATGTTCCGATGCCCGAGGTCTGGCTGCTCGGCTCCAGCGATTTTTCGGCGATTCTCGCAGCGCAAATGGGATTACGCTTCGCCTTCGCTCACCATATTCAGCCGCAACCCGCACTTGCCGCTCTCAGTCTTTATCATGAAAATTTTCAAGCATCGGAATACTTGAAGGAGCCCGAGGCACTGATCGGCGTTTCCGTCGTCTGCGCGGAAACTGACGAACAGGCAAGGGAACTCGCGCTACCGCTCCAATTGGTGCTGTTGCGCTTTCGTACGGGCAAGATGGGCCGCTTCCCGACGATCGAGGAGGCGAAAAGTTACTCCTACACACGTGAGGAGAGGGAACTGATCGAGCTGAATCGTGAGAGGTCCTTCGTGGGGTCGCCCGAAACGCTTCGCAAGGAACTCACCGCGCTGGCGGAAGCTGGCGGAGTCGGCGAAATCATGATCACCACGATGACTCACGACCATGCCGAACGCCGCCGCTCCTACGAACTACTTGCCACCGCGTTTAAGCTCTCGCCAGGAGTCGCATGAGCCGACGGCTGCGAGCATCTTGTGCGCTAGAGTGTTTTCTCAACCGCCTTGGTCTAGATAGCTAGTTGTCAGGCCTTTTGACCAGTCGCGGCCTAAGGAAACGGAAAAACCGCTCCGATTTTGAAGCCGGGCACGCTGAAAGTTCGCCCCGCTTCGCGCCTATGACCCTGCGATTCGATGCTGACGTGCAGAGACGGCACAAGGACAGAGCTGGGCATTCGATGACATGAGCAAAAGCCATCAATATCGTAGAGCACCCGGCGTGGGTTCCCATTCGCGTTATAAGGCCGCCAGGGGGCTTGGCGGTGTACCGCAGGCGAGTAGCTCGTGGCGCCTCCCTTCGTCCAGTCTCGAGTGCGGCAGCCCTATCCTAGAAACCTCAACCTTGCGGGCTTGCAGTTCCTTCCGAGTTGTGCTACTATTCCTTTGCGTTTGTTGCTCTTATGACCGAAATTGCACCACGATGAGGCTGTCGGGCAATCCCCGTCAGCCTTTTTTGTTGTGCATTTGACGTAGCGAGGGCGGCAGGCAAATCCCCGGGGGCTATCCACCTCCGTATCAATGAATTAGGAGCAGCGTGAAGTGGCTACAGAACAAGGAACAGTGAAGTGGTTTAATGCGGCCAAGGGCTACGGCTTTATTCAACGCCAGTCCGGTGAGGACGTCTTTGTCCATTTTTCGGCGATCCAAGCCGATGGATACAAGACCCTGAATGAAGGCCAGGCCGTCGAGTTCGAGGTCAAGCAAGGTCCCAAGGGCTTGCAGGCCGAGCGCGTAGTGGCCCTCTAGCACCCCGCCCAGGAAGTAGAATCTGATTCGTATCCGGAGGAGGCCTCATGCAGGTTCTGTCCGAGGGGCAGACTGTCCGCCATCAGCAGTACGGCCTTGGCACGGTCACGGAGTCTAACGTCGAGCGTACCACGATCGATTTCGACAACCACGGCGTGAAGAAGTTCGTCACATCGATTTGGACCGCGGAGCTTGTCGGCGAGCCGCCCGAAGGGCGTCCGAAGCGTCGCGGCCGCCGCAGACCAGCCAAGAAGTAACGGCACAAACGGTCATCGCCCACCGGGGGTCCTTGCTGCCCAGCGGCGGGTTTCCTTGTTCATCCAAACTGCCTTGAAATGCGGCGTGGTGAATAAAGGCTTATCGGGCAAACCAAGAATCCCATCCGAGCCATGATTTGTGTGAGGGATCGAAAGGCAACCTCAACAGTCGGCTCAACGTCGCCGCGCTTGATCCTTTTCCGAAGAAGCACCCCACCACAACAGAGCACCTAGAAGCATCGATAGCATACTCGCCGCTTGGGCATTGCTGAACCCGAAGAATGATCGCGGATTGATGCGAATGAATTCGACCAGAAATCGCGCAACACCCGTGAGCAGCAGATACGCTGCGAATACGCTACCGGCTGGTAGCCGGTGCCGTGCGCGGGAGGAGGCGATCTGCGCCGCACCGATCCTCCACAGGATCCAGGCAATCACGCAGGCCACCAGGAATTCATAAATCGGAGTCGGCTGCACCCGGCAATCCGGTGGCCAGCCCCGCTCTACACAGGTTTGCGTGCTCGGTACCAGGCCATTCGGAAAACTCATCCCCCAGGGCAGGGAAGTGGGAACACCGTAATCGCCGTCGCCCGAGAGCAGGCACCCGATCCGCCCTACGCCGTAGCCCAGCGCAGCGGCGGCCGATCCCGCATCGAATGATGCGAGCAAAGGAATGCTGTTCCATCGCGCCAGCAGGACCCAAGCCATAAGTCCGCCCATCAGGCCACCAAACCATGCCAGTCCGTAGCGACTCAGCAGCATCTCCGCGGGATGCTCAAAGAGTTCTCTGGGTGTTTCAAGTACGTGGTAGAGCTTCGCACCAGCAATCCCTGCGAGTGCTGGAACGACGATAAACAGCTCTGCGGTAGCGCTTTTTTTTTCGGCGATGCCTCGCCGCGCCATATCTGCGCGCAAAACGTAATAGGCGACCACCATCGCCGTCGCTACCATCAGTCCGAACGTTGGAATTTGGATCGGGCCAATATGCAGGAACGGAATCATGGCGAAAGTATATCTGAACCGCCGCGCTCAAGCGTCTGAGACCTGCTGCCGCCCTCACGCGCCAAGCCGGTCGCTCGGCAAACTCGCGCCAGCGATCTCCGGGCCTTGCCGTCTACAGAACATTCGAAGGCCAGAAGCCAACCCTTCGCGCCCACGTGCCGACCCCGCCGCAACTGAAAGGCGTCACCTCGCGTCCAATGAGGTACAATAGTTGTGGTTCCCTCGATTCGCGGAAGAGGGTGTCGGTATGAAGCGCTACACGCCGCTTCGCCTGCCTTTTGAAGTTGCTTCCCTGATTCTGGGTATCGCTGTGCTCACCCTACCGCCACGGGTTGCGTTTGCACAGCACGGTGGCGGCGGGCATATGGGAGGCGGCGGGCATTTTGGCGGCGGTTTTGGCGGCCACAGCAGCGCCTCCACCTCGCCCTCGCATTCGCCAGCGGCAGCGCACTCCGGCAGCACTGCTCGCTCAAGCGCGCCACTTGCGGAGCAACGTCCAGCTCGACCGGTAGTCGAGGTTGGCGAATCAGGTGCGGGCCGTTCGCACGCTGTGCCCCTAAGGCCGCCTTCTGAATCCCAAGCGGCTGTCACTACCGAAGCGTCCAGCAGCCCGAGGCTATTCATCCCTCCGCCGGAGCACACCACCATCGGCTTTCCGCCTGCCACAACTCCGACTACCCTCGAGGCGGCGCAGGTGAGGTTCGCGCCGTCCGCCGGGCCACTGAGTTTTTCCGGCCAAGGACATCGGATCTGGCAGAACACGCCATCGGCGCCAACCGCACGCTTCGACGCTCACATCTTGGCCGGGCAGCCGCTCACGACACGGCCGCACCCGCCGCACAGGACACACCCTCCTGGGTTTTTTGAGCGCCCTTCTCCCCCAGTCGGTGTCCCCGTATTCGGCTTCAGTCCGTTCTGCGGGTTCGGCTGGGGTTGCGACCTGTTTGATTGGTCGATGTTCGGGTGCAACTATCTCGGCTACGGCTATGGGTATGGCCTAGGTTACGGATCTGGTCCAGCCGGCTACTATTCCCCGGGGTGGGACTCGGGCGTTCCCTCCGGTGCTGACGACTCTTCTGAGGAGCCCAGTCCATCCACTTGGCAAAGTCCCCCGGCCGATCAAGGCACGGATAGTGTCACCACCTCAATCCCGCACACCCTGATTTATTTGCAGGACGGCACAAGCTACGAGGTCACCGACTACTGGCTCTCTGATAACAAACTGCACTACGTCACGAATTACGGCGGCGAAAACGCCGTGGACTTAAGCCGAATCGACATGCAACGCACGGTCGACGCCAATGCCGGGCGCGGTGTCAGCTTCACACTGCATCCGGCACCACCGCCGCAACTCACACCTCCTCCCTCATCCGATAATGAGCCCGGGCCCTAGCCGTAGCCCAACGCGTCTCGCTCGCTGAGGATTTTGCTCCCTCCGCGGATTGGCTAAATTGAGAAAACGCATCTCGGTTGGCTGACAAAAACATCTGGCGCCTAATTCGATTTCACGTTCCGTCCCGCAAGCTCTTCTAGGCTTGGATAGGATTGCGCCTCAACGAAGGTCTGCTCGCTCGGCTGAACACCTGTCTTGATCGCCTGCACGAGCATCTCGAGCGCTTTGTCGTGGGTCAATGAAGTAAGCACTGCTGCACACCATACACTCTGATCGACCAGTGATTTCACCTGCTTTGCCACGCCGGCCCCTGCACACGGTATGGCTAACCATTTCGATCGATCCGGTTGGGAAGTCGTCGTTTCGAATGCCTTGCGTGCTCCCAAGATGAAATCCGCGTTCTGCGAAAAAATGAAATTGATCGCGTCCGGCCGACCCGTCGAGAGATTGAGCCAGGAAGAGACAGCGCGGCAGGCATGTTCGGCCGAGGCGCCCTGTACTTTCAGCGCTTTCAGTTGCACATTTTGGGGCCTACCGCCATCGATCCCCTCAAACCGTCGTGAAGCAATCGAGCTCATGCCCGGCCCGCGCAAGTATAGAACCGTTCCACCGTTGCGTAGCATTGCGGCTATCTGTTGGCCCTGAATGCGCCCGATCTCGATATGATCCTGGGATACGAGGAAAACCGGTGCCTTTGTCTTGGCCCTAAGTGCGGAGATGTAATCCACCTTGGCGTTGCTGACTATCCAGGCGATTCCCGCAGCAACGGCTGCTTCGGCCACTCGCGGCAAGCCCGCAGCGCTTACGGGTTCGAGAAGGATTGCATCCGGCTGCAACCCGTTGCGCGCCTGAACAGATTTCAGCACTTGCTGGCCCTGGGCCACAGCGTCCATCTCGGCGCTCACCACTTCCAACTCCATTCCGAGCCGCGCCGCTGTGGCCTGTGCTGCCGCGGTTTGTTCCCTTAGGTACATGGTGTCGCCCGGAATCGACACGAGGCATCGCAGTTTTTTCACCGTTGCTCCCCAGCTGCAGAACCGTGGGCCACCCGGATAGAAGAGAATCCAGCTACGTACAGAATCACTCGGCGGGCTGCTTTAGGCAATTGAGAAAACGAGCCTTGTGCCGTTTTCGTTCCTTCTGATGGGCCTCTTGATCCGACCTAGCCCCTTGGGGCCGGCCTTTTTTCTCCTATGGCCCTGGTCTTTTGAGGTTTTTAGCTCTGAGATATGTTTCTGAACTCCACGAGAACCCCTGACGACCTACAACTGGTCGGTTGCCTTAGCGCACTCTGCGCTTCCTCGTCCGCGACGCCACTTTTTGCCCGGGCCCGGCCGGAGGGCAGGGTGTTGCGCTAACATATCTCGAGATGTGTAGAGGCTGCGCTCTCGGAATCTGGATACTTCTGGCGATCCCACTCGCCTTCACCGAGCCATGCGCACAGGCGGACGCCACGCAAATATCGTTGCGGCAGTCGCAGGCTAGTAGTCCGCCGTTTCAGTCACCGCCGGCCCAAGCGCCGACCGAAGAGAATCCGGGGAACACCAAAGCGCCGCCAGCGCCGCAGTCGGCGACTGCCGCGCCCAGCGTCCCACACACGATTAGCGTCAAGTTCGATTACGATTTTGACCAAACGCCTGCGTGCAGCTCAAAAATTACCCACAAGTGCGTCAACCAATTTGTGATTTACGACATTTCGGGGGGTCCGGACAAACCTTTCAGAATCGGCACTGTACCTGTTCCGGATAATCCCACCGGCAAGAAGCAGGGCATCACCGGCAAATCCGATCCGCGCATATTCGAACCAGGCAGGCACCTTATCGCTGTTACAGCTGAGGAAGCCGAGCCCGCCTCGCCGGCGGGCGGGTCTCAATCAAAACCGCTCGAATCGCCCGTCGCAGCCTGCACCACCTGGGTCACCATCCCTTAAACTCGCCACGTGGAGCGGATGCTGCGCTTATTTGTGCCATGATCGCGCCCGGATGGACGGCCAGAATTCGCGCCAGACGTTACCCGCCAACTTGCCGCCGAAACCCTCAGCGGTGCGGAGGATCGCATGTGCGGTATCGGCTTCACTGTCCACGCGCCATGTGTTGGATAAGAAATTGCTGCCGGTAATTGCAACAAAACGCGCATAGGCAGGCGCGAATTCTCCGTCGCGGCGGCGCGCTTCAAAGGTCTGCCTGAGCGTATTCCCAACGCGCGCACCAAATGACCGTTCCGGCTCACGAAAGTAGCGCGGGTCTTCGCCCCAGATCGCGCCCAGTCCCGCCTCCATCGCGTTGCTCGTGGCGATTCCCGAAAGGCGGATACCATACCTTTTGGCGAAGCCGTCCCAGTGCGTTCCGTACTCATGCGGGTGATTCACCGCAGTGCCAAAAGCGGACGTAATCACGCCGCCGGCAAGATCAGGAAAACCGAAGGTGGTTGTGAGTATCCATTTGATCCGTTCCTTGCCTGTGATCGGCTCATACACCTTGTTTTGGGTTTGCGCCCGGGGTGCGTCCGGAAGGGCATCAACGGCACGGGAATCACTGTCGGCGCAAGCAGAACCGATCTGCCTTGCCTCTTTGGAAGCGAGGCCTTCCGCGGCGCCGACAGAGAGCTCCGTTCTCTGCGCACAAGTTAGGGTTGCGTAGGCCAGCATCACGGCAGAAAGCGTTCCCCAGAGAATGAGCAAGCGCATCAGATGCTCCGTTGGGTGCGCATTACCCTATCACATGCGCGGGCAAGCTCCCAGGCTCGACTTAGGGGTTCGCCAACCTACCGCTGGAACTCGACGGTGAGGACTAGGTGGCTTCCGGTGGGTTTGCCGTTTACTTGCGCTGGCTCGAAGATCCAAAGCATGACGGCTTGTTGTGCGGAGTGCTGTAAGGCGCGGGGACCAGAGAGCACCTTGGTTTGCGCAACATTCCCGTTCTCGTCGATCAGAGCGTCGAGTTTCACAACCCTATCGACTTCGAGTTCTTTCGCCCAAGAGGGAAACGCTGGCTGCACTTCCCATACAACCTTGGCGGGAAACGTCCCGGAAGCATGCAGGTCACCAGGATGCGTTTGGTTGGCCTGCCCGAGCATGGGCGGTGTGCGGGGGGGACTTTGCGGAATCCGATTAGCCGATGCTTGTCCCCTAGGCCGCAAAGCGCTTGCCACGGCGGGGGGAGCGGTACCGCTTGCAGAATTGCGTCCCTTCGCAGCCGGTCCCGCCATTACCGCTTTGCTCTCGAAGGCGCTCGAGAGAATTGGTGGTGCCGGTTGGGGTAGAATCCGGGGCTTGTCTTCGGACGGGCTCGCGGTCGGCTCTGCTCGTTCATTGCCTGAGGAAAACAACGGGCGCACCGCATTCCAGATAAAGGCCATGGCCACCAGGATCACGACCGACAGCGCAACCTGGGTAGCTATCGCACCCTGACCGGTCGTGAGTTTGTCGAGAGCGGACCCCATCCACTCGCTTACAGAAGGCTTTGGGACAACCACCTGAGACTGAGTTCTGGGTTCGCCCTCAACCGGAACACTTGCCGTCAGAGCAGATGCGCCTCGCTCGACTGACCGTGCGACCTTCGGCGTGTCGGGGACCGAGCGCAGCGCGCGTTTGCCGTCCCGAGCAATCAGCATGGCCAGATTCTGCGCGTCCTTCGCGTCGATCGATTCCTCCACATCGGGTGGAAGCGAAGCAGGGACAGCGGGAATATTCTTGAGGGCAGCATCGATCCGCTCGCCGGCGGGCCCGCGTGATTCGGTCACCGGTGGCGTCGAAGCAGACGCGCTGGTGGGAGCGACCTCGTGTGCGGGAACCAATTCTTCGCGGAATGGCGCCTTGATCGTGAATTCGGACGAGGCCCCCGCGCCCTGACGGATCATGGCCAGCGGATCTTCATCGGCCATCTGAACCATCCCGTGCGCGGCTGATTGTTCCTGGTCTCGGGAACGTTCCTGCGGCCGCGGCTCCGCATTCTCCTCAAAAACTCCCCAGAATCCTGGGTTGGGCGCGATGAATTCCAGTTCAGTGTAGCCCTCCTGGCCTTCTGCCGGCCCTTCCACGACCCTGCACAGGGTTTCTCTGCCCGATTGCTCGTTTCGCAGAAGCAACGACTGCCCAAGCGCGACTCGCGAGTGCAGATTTAGAAGGGCGCCGCTGTCAAACGTGAGAATGGTCTTGGTATTCTCGGTGAACAGCTCGCGACCTGTCTCCTCGCCGTTCTGAGACCCTTGAATGGTGACAGGGATTTCCACTGCCATAGCCTGGGCTACTCGCGCCGGATCAGGCATGTGTCTGAGCCGTTTTAGAAAGACTTGAAGGCATTGACATGATCCCTACCGGTCGCCGCAGTGCCGGGGCGCGGGCTGGCGACGCACTGGGCGGTCCGTTCCCTCTATGTCACCATGGTGTGCTTCTAGGGGGTTTTACCGCAATAGGTGCGAGGTGAAGGTTTCATAACGATATACAGTCCGGACAAAGGGAGATCAGAGGCGCGGAAGCTGTTGCGTCATGCAATGAATGGTGCCCAGACCGAGTACGAGGTCGCGGCAATAAAGAGGGACGATTTCGCGGTCTGGAAAAACCGATGCGAGAGTGTTCAGGGCCACGCGGTCGGCGGGATCGTTGAAGGTTGGCACGAGCACCATCCCATTCGCGATGTAGAAGTTTGCGTAGCTTGCCGGCAAGCGCTGTCCGGCAAAGTAGACGGGGCGGGGCATCGGCAGCGTTTCCACGCGCAGCGGCTGTCCGTCCTGATCCTTCATTTCACGCAGGAGCGCGAGATTCTCCTGCAACGGCTCGTAGTTTTCTTCCGCGCGGTCCTGTTCAACTACTGCCACCACGGTCCTTCGATCGACGAAGCGCGCAAGATCGTCAATGTGCCCGTGTGTGTCGTCGCCCGCAATTCCCCTGCGCAGCCAGAGCACATTCGTTACGCCCAGATATTTCTTGAACACCTGGGCATAATCGTACTTCGTATAGCCGGGGTTGCGCTCCTGGACCTTACTCAGTAGGCATTCTTCTGTAGTAAGCATGGTGCCGCAGCCGTTAACGTCAATTGCGCCGCCCTCGAGCACCACGCGCCGGTTCTTGTGCTCAGGCAGAATCACATTGCGCCGCAACCTGCGATTGGCCAGGGTAACGACACGGGCGTCTTTCTTGTAGTCGTCATATTTCGCCCACCCGTTGAAAACGAAATTCAGCAGGGCGTCACTGGTCGCCGCTCCCGTGCCCGCCTCAACTTGCTCGGTTAGCCGGACGCCCATTGGTCCCGAGTCACGCATCCATCCGCGGTCGGTCGGAATGTGAAAGAACGACACGGCCTCTAGGCTTGCGCCCGCCTTCTCCAGCATCGCGCGGGCGCGAGTTTCCGCAACGCGGTCTTCGACGAGCAAAAATACCCGTTCGATACGCGCCAAATGACGAATGATCTCGGCGAACGCCCACGGAATCGGCGAAAATTTCCCGGGCCAGTCGGTGAGCTCGTGCGGCCAGCTGAGCCAGGTCGCCTCGTGCGGCTCCCATTCGGCTGGCAGTCGCAACAGGGGATTAGGGAGATTGGCAGAGCTCGCCCGGGGACTGCGCTCTGCTCGGGATGACAATCCCGGTCGGCTTGTCATTTCCCGAGCCAGCGGTTGAGGATCGGCTCATACGCATCAATGCGCCGGTCGCGCAAAAACGGCCAATTGCGTCGCGTGTCTTCACTCTTCTGGGGATCGCATTCGACAACCAGCACTTCCTCTCGGTCACCTGGGGCCTGGGCGAGGACTTGGCCGAAGGGATCCGCCACGAACGAGTTGCCCCAAAACTCAATCCCCGGATCGCCATTCGCTGGATTACCCTCAAAACCAACGCGATTGACTACGGCGACATACACTCCATTGGCGATCGCGTGACCGCGCTGGATCGTTCTCCACGCGTCCAGCTGCGCGGCGCCAAATTCGGCTTTCTCTTGCGGATGCCAACCGATGCTGGTGGGATAAAAAATGATTTGCGCGCCGCCCAACGCCGCCACTCGCGAGCCCTCGGGATACCATTGGTCCCAGCAAATCTGTACGGCCGCCCGGCCGTAGCGCGTATCGAAATTGGGAAAGCCGAGATCACCAGGAGTGAAATAAAACTTCTCGTAATAGAGCGGATCGTCCGGGATGTGCATCTTTCGGTATTTACCGAGGAACGTGCCGTCCGCATCGATAACGGCGCACGTGTTGTGGTAAATGCCAGCGGCGCGGCGTTCGAAAAGGGAAGCGACAATGGCGACTTTATTCTCGCGGGCCACCCTCGCGAGCGCCTCGGTGGCAGGTCCCGGAACCGCTTCCGCAAGGTCGAAAAGTGCTGCGTCTTCGGTCCGGCAGAAATACTCGCTGCGAAAAAGTTCGTGCGTGCACACAATTTGCGAGCCGCGCTTGGCCGCCTCGCGGATTTTTTCAATTGCACGCGCCAGATTTTCCGCCGCATCCCTGCTGCAGCGCATCTGAATGAGTCCAACGACAAATTTTTCGCTCATCGGCGTCATGTTATCACGAGTGCCCAAAAAGATCGGGGCGCGGCCCGCGGAAACGGGGTCGCTGCGGAGAGGGAATCGGCGGGGGGTGTTAGGGCCCGAGACCTGACCGGCTAAGAGCGGCGAGCGAAGTCAGGGAGCTACAGCGCCCGCTCCACGGTATTGCCCATATGGCGAGGCGCACCATAGATGCTGCGCATCGCCGGCGGCGGTGCAACCAGTCGCACTACATGCAGCAGCCGATCCGGCTGAAATGGCTTGGCCATGCACACAACCGCACCCAACTGGTGGCTCGCCGTGTAGTCGGCCGGCTGCGCCGAGCGGGTCAGCAAAATCACGGGAACGCGCTGAAGCCGCTCGTTGCGCTTGATGATCAGGCAGAGGTCATGCCCGGATATATCCTGCGCTTCGACCTCCGCGATGAACACCGCGGGCACCGTGGTGCGGAGAATATCGAGCGCCTCCTGCGCCGTAGGCACGATCACTACCGTGTAGCCGTCCTGTGCCAGCAGGTTGCGCATCATTTCCGCCGTGCGCGTGTCGGGCTCAACTGCAAGCACCGTGGTCTGCTTGGCACACAACTGAGCCGCGCCGCCGGGGACCAAGAGATCGCCGCTCCTATGCGCATCCTTGGCCAGCCCGGATGCAGCCTCGAAGTGGACCGCGACGGCTGACTTTCCGTCTGCCATCTCGCTCACCCGCACGACCTGCGCAGGCTGTGCGTTGTTGATTCGCTCGGCATCCGCAGAGAAGGGGAACGTCACGTACAGCGACTGGCCTTTCCAATAGCCTTTCCGGTTGGCCATGAACAGCAGGCCATCGCGCGAGACGTCTGCCGTCATGCACACTTCTTCGAACAGGTCATCCGTCCCGGCCGCACGCACATGAAGCTGCGCTGAAATTTTGGCTCGTCTCCGCCGGCGCCGCTCAACAAAGCTTTGATCCTGGGACTTGGACTCCTTCGGTTTTCTATTGGGTTCTTGTACGATGGTAGATTCCATGAATGCGCTTCCCCCCGCGGATCTGGGCAGGGCACTGCATGCCTCCGACTGTCAAAGCAGCGTGCCCCCTTTAGTGGAAATTTAGCGACAGGCGACAGCGCACGAAATAGTACCTCCGTTACAATTTCGCGACTTTTGTTCCCGCCCAACAGGGCTCGCAAAATACTGATTGTCCTAGGGTTGTCTCGACTTTGAGAAGCCTACCCGCGCCTTCGGTATCCGATCGCTCTCGGTTCGTTGGTCCGAGCAGCGCTGCACGGGCCTTTGATTACCAGCGACGCGCTCGACCGACCCTCGGTGAAGCGTCTCAGCAGGTTTTCTTCGCGCTTAAGCGGACAGGGACGCGCAGTCAGCGAGAATGCTCTTG
>Ga0306926_10002659_pt1 | contig 18209 bp, 10 predicted proteins | sample flu12Cox44000178_FD_203759 | JGI IMG/M metagenome (GOLD analysis project Ga0306926, IMG submission 203759) | Lab enrichment of tropical soil microbial communities from Luquillo Experimental Forest, Puerto Rico - flux8day.12C.oxic.44.000.178 (v2)... | ecosystem: Environmental > Terrestrial >... | reverse complement strand
TCACATTGCTCGGCGGGCGTCGTCTACGACAGCGGCGTAAGTCTGTTTGTCGTCAGCACCGAAGCCTATGGCTGGTGGCTCGGTTTTGCCAGTCCGAATTGGTCATTGACCCCGAGCACGGGCATCCCGGTCAAACTGCAATTCGACGGCCGGCCGACGGTAGAGATCGCAGCGACAATAGCCGATCGTCAATTGCTGCTTGTCCCGATGCCCGAAGAAACTCGCCTTATCGACACGTTTTGGCACAGTTCGAAGATTGACGTCGTTGCCCAGCAGCGCTCGTTCTCTTTGAGTCTCGTGGCCACCTCCGGGCTGGCGTCGGAGATGGCGAGCTGCGTGCATCGTTCCGTCGCTCTCGACACCCCAGCCCGTACCGCGTTACCGGCGCCGGCACCCGTTGTCTCGAACCCGGCTGAAGCGGCCCGAGTGGGACCCGACGCGCCCGAATTCGAGGAGGTCAAGCTTGCAAAGAATTTTCTGCTGGCGGCCCGCTTGTCCAACGCGCAGCTGATCGAAACTGACAAACCGCCGGCCCTGGCAAGCTTCAGAGCGGTCTGGCGTTCCGACGATGCGGCGGGCGCGGTCAAGATACTTCCGAGCAGGGACGTCACCGGCCTCGCCATTGCCTCCGACCTGATTTCCATCGACCCGAAGCTGTGCAAAGGGAACTTCGCCGCGGCGCGCTCGAGCGACATCGTCGATGGCAGCGTTGTTTTCCGAGCGGCCCTGTCGTGCGAAGAAGGCCAGAATAACCGGACTGCACAATACTTTGTTGCGCCTCGCCGGCGTGGCGGCTTCGTGGTGTTCGCAATTATCGGAAACGATGGCGGTGCCGTGCTCCCATCCAATCGATTGAATCCCGACTTGCTCGCCAAGGCAGCCCTTCAAGCGGCCGTTCCGGGCGATTGAGCCGGTCTTACCGGCCGCACCGGTCACTCGGCGCCGGAATTCCGACCGATGAAGTCGACCGTCGCCTCGCTGCAGCGCGCGGCGTGACTGGCCGCGACGTGATAGGAATTGCCCGGCAACACGAGCAGGCTGGACTGCGGGATCTGTTGCTGCCAAGCACGCGTCTGGTCGACCGAAGCCAGACCGCTGCCGTCGGTCGTGATCACGAGCGTTGGGCACCCGATTTTCGGCAGATCGGCTCGGATGTCGGCGCAGGCGATCGTCCTCATAAAGCCGATCTGGGTCGATACCGCCGTGCGACCCATCAACTTAATCCACCACTCGAACCCGGCCGGCGAGAAGTCGCTACCAAGGCGGCCCGCCATCGTGCGACGCGCCCAGTGCTCGACTCCCTTGGTTTCGAATTCGTCTGCGAGTTCGGGGGTGCGCTCGGCGGCCCCTTCGCGCATCGGCGGCGGCGTGCCGACGACGGTCAAGCTCACTACCCGCTCGGGACGGCGCGCCGCAAACGCACGCGCGATCGTCCCACCGATCTTGGCGCCGACCAGATGGAAGCGGCGCTCGCCGAGCCGGTCCATCAGGCTGACAAAATCCTCGATCAGCCGGTCGACGGTCCACGGGAAATCGCGCGGCATCGGCGTCGAGGCGCCAAAGCCGCGCATATCGGGGCGCACGACGCGATAATGGCGCGCCAGGTGCGGAACCCAGCCGTACCAGGCGGCGCCGCTTTCGGCATTGCCGTGTAACAGCAGGATCGTCTCGGGATGATGCCACGGGTCGGTGAAGTCGTCGACTTCGTAGTGCATCGCCAAGTCGGTGGTGGGCTGGAATGTCGGCACGTCGTCCTCCTACGAACTGCAAGCTTCGGTCATGGAGAGAGCCGCACGGTGCTGTGAGCGCTCCGTCCGTTGCCGTCAATTACGGTCAGGCGAGCAAACCCGACACCGTCGGGCTGCCAGTAGACGGGTCGGCGCGGCGGTGCCGGTGCGAGGGGGGTGCCGTCGACGAGCCAGCGCAACGGCCGCTTGCCGCCGGCCGCTTCCAGCGGCAGTTCCTCGCCGCGCCATTCGATCACGGCCCCGTCCGGCGGGTATACGATCTTTGGCCCGCCAGCCGGAGCCGCCCGTGGCGCCGGGCCGGGATCGAGTCGCTGCAAACGAGCTGGGAGTTCGTTGCGCCCAGCCAGCACCGCTCCCAGCGGTGGTGGCGCCTCGTTTCGCGGCATTGCCGGACCGAGGAGATCGCCAATCTTGAAGAGGATCGGCGCCGCCGTCAGCCGGCCGCTGCGTCCCGGCATCGGCGTGCCGTCGGGCCGTCCCGCCCACACGCCGATGGTGACTTCGGGGTCATAGCCGATCGCCCAGAAATCGCGATAGCCGTAGGAGGTTCCGGTCTTAAAGGCGAGCTTGCGCCCGCGGCTGATTTCGGCCGGCAAGACGCCTGGCGGCGGCGGTGCCTCGGCAAGGATGTCGTTGACATACCACGCTCCGAGCCGCCCGAAGATCGAACTGCCCGCAGCCGGCGGGTCGTCGCGGAGGTACCGCAGCGGCGCCACCTCTCCGCCGTTGGGGAGCGTCGCATAGAGGCGCACCAGATCGGCCAGCGTGATGCCGGCCCCGCCCAAGGCCAGTGCCAGACCAGGATCGGCCGTAGGCTCGGGCAGGCGCAGTCGAATGCCTGCCGCGGCAAGTGCTCCCGCGAAGCGCGCCGGCCCAAGCCGGTCGAGCACGGCGACGGCCGGTAGGTTCAGCGAATATTGCAGTGCCTGGCGCGCCGTCACATCGCCCTGAAAACGGCCGTCGAAATCGGAGGGCGCGTAGTCGCCGAATTGCCGCGGGCGGTCTTCGAGCACAGTCTCCGGGTGAAGGAGCAGCCGGTCGAACGCCATCGCATAGATGAACGGCTTCAGCGCTGATCCCGGCGATCGGACCGCCCGCGCCATATCGATGGTCCCCCGTCGCGCCACGGCATTAAAATCAGCGCTGCCAGCATAGGCCAAAACACGCCGGTCGCGATTGTTCACGATGATCGCGGCGATCGAGGCCTCAGGCTCGAGCGCCAAAACCTCGCGTTTCAAGGTTTCCTCGACCCGCCTCTGCAGCAGCAGATCGATTGTCGTCGAATGGCTCGGCGCCGCCGGATCTTCGTCCCTTAACACGCGCGCCAGATGCGGCGCCCGAAACGGCATGGCGAGACGGACCCGCGATACGTCTTCCACGCGCGCTTCGGCCAGAGCGGCAGGCGAGATAACGCCGGCTTCGGCCATGCCGGAAAGAATGCGGTCGCGGCCAGCACGCGCCGCTTCAGGGTGCCGGTCGGGACGCAGGCGTTCCGGCGAGCGCGGGATCGCGACCAGCAAAGCGCACTGTGCCGGCGAGAGGTGGGCCGGCTCCTTGCCGAAATAGGCGAGGCTCGCCGCCCGTACTCCCTCGAGATTGCCGCCGAACGGGGCCAAGTCCAGATAGAGGTCGAGCAGCTGGTCCTTCGACAGGCGGCGTTCGAGCGCCAGCGCCTTCGCCATTTCGCCGAGCTTCGCGGAGAACGAGCGCGGATGATGTTCTAGTAGTCGGGCCACCTGCATCGTCAGGGTCGATGCACCCGACACAATATGTCGGTTCAGCGCAAGCTGCACGGAAGCGCGCAGCATCGCGAGGGGATCGACGCCAGGATGCCATTCAAAGCGCGCGTCCTCAGCGGCGACCAACATGCGGCGATAGAGCGGCTCGACCCTCCCGAGCTCGACCGGCAGCCGCCACTTCCCGTCGGCGCTCAGAAAACCCCTCAGAATCGACCCGTCTGCGGCGAGGACGAGAACCGACGAGACGCGACTGCGATCGAGCGGTGGTGGCGGCAGGATCAAGTAGCCAACCGCAGTTGCGGAGGCGGCCGCAACGCACAACCACCGTGCCCAACCCCTCATTCTTGTGCTTCTCCCGGTGAAGCAGGGCGAGCGGTCAAGCTCCCTCGCCCCGCTTGCGGGAAGAGGGTCGCGGTGAGCGACTCAGCGGGCACCGACGGTCAGCTTGCCGATCGCGGTTCGTCCGGTGGTCTCCGGCTCGTACATGTCCTCGGCGACGAGCGCCGGGTACTTAAATTCGCCGGGGGTGACGGCGCGGACGACATAGGCGAGCGTGAAGTCTCTAGTGCCGTTTTTGAGGTCGAGCGCCGCGATGAAGCGGTCGTCGCGCTGCTCGGTGTAGGTTGCATCAGTAAGTTCGGGGAGCCAGGAGTAATCGCTTGTGGCGCGCCCCTTCGATACGGTCGCCATCTCAATCTCGAACCCGGCAGGCAACAAGTCGACAACGAGTGTTTGCGCCGATTGTGAAGCGTCACTTCGCGTCCCCTTTATCAGGACGACGAACAGGTCGGTCTGCCTGACCTTACTCAGATCGGCCGGCGTGCCGTCCGGCCGGAATATGTCGCGGCTTACATTGTAGCCCTTGCTCTCGGCCGGCAGATCGGCGGCCGGCACACCGGTTATCGACACCGCTCGCCAGGCGGGGGTGTCGCCGCGATTGGTGATTGCCGTTGGCGGCGCGCCGGAGCCGAGAAGGCGGCGCAGATAGAGCGGATCACCGCGCGATTGCGGCGCGTCGTTGCCGGTCGCGACCGTCATCGCGCCGCCGCCAGCCTTTGCCGCCGCCTTGGCCGCCATCAGCAGCCAGGCCTGCTCCTGCGTGCTGGTTCGTGCGGCCCGGCTGAAGCGCTCGGCGATGCGATCAATGACGGCCGTGAGCCGCGCCTGGTTGCCGGGGTTGGCCGCTACGAACGAGAGCACCGCGGCGCTGTCGCGAAGCTCGCTGCCGTAATCGACGTAGCGGATCCCGGCCGGGCGCGGGGGCCCGGGGACGAGGGCGGCGTCGTAGGCGGCCGCAGCGCGCGTCGTATCGCCGTATTGGGCGAGCGCCGCGGCGGTCTGCGCCTTGGCGAGTTGGGTCGGCAACCGCGCCATTTGCGTCTCGTAGAAATACCGCAGCTCTGCGAGATCGTCGGACTTCGCCCGTGCCAGCACGTAATGCGCGTAAGCCACCGCCGGCAGGTCGCCGATTTCTGTATGGTCCTGGCGAACGTAATCGTGCAGCCACGAGACCGCGGCCTTGATAGCGAAATCGGGCACGTTTCTGCCGTGCTCCTTGGCGCGCATTAGAAAATCGGCGGCATAGGCGTCGAGCCACGGCACCGTGTCGCCGGTATCGCTCCACACGCCGAAGCTGCCGTCGGAGCGCTGCAATTCGACGATGTGCCCGATCGCGCGGTCTAACGTCTCCGCCGTTGCCGTACCGGGATCGGCGCGCCACAAATGCGCGACCTCCTCGACGTAGAGCAACGGCAACGCGCGGCTGGTCGTCTGTTCGAGGCAGCCGTAGGCATAGCGTTCGAGCGTGCGCAACAGGCCGGGGACGTCCCACTCGGGGCGCGGGCTGACGCTGAGCAACGCCTCCGCGGTGCCCGGTAGAAACTCATCCGCTGCGCCGTCGTCCAATGTGACGCTCTCGCCCGGCGGCAGCCGCCCGACAAACCGGCGAAGCTGATAAGCCTGAGCGGGCCGTACGCCGATCGTAAAATCGCGCACGATCTTGAGGTCGCCGGGCCCCGAAAGCTCGAGCCGGAGCGCCGCATTGCCGGGCGCGCTCGCCGATAGGACATAGCCGTCATTAAGATTGCCGCCGGGAGCGAGCTTTATGGTGCGGCTCGCCGATGCCTTGAACTGGGCGGGGCCTCTTGCAGACAGCGTCAGGTGATAATCTCCAGCTTCGCCTTCGAGGTTGTTGATCGTGACCCCGATGCGCGCGGCGTCGCCAGGCGCAAGAAAACGCGGCAGCGACACGGTGGTCACCACCGGGTCGCGGACGGTCATCGAGGCGGTTGCAGAGCCGAGTTTGTGCGCCGAGAAGGCGGCCGCCATCAGCCGCAGCTGGCCCTGAAAGTCCGGAATGTCGAACGGGATGCGGGCCGCTCCGTCCCCGTCAAGCCGGACGATGCCGGAGAACAGGGCGATGACCTTGCTGCTCTTGTCCGGGAGACCGGCGACCGAGCGCTTTGCAAAGCTGTCGCCGCCGGTGCGCAACACGCCGACGGCGTTCGCCCGCGGATCGATCAGTCGGCCATAGAGGTCGCGCAATTCGACTCCGAGCTGGCGCTTACCGAAATAATACTTCTCCGGTGCCGGGCTATCGAATTCGGTCAGCTTGAGCACCGCCTCGTCGACCGCAGCGAGGGTAACGTAAGCCTCCTCGCCGGCGGCGAGCCCGGCCACCTTGACCGGAATCTCCGCCGAACGGCGTGGCCGCACGACATCGGGGGCCGCGAGCGCCAGCGCGAGGGTGCGGGTGCTCGCATCGATCCCGAGCCAGGCGACCCCGACGGCACGCCCCGGTCCGCGCTGCTGCGGCCCGGCTGCGTCCGGCGGACGATAGGCGCTGACCAACGCGTAAACCCCGCTGCCCCAGGAGGCATCGACCGGGACGTCGATTGTGGCACCGTCGGCCGGCAGGTTCAGCGCGCGCAGCGACAGGACCCGGTCCGAGGCGATCGCCAGCTCGGCCAGGCCGGCAAACGGCGCCTTGATAAAGAGTTTGGCGGTGTCTCCCGGCCTGTAACTCGGTTTGTCGAGCGCCGCTTCGAGCTTGTCCGGCACATCCGGCAGTTCGGCCTCGACCCGCCAGCCGACCCGAAATCGGAGGCTCGATTGCGCGCCGGTGGCGGGGTCAGTCACCTCCCAGCGGTAGCGGCCAGCCGGCAGTTGGCGCGCCAGGTTCGCCGGCGCATCGGCCGGAACGTCGATCGCGCCGGTGTCGATCGGCTGACTGCGGATATGCGATTTGTGGCGCCACACACCATTAACCGAATACCAGCGGTATTCCCAGGTCTCGCGCAGCAGCTCGAAGCGTAGACCGCTGACCGCGATCGGCCCGCCTTGCGGATCGACCGCGATCACCTCGAGTTTGGCCTCGGCGCCCTCCGGCACCGCCTCGTCGCCGGCCGGCGAGCGCAGCCCGATCGCCATCGGACGTTGACGGATCGGCCGGCTCACGGTCTCGTAGACCGCACGCCCGCTTGGCTCGAACACGCCGACCCGGATCGTCGCGGCGAGCGGGCGGGTCAGGTCCGGCAAATCGTTCAGCATCACCGACAACCGGGCTTTGCCGTTTTCGTCCGTGGCGGGGGCCTCGATATCGCGGCGATCGCCGGTAAATTCCTCATCGACCAGCCCGAACCGAAAGCCGGGATGGGTTGGGAACGGGGTCTCGTCGAGTGCGAGGACCGCATCGGCCTCCATCGCCAGTCCGGCTCCCGGAGCCCCGTAATAATAGCGGGCGTCGACGTCGACCGGGAACGCCTCGCCCGGGCGGATCGGTCCGTCGGCGGCGGCGATCGCCACCTTGAGCTGCGGCGGAACAAAATCCTCGACGCGGAATTCGGCGCTCCCGATCGGCGGCGCTTTCGGGTCGAGCCGCAATTCGACCCGCCACGCGCCAAAGCGAGCATCGCGCGGCAATGCAAAGCTTTCTCGATAGCCGCCCAGCCGGTCGCCAGTCAGCTGGCGCTTCTCGACTTCAATCCCGTCCGGCCGCAAAAGCCGCAATCCGACCGGTAGACCCGACATCGAGTCGGCCTTGTCGTCGCGCACCAGCGCGACCAGCTCGACCGTATCGCCGGGCCGATAAATCCCGCGATCGGTGTAGAGAAAGGCGTCGACTGGCCCGGGTTGCGGCCGGCCGCTGACGCCGCGGTCGCTCAGATCGAAGGCAGGGCGGCCGATTTCGAGAAAATTAAAGTCATCGCTTGGACCATGCGCCGTCACAACAAACGGCTCGTCCCCGCCGCTCCCGCGCAAGAGACCTCCGGCGATGCGGGCGATGCCGCCGGCATCGCTGGTTGCTGCGGCAAGCTCGCCATTGTTGCGGGCGTAGAGGCGAACGGCGACGCCGGACATCGGCTTTCCGTCGGCGAGCGAGCGAATGTCGACCGCCAGCCCGTCGGTACCCTTGTAAGCCGCCAGTCCGAGATCGGAGACGAGCACCCAATTCGTTGCCGGCTCGGCGTACTGGTCCTGCGTCAGGTCGGTGCGCTCGGCGACGGCGAGGTAAACACCCGGTCCCTTTTCACGGAGCACATCCTTCAAGGGAATGGCCGTCGTGACCGGGCGATTTCGCTCGCCGGTGATCGCCATTTCGCCCTCCCAGACGAGGCTGCCGGCGCGGTTGGCGATTTCGTCGATCTCGTAGGTCGAGAAGCTCATCGTCAACCGCTCGGCGTCAATGCTTGGGACGAGGTTGCGCTCGTTGATCCGCAAGAGCCGCAATTTGACCTTGTCCACATTGACCGTAGTCAGCGGCAGCCCCGCCGTCTCTTGCTTCGGCAGCACATAGCCGGTGCCGGAAAAGCGCAGCTGCGGTTTGCGGTCGGGAATGACGACACGGGTCGTGAACGTCTCGCGCAAGCGTTCGCCGGCAGCCGACGGCAAGCCGGCGAGGACCTCGACCTTGTAAGTGCCACCATGCTTCATGCCGTCGAGGCACATCGTGTCGTCGCGGGCGGTCACGATGCCGTCGAGCGGCGGTTCGCTGCGGACGAAGGTGCCGTAGGAGATGTCGGTTTTGCGCGAGATCGCCTCATTGAACTTGAGGCAGGCGCGGCCCCATTCAGCTTCCGCCTGGACATCGACCTTCGTGACGCGGAAGGCGACAAGCCGGCGCAGCTGCTCGGCGCGCTCGGCAACCGCAGGCGATTGGGTGAAATCGAGGCCAGCCTCGAAGGCCGCGAGCGCCTCCTTCTGCTTGTCGTGGCGGTCATAGTCACGGCCGATCACGAACAGCGCCACACCGCGCTCGACCGGGTCAGTGGATTTGAGATACGCGTTGTAGGCGCTCGCCATCGCATGGTCGTCTTCGGCGGCGAGCTCACTTTGCCCGAGCCGCAGCCAGACCAGACCATCATCGGCGCCGTTAGCGATCGCACGGGTCAACTCGTCGATCGCCGCGGCATAACGTTTGGCCTGATAATCGCTTTCGGCCATGCGTCGCCAGCCGGCAATCATCGCCGGCTGCCGTTTATTGGCCGGGAGGCGGTCGCCCAGCTCTCGGCGCCAATCGCTCGCCGCCGCGGCGAGCTCCTTAGACTGGTATTCCTGGGTGAGGCCCGGTGCAGCGGTGGACACCAGGCACAGCACCAACAACGCGCGCAGCATGGATCACCCCCCGGGCATGCCGGCTCCAGGCTATCACCCCGCCGTCAGCAAGTCGCCCCGGCTTGAGGCTTTGACCGAAACTGTAGCAGTGTGGAGGCCGGTCAGCGCAGACAGGAGAAAATCATGAAGATCGGTTTTGTCGGGCTCGGGATCATGGGCCATCCAATGGCCCTCAACCTGATCAAGGGCCGACACGAACTCTTGGTCTATGGCAAACGCAGATTGCCGGCGGATATCAAGGAGGCCGGCGCAAAGGTTTGCGACACCCTGAAGGCGATCGCCGAGAATTCCGAGATCGTGATCCTGATGGTGCCGGACACCCCGGACGTGAAGAGCGTGCTGTTTGATCCCGGCGGGGTCGCAGAGGGATTGTCCCCTGGCAAGATCGTCGTTGACATGAGCTCGATCTCGCCCATCGAGACCAAGCTCTTCGCCGCCGAGATCAACAAGAGAGGGTGCGACTATCTCGACGCGCCCGTCTCCGGCGGCGAGGTTGGCGCCAAGGCGGCGTCGTTGACGATCATGGCTGGCGGGCCCGAACACGCCTTCGCCAAGGTCAAGCCGCTCTTCGATCTGATGGGTAAGAACATAACCTTGGTCGGGGGCAATGGTGACGGCCAGACGACCAAGGTGGCCAACCAGATCATTGTGGCTCTGACGATAGAAGCGGTCGGCGAGGCCCTCTTATTCGCATCGCGCGCCGGCGCCGATCCGGCCAAGGTCAGGCAGGCACTGATGGGCGGGTTCGCCTCGTCGCGCATCCTCGAGTTGCATGGCGAGCGCATGATCAAGCGCAACTTCGATCCCGGCTTCCGTATCGAATTGCACCAAAAGGATCTGAACCTCGCATTGCAGGGCGCCCGCTCGCTGAGCCTGTCCTTGCCCAACACCGCGACGACGCAGGAACTCTTCAACGCCGCCGCGGCGCTCGGCGGCAAGGGCTGGGACCATTCCGGCCTGGTGCGCGTTCTCGAGCACCTCGCCCGCCACGAGGTGGCGAAGTAGGCTCCCTCGCCCCGCCCCCACCCTAACCCTCCCCCGCGAGCGGGGGAGGGTTAGGGTGGGGGGCAAGCGGAGCAACGGGGTCACTTCTTGCCGAGCACCCGGTCGAGAGTGCGGACGGCGTTGTCGGGGCTGGGCTCCCGCTCGCCTTCGGCGTCGGCCAAGTAAGCGTAGAGGCGGGCGACGGCAGCGTAGATGTCGCGCGACGGCGGGTTCTTTTCCAGAAAGGCGGAGATTTCCTCCATTTCGGCGACCCAGCGATAGGCCTTGTCGTACATCCGCGGAATGCCCTCGCGAAAGCGCGCGAGCATCTCTGGCTGGCTTTCGGTTAGCTCGGCGATCAGCGCCTCGGCGCAGCCAAAGCGCGCCGCGCCCAGCAGCATTGCCGAGGCGATCGCGGTCGTGCCCTTGGTGATCCCGGCATAGGACATCTTCAACGCCGACGCGGCGCCGATCGGCCCGTTGATGACACGCCAATCGATGCCCCAATCGCGCAGCACCGCGGTCTGTCCCGCGGTCGGCCCAGAGGCGTACATCGTCGGGCTGTAGCCCGGGCGGGGCGGGCCGCCGATGATCCCGGCATCGACAAAATGGGCGCCGGTTGGGGCGACAATCTCGCCGATGCGCGCCGCCGTCTGCGGGCTGACCGCGTTGCAGTCGACGTAAACCGGCTTGCGGTCGAGCGCCTTCAACGCCGGCGCTAGCTGTTGTGCCAGTGTCTCGGCCTCGCCAGGAGGCAGGATCGACAGGAAAAAATCGGCGCCGGCGAGCAGCTCGTGCTCATTCGCCGTGGGAGCCATGCCGGCCGCTTTGGCGCGCTCCGCGCTCGCCTGGCTGCGCCCCGTCAACAGGGTGCGGACCGTCGCGCCGCTCTCGTGCAGCCGGCGGCCGACACCGGCACCCATCATCCCTTGCGCGATTACTCCGATTACGGCCATTGCCTACCTCCGAGCGAGAAGCGTTTGCCGCCCAACCTACTGAGCGATCGAGGCCGTGAAAAGGTCCTCACTGCGCCCCTCCCTAACCCTCCCCCGCAAGCGGGGGAGGGGAGGGTGGGGGGCAAGCGGGAGCGTGAGAGGCAGCTTCAAGCGGCGCCTTTTTGCGGTTCGGCGAGCGCCTGCTGCAGCGTGGGCATCCCGATGCGGTGACAGAAATCGCCAAAGCCTTCGGCGTCGGCGCGCCCGGAGGCGTAAAGCGCGAAGAGCGGGTCAAGCACTTCGGCAATGCCGTGCAGCGGTATCTTGTCGGCGAGCAGAGTATTGAGCCGGGTACCCTCGAAGTCGCCGCCGACAGACAAGGCGTAGAAGCCCGGCATGCGGCCGACGATGCCGATATCGCCGGTATAAGGCCTTGCGCAGCCGTTCGGGCAGCCGGTTATACGAATGCTGAGGCGTTCGTGTTCGAGCCCGTAAAGCCGCAGGCGCTCCTCGATCGCAGCGACGATGCTGTCGCGCACCCGTTCGGCCTCGGTCAGCGCCAGCCCACAGCTCGGCAATGCGGGGCAGGCGAGCGCCCAACGCTCGGCCGGCAGCATGTCGCCTACAAGGCTCACGCCGTGCTCGCGCAGTATCGCCTCGATTGCGCCTCGATGCGCCGGGCGGGTCTCGCTCAAAATGACGTCCTGGCTCGGCATCAGGATCGGATCGCAGCGAAAGCGGCTTACGATCTCGCGCAAAGCCGTCCGAATTTCGCCGGCAATGCGCCCGCTCGAAACCGGAATGCCGAGATAGAGTTTGCCGTCGCCCTGCTCGTGCCAGCCGAGGTGGTCGGGGACGGCGAAAGGCGCCGTCGCGCGGCACGGTTCGAGGGGCTTGCCGAGATACCCTGAAAGACTGTCGCGGGCCCAGTCCTCGCCGTTTTCGGCGATGACGTATTTGAGCCGCGCGTGGCGCCGGTTGCCCCGGTCGCCGTGGTCGCGATGCAGCCGCACGACAGCCGCCGCGGCATCGAGCAGATCCTCGGGCTCGACAAAGGCGACCGGGGTGGCGAGCCGCGGGTAGGTCTTCGGGTTGTTGTGGGTCATGCCGTGCCCACCGCCGAGCAGGAAATTGTACCCGGTCAGCCGATCGCCCTCGAACAGGGCGACGATCGCCAAATCGTTGGTCAGCACATCGATCGTGTTGTCCTCGGGGATCGCAAGGCCGATCTTGAATTTGCGCGGCAGATAGCGCTCGCCGTAGAGCGGGTCCGGCTCGTCGGCGGCGCCCGCGTTCTCCCGCCACGGCGCGCCGTCGACCCAGATTTCGTGATAGGCGTGGGTTCGTGGTAGGAGATGGCTGGACAGCCGGCGAGTGTCGGCTTCTAGCCGATCGTGCACCGGGTCGCGGATCGGCGCCGGGGTGGTCGTGACGGTGCGGACAACATCGCCGCAGGCCGCCAATGTCGTCAGCAATGCAGCATTGATCTCGGCAATCGCCGATTTGAGCCCGGCCTTGACGACGCCGTGAAACTGGATGCTCTGCCGGGTCGTGACCCTGAGCGAGCCGTCGGCATAGGGGTCGGCGAGCGCGTCGAGGGCAAGATATTGCTCGGCGGTGAGCCGCCCGCCCGGGATGCGGACGCGGACCATGAATTGCCAGAGCTTGTCCTCGCCACGCTGCTTGCGCTCGGTCGCGCTGTCGCGGTCGTAGCCCTGGTAGATGCCGTGGAACTTAAGGAGCGAATAGCCTTCTTTGTCGAACGGTACCGAGGTGTCGGCGAGGTCGCGGGCAATGTGGCCGCGCAATTGCCGGCTCTGCTGCTTGAGGGCTTCCGGCTTCGAAACGGAATCGACTTGAACCATATCGCAGCCCTTTGGAGGCCAGGCGGCAACAACACCGCCATCAGGTGTGGTTCAATTAATAAGACCACTATATAGATGTCAATTATCTATAAATAACATTTATTACTCGCTATTTAATGCCCGCTCGATATCAGCGAGCAGGTCGGCCTCGCCTTCGAGACCGGCGGAAAACCGCACCAGTTCGTCGCCGATCTGCAGTGCAGCGCGTTCTTCTGGTTTGAGGCGTGAATGCGTCGTTGTTGCCGGATGGGTGACAAGGCTCTTCGAGTCGCCGAGATTGTTCGAAATATCGACGAGCTGCAGTGCGTCGAGAAAGCGGAAACAGGCCTCCTTGCCGCCGGCCACGTCAAAGCAGACGAGGCTGCCGCCCTGTTTCATCTGCCGCTGGGCAAGGTCGTATTGCGGATGGCTCGGCAGTCCGGGGTAGAGCACCCGGCTGATTTTCGGATGACCTTCAAGATAGTGGGCGATGGCAGCGGCGGTGCAGCATTGCCGCTCGACCCGCAACGCGAGAGTCTCAAGACCCTTGAGCAGCAGCCACGCGTTGAATGGGCTCAAGGACGGCCCGGTGTGCCGGTAAAACGGGCCAAGGTCGTCCTCGATGAATTTCTCCGACGCGAGGATCGCGCCGCCGAGGCAACGCCCTTGGCCGTCGATGTGCTTGGTCGCCGAATAGACGACGACATCGGCGCCCAATGCCAAGGGCTTCTGCAGGAGCGGCGTCGCGAACACGTTGTCGACGACGAGAATGCCGCCGGCGCGGTGCGTCAGGCGCGCGACCGCGGCGAGATCGATGATCTCCATCGCCGGGTTCGACGGACTCTCGCAGAACCCCACCGCCGCCCCGCCGGCGAGCGCCTCTTCCCACGCCCCGAGGTCGCGCCCGTCAACCAGCACCGTTTCGATGCCCCAGCGCGGCAGCAGGTCCGCGACGATGTAATGGCAAGACCCGAACAAGGCGCGGCTCGACACGACGCGCTGGCCCGCGCGCAGCCGGCACAGCAACGCCGCGAACACCGCCGCCATGCCGCTCGCCGTGGCGCGGCAAGCCTCGGCGCCCTCGAGCAGCCGCAGCCGTTCCTCGAACATCGCCACCGTCGGGTTGCGGTAGCGCGAATACACAAAACGCGAGCCTTCCTGCGCGAAGGCCTGCTCCGCCGCCGCAGCCGTGTCGTAGACAAACCCCGAGGTCATGAAGAGCGCCTCGCAGGTCTCGTCGTGAGGTGTGCGGGTGGCGCCGCCGCGCACCAGGATCGTCGCGGGATCGAGGCTTTCGGCCAGGTCGGGGGGCAGGATTTGCTTGGTCATCGGCGGGTCTCTCCAAGGTGCGGCCGCGCCGGTCCGGGCAACAAAAAACCCTGGTCCCGCGCGGGCCAGGGCTCCTTTCAGAACTCCCGACCTTTTAGCGCTTCTTTTACGTGGCCGCAAGCCGGTCGGCTCAAATCCACCACGGTGAGACCTTCCTAGCCCGCAGGCTGCGGCATGTCAAGCCGCGCCGGCGAACGAAGCCACCCTACTGGCTGATCTCGCTGTTAAATGCAGCGAAAAAACAGCCAGCGGCCGACGTGAGCCGCGGAAATTCTTGTTTCTTTGCAAACCCGCCGGCAAAATAACAGCGAGAAGCAGCCGGCAATAACAGCGAATGTTCGCTGTATTTTGCGGCTCTCTCCGATGTTCTCATCCACGAGCGTCAAAAGCTGCTTTGTCAAAGCAGTACTGTGCCACACCAATGAGGCGATTTTCGGGCCGCCGAGGGGCTGGTTCACAACAGCCTATGTCGCTTATGATCCCTGCATGTCGACCGGTCCCACGCCGCCATTTCGCTATCGCCTCGGCCTCAACCAACCCTCCGCCAGCCCGACCGTCAGGCGTCTCGCCGAGATGGCGCAGTCCATACATGAGGAGACGGGCGGGGAATTGGTGGTCGAGGTGTTTCCGGAAAGCCGCCTCGGACCCGACCCCAAAATGTTCGCCGATATGCGAGCCGGTGCGCTCGAGTTCTTCATGGCGGGCGCGACATTGGGCGATGTCGCGCCGACCAGCGCGTTGCCGCTGCTGCCTTTTGCGTTTCGCGACTCGAAGGCGGTGTTCGCTGCGCTCGATGGCGCGGTCGGCGACCAGATCCGCAGCGAATTGGCGCAACAGGGGATCCACGCCTTTCGGCACTGCCTGCAGAACGGGTTTCATCACCTGACGACGAGCACCCGGCGGATCCATACCGCCGCCGACCTCGCCGGGATGAAGATCCGCAGCCCGGGCGGGGCTATTGCGCGCGATTTCTTCGAGGCATTCGGGGCGGAGGCGGGTTATGTCCCGTTCAGCCAGATGTACGAGGCTCTGAAAGAGCGCAATTTCGACGGGCAGAGCGACCCGCTGGGCGTCGTATTGTCGCTGCGGCTCTACGAGGTGCAGAGCTATTTGAGCCTGACCGCTCATTGGTGGTCGGGCTTTACATTGCTGGCTAATGCTGCGGCCTGGCGCGGTCTGCCGCGCGAATTGCAGGAGGCCGTCGCGCGCAATGCCGAGAAATTCGCTCTGCTGCAGCGCGATGACATCGAGCAGGTCAATGCCGCCGGGGCCGAGGAACTCGCGCGTCGGGGCATGCAAGTCAATACCGCAGACACTGCGAGCTTTCGAGCGGGACTGGCGCCGTTTTATGCCCGCTGGCGCGAAAGAGCAGGCCTCACGACTTGGCGCCTATTGGAATCCTATGCCGGCGAAATCGGCGGCTGACAGCTCGTTTCGCGTCGACGGCAAGACGGCGCTAGTCACTGGCGCGGGGCGCGGGATCGGCCGCGCCGTTGCGCAGGCGCTCGCCGCCGCCGGCGCCGAACTGATCCTGGTGAGCCGAACCCAGAGCGAACTCGACGAGGTCGCGGGCGAGATCGCCTCCAGTGGAGGCAAGGCGCAGATATTGCCTTTCGACGTAACCCGGTCAAACGCGGTTCGCGAGGCTTTTGCGGGCCTCGAACGTCTCGACATTCTCGTTAACAATGCAGGCGTCAACCGGCCGCAGCCCTTTCTCGAGGTCGACGAACCGACCCTCGACCTGCTCCTCGGGCTCAACGTCAGGGCAGCCTTTGTTGTGGCGCAAGCGGCCGCGCGGCTGATGGTCACCCGGAGTACTGGGGTAATCATCAACGTGTCGTCGCAGATGGGGCATGTCGGCTCCGAGCGCGACCGCACCGTCTACGTAATGACGAAGCACGCGCTCGAAGGACTGACCAAGGCAATGGCCCTTGAGCTCGCCCCCAGAGGCGTGCGTGTCGTCTCGATTGCTCCGACTTTTGTGCAGACACCGCTGACCAACCCGTTCTTTGACGACCCCGAGACACGCAAATGGATCCTCGACCGCATCCCGTTGGGTCGTGCCGGTACCGTCGAGGATGTGGCGCAAGCGGTCGTGTTTCTTGCCTCCCCCGCCGCCAGTCTCGTTACCGGCTCGTCGTTGCTGGTCGACGGTGGCTGGACCGCGTGGTGAGCGCATGAATCGGCGGGAGCTAATTCTCTGCATCGGCAGTCTAATCGTCCTGCCGCGTGCCCTGCGCGCGCAGCAGAAGGCGATGCCGAAGCTTGGTTACCTCAATCCTGGTTTCCCCGCCGATGTGGCATCGTTTGCAGCCGCGTTCCGTCAGGGACTGAGCGAAGCCGGCTATGTCGAAGGACAAAATCTGGCCATCGAATACCGCTGGGCGGAGAACCGATTGGATCGGCTGCCTGCATTGGCCGCCGACCTCATCAGCCGCAACGTCGACATGATCGCCGCCGTTAGCGGGGTCGCGGCACGGGCGGTGAAAAGTGCAACCCCGACAATCCCGATCGTCTTTATGGGTGTCGGCGATCCGGTCGGAGAAGGATTGGTCGCGAGTCTTGCTCGGCCCGGCGGCAACCTGACAGGCTTCAGCAACCTCTTCCTCGAGCTGCAACCCAAGCGCCTGGAGCTGCTGTCGGAGCTGGTTCCGCAGGCCACGGTGATCGCTCTGCTCGTGAATCCGAACAATCCGAATACCGAGCGCATCATTCGAGACGTGCAGGAAGCCGCGCGCGCGAAGGGGGTGAAGCTCCCTGTCGTGAAGGCCACTAACGAAGGCGAAATCGACGGCGCTTTTGCCTCTCTCGTCGAGCTGCACGCCGGCGCGCTCGTCGTTGCAGGCGATGCGTTCTTCGCTAGCCGGCAAAAACAACTCGTAACGCTGGCATCACGCGATGCCGTCCCGGCGATCTACATGTGGAGGGAGTTCCCGGCAGCCGGCGGCCTGATCAGCTATGGCATCGACAACATCGCTGCTTTTCGCCAGGCCGGGATCTATGCCGGAGAGATCCTCAGCGGCGCCAAGCCGGCCGATTTGCCGGTCCAACAGCCGACGACTTTCGAGCTGGTTATCAATCTCAAGACCGCCAAAGCGCTCGGCCTCACCGTCCCACCATCGATCCTAGCCCGCGCGAGCGAGATCATCGAATAGGAGGAGTCATGCCTCTCCACATCAAACGGGCGGGGCTCGCCGGCCAGCAGGAAGAAACCGATGCCAAAGTCCGGAGCACGGTGGAGACAATCATCGCCGATGTCGCGAAGCGCGGCGACGCTGCAGTCCGCGAACTGTCGGAGCGGTTCGACAAATGGTCGCCGCCGAGCTTCCGGCTGAGCCGGAACGAGATCGAGGCGCTCGTCGCAAAGGTTGCGCCGCAGACGATCGAGGACATCAAGTTCGCCCAAAATCAGATCCGCAATTTCGCCGAGATCCAGCGCGGGTCGCTGAAGGATGTCGAGGTCGAGCCCCTGCCCGGCGTCGTGCTCGGCCACAAGCACATCCCGGTCGGCAATGTCGGCTGTTATGTTCCGGGCGGCCGCTATCCGATGGTCGCTTCGGCGCATATGTCTATTGTTACGGCGCGCGTGGCTGACGTCGGGCACATCATCGCCTGCACGCCGCCAAACCAGGGCGGCCCGCATCCCGAAACGATCGCAGCAATGCATCTGGGCGGGGCCGACGAGATTCATGTGTTGGGCGGGGTGCAGGCAGTCGCGGCGATGGCCCTCGGCACCGACACATTCAAACCGGTGGACATGCTGGTCGGCCCCGGCAACGCCTATGTCGCCGAAGCCAAGCGTCAGCTCTATGGCCGGGTCGGGATCGATCTATTCGCCGGCCCGACCGAGATCCTCGTCATCGCCGACGACACCGCCGATGCTGAGATGTGCGCGACCGATCTGCTGGGCCAGGCCGAGCATGGCCCGACCTCGCCGGCGATCCTGCTGACGATGTCCGAGAAGCTCGCCCGCGCCACGATCGACGAGGTCGATCGGCAGCTGACCGTATTGCGCAC
>Ga0306926_10002656_pt1 | contig 18219 bp, 15 predicted proteins | sample flu12Cox44000178_FD_203759 | JGI IMG/M metagenome (GOLD analysis project Ga0306926, IMG submission 203759) | Lab enrichment of tropical soil microbial communities from Luquillo Experimental Forest, Puerto Rico - flux8day.12C.oxic.44.000.178 (v2)... | ecosystem: Environmental > Terrestrial >... | reverse complement strand
TGGCACCGGACGTGATTGTGCCGAGTTCGAACCTCGTGACGACTATTATGCTGCAGGAGACGCGCACCATACCCGTCGTATTCATTCTCGTCGGCGAACCCGTCGGTAGCGGCTACGTTGCGAGCATGGCCCAACCCGGCGGTAATGCAACAGGTTTTGCCGTGCTGGAAAATGCAATCGCCGGGAAATGGGTCGAGACGTTGCGCGAGATCGCCCCTGATGTGAGTCGCATCGGATTTATCCTGCATCCCGAAACACCCGCCAATGTCGGGCTGCTGCACGCAGCCGAGTCGGCCGCACCGCCAGGCCTCAAGGTGATTCCACTCGGCGTACACAGCACCGCCGAGATCGAGCAGGCCGTTTTCGCATTCGCGACCGAGCCCAATAGCGGGCTGATCGCTGCGCCCCACGCTGTTACTTTTGCAAATCGCGACGTCATCGTCGAATTGGAGTCGCGCTTCCGGCTTCCCACGGTTTATGCGTTTCGCACCTTTGCCCTCGGTGGGGGCCTGGTTTCCTATGGGACCAATCCGATCGAGATGTGGAGGCAAGGAGCGTCATATGTGGACCGCGTGCTCAGAGGTACAAAGCCTGCCGACTTGCCGGCGCAATTTCCCACAAGGTACGAACTTGTGGTCAATCTCAAGACCGCCAAGACGCTCGGACTCACGGTGCCGCCATCGCTGCTTAGCCGCGCCGACGAGGTGATCGAATGAGGAGGCGTGCGCGAAGACGCGCTTCGCGCTTTTGCCCGGCCATGACGAACAAGGAGTCTTTGCGAGGCACAAAAGGGAAGCCTACTCCTTTGGTCGTCCCTGCGAAAGCAGGGACGACGCATTCCATTCCTCTCGCAGTCGGACTGCGCGCCGCGGCTTCTCTAATCGCGGTTCGGGTTCAACGGCGGAATCACAGCCGGGATCGCCGACACCGTGAAGTGCTGGGCCTGCAAAGTCCACGCCGAATCGACCGCCGGCAACGCACCGGCGAAGGGCAGGAACAGGGTCAAATTCGAGACGTAAAGCTTTTTGCCGTCGAGCGAGAAGGCAAGGCTCGCCGGGAACAACAGCCCGCTTGCCACGCCGTCCTTGTCGAAGCCGTTGAAGTCGCCAAGCTTGGCGATCACCTTGCCGGTCTTGTCGATGACAACGATGTCGTCTTCCTGGTTGGCGCAGATCCAGATGTTGTCGTCGTGATCGATCGCAATTCCATCCGGTGCATTGATGCCGGTGATGAAGACCGACGCCGTATCCGCGCTGCCGTCCGCCTTCACGGGAATCTGGATGATCTGATGGAAGGCGGTGTTGGCCACAAACAGTGTTTTGCCGTCATTGCTGAACTCGACACCGTTTGCGCCGAACGGCGGGGTCAAGCCAGTGCCGGGGCCGAGCAACGGGCTGTTCGACCAGATGGTCGGTGTCCCGGCGCTCGGGCCAACCTTCCAGATGATGCCGTTGAACGAATCCGAGATGTAGGCGTTACCGGCCTTGTCGAAGGTCAGCGCATTGAGGCCGGAGCCCGCGATCGTCGGAACAGCGAAGACCGACGACGCACCGCTCACGGGATCGACGTGCAGGACCTGGCCGGCGCCGAAATCAAGCACCAGCAGGAATCCGTTGACCGGATTGAAGCGCAATCCAAGCACGTGGGGACTGGAGTTTGCGATGGTGACCTGGCGCAGGAGCTTGCCGTTCGGCTTGATGACATAAAGCACGGCATTGCCCGTCAGCGTGCCCTTGGCATTGAAGCCGAATGTCGCGACGTAGACGTTGCCATCAGGACCGACGGTCAGGCCCTCGACGCTCGATGGCTGCCCCGGGGTTGCGTCCGGCAGGACGGTCAGCACGTCGGCATCGCCGCGGTCCCACGCGCCGGCCGGCGGCGCCACCAAGACAAGGCCGAGCAAGACAGCGGCACAGCAAATGATCTTCATCATATACTTTCTCCTCCCGTGTTTTACTTTTCAGGTTTCCCAATAGAACCCTGAGGCTAGCAGGCTACTCCCGTATGACCGCAGTAATGTGAAGCCACTGACATCGTGAAACACAGGCGCGGTCGATCGACCGGGATCGTCCCCGCAAACGCCGGAGACGCGCAGAAGCATGTCCGCTGTGGACAGAGCCTGACGATCCACCGTCATTGCTGATTGACCGGCCCCTGGGTCAGCCAGACCATCTCACTCTGGAAGGGCGAGCCGATCTAACCACTGGTCGAGCAACGCTCGATGCTCGGGCTTCCGGATGCGGCGAAAGAGCTCGCGCACTTGCGAACTGCGAAGACCCGGATAAAGGGCCTCAATTCGCTGACGCAGCTTCTCGGCATCGCCCTTGCGCCCCTGTTGGCGCGCAATATCAAGCCCATCCAGCAGGCCGTTAAGATTGCCCGGGTCGAGCGCGAGCAATCGGTTGACGCACATCATCCACTGATCTTGCCGTCCCAATAGGAAGCAAGCCAAGCTTGTGCCGGGAAGGATCTGCCCGACCAGCATGACCCTGTCGAGCGGGTTGAGCCGGGTGGCGCTTTCGAAGGCCTCGCACGCACGCTCCGGTTCGCCGAGCCAGATGTTGATCCAGCCAAGGACGGCCCAGGCCAAGGAAATATTCGGATTAAGGCTGATTGCGCGCTCTACCAGGATCGAGGCTTTCTCAAGGTCGTCGCTTAGGAATGTGGTGGTGAGGGCGGAAACGGACAGCACCATCCCGTCATTGGGAGCCAGCTCCGCCGCGCGTGCGGAAAGCTCCAGCGCCTTTGCCAAATCACCTTCCCCAAGATCCTGGCCGTACAGGAACCGCTGAACCACGTAACAGCTCGAGAGCGCGGCAACTGCAGGAGGAAAGTCCGGATCAAGCAACAACGCTTGACGGTACTCCTCCTTGGCGTTTTCGAGCGTGGCCGGCGAAAATTGAGAAAACAGCGCATTGCCTCGTAGATACCTGTCGTAACAGCTCCACGTGCTCGGAGCCTTGCGGTTCGCGATGGCTGTTTCAGCCCGCATCAGGCTTGGCACGATCGCGCCCACAACACTTCGGGTTACCTGGTCCTGCAGGTCGAACATGTCTTCGAGCTGACCGTCGATTTTCTCGGCGCAAATATGGGAGCCACTTGCGGCCTCTATGAGCTGACCCGTTATGCGGACCCGACCCCTGGCCTTACGTACGCTGCCTTCGAGCACATAGCGCACACCAAGCTCTCGCCCGACCTGTTTGATGTCGACGGCCTTACCCCTGTAGGTGAAGCTCGAATTTCGCGAGATAACAAACAGTGACTTGAAGCGCGAGAGCGCAGTGATGATGTCTTCCACCACGCCATCGGCAAAGTACTCCTGCTCGGGATCGCCACTCATGTTCTGGAACGGCAGAACGGCGATGGAGGGCTTGTGGGGGAGTTGGAGTGGCGTTTGCGCCTTAAAGTGCGAGGGCAGTGCGCCGGGCGCAATCATCCTAAAATGCTCACCGGATCTTGCTGCATAGGCTCGCACGGGGCGGTCGATGTTCTTCAGCCTCTGCTCGCCCAGATCGGCGAATTCAACCGCCACCTTCCCGCGAACCTGTTCGTAGGCGGATGACGAGACGCAGATACCACCCGGCTCAGCGATCCCCTCAAGCCGGGCCGCGATGTTGACGCCATCGCCGAGGATATCATTGCCGTCGATCAGGATGTCTCCGAGATTGATCCCGATCCGAAAAAGCATACGGCGGTCTTCCGGGACACTTTCGTTGCGTTCGGCCATTAAGGTTTGCACCGCCACGGCACATTCGACCGCATCGACCACCGAAGGAAATTCAAGCAGTACGCCGTCTCCCGTGGTCTTGACGATACGACCTCCATGATTTGCCACTATCACATCAGTGACGGCTCGATGTTCTCGGAGTGTGCTTGCGGTGCCGACCTCATCGACGCCCATCAGGCGCGAGTAACCTGCGACATCAGCTGCGAGGATAGCTGCAAGCCGGCGTTCGACTCGCGCAGCGGCCATTTAGTATGCTCCGGTGCAACAAGACGCAAATCTATGGGCGAAAGGCGCAGGTGTCCATCTCGTGTCGGATCACCGCTGTGATTCTCTGCAGACATTCGTCGAGGCCTGAGCAAATGTCCGCTCTGCCAAAACCGGACATCGCAGAAATGCGTGGGCACGTCCGAAGGGCCGACACCGGCAAGTCGTCCGGCCTATTCGATCACCTCGTCGGCGAGGGCGAGCAGCGAAGGCGGAATGGTGAGGTCGAGCGCTTTCGCTGTCCGCAAATTCAGCACGAACTCGAACTTCACTGGTTGCTCGATCGGAAGATCGGCGATCTTGGCGCCCTGCAGGATCTTGTACACATGGCTCGCCGCGCGCCGATAGAGTTCCTCAAAGCTCGGCCCATAAGCCATGAGGCCGCCAGCCTCGGCCTGTTCCCTTAGCCCAAAAACAGACGGCAGCTGGTTCTTGAGCGCAAGCTCTGCAATCTGGACGCGATGAGCTGTAAACTCGGCGTCATCTGCCACCACCAGGGCGCTCGCCCCTCGCATCGCGGCAAATACCCTTTCCAGATCTTTCGGATCGCGCTCGATTTCGATCTGCAGCTCAATCCCCAAATTCCTCGTTGCAGTCTCCGATTCCTTCACATACTGCGCCGTGTCCGGACTGGACTCCCGGATCAGAAGCGCGATTTTGGTGAGCTTGGGAAGCAACTGTCTGACCATCTGCAATCGTTTCGCTGTGACATCGGCGCTGATGGTGGTCATTCCGGTGATGTTGCCGACGGGCTGGGCAAGGCTCGTGACGAGCCCCGCCGCCACCGGGTCAATGGCGGCCACGAAGACCACAGGGGTTGCACCTGCAGCGTCCCTGGCTGGCAGCACCGAGGGTGTTCCAGAGGCGACGATAATGTCTACTTTACGACCCGCCAACTCGGCGGCCGCCTCCGGGATTTGCGCTGCACTTTGCGCCAGGCTGTACTCGATGACGTAGTGTTGGCCTTCGACATAGCCCTGTTCGCGCAATCCTTGTCGAAAACCATCAACGAACGACGCAGGTGGTGGTCCGACCCGCAGAAAGCCGATGCGGTGCATCTGCTTGAGCGCCTGTGCGTCCGCCGTGAGCGACCACGCCGTCGCGCCAACAAGCACCGTGATGAACTCGCGCCGTTTCATTGGCCACTCGGGGGCTCAGTATTCGGGCGACGCACCAGCTCAAACTATCACACTACAGGGGGTCGGTGTGAGTTCCGGCGCATTTTTCGAGCGGCCGGTCGATGCCCGGTTTGGGTCTTCTGGGGACATTCGCCACAACGCACGGTCGTGTCACCCTCGGGCCAGAAACGGACGTCACGATGTGAGCCTTTGTCACATTCCTGATCCGACTGAGCTGTGCGTTAGTCTCAAGTGCAAGGTCGTACGGTCTCTCGGGAGATCAGATGGCTACTTACTCGATCGCTACGCAATTTCGTCCGTCTTGCGCAGCGGTATCACTTACCCGCTGCGCGCCGCAGTGGTCCGGCCTTGCGATTTTTCAATGACGTATGCAACAGGCCTCAAGGAGGGACATATGCCTCTGAGCCATTCGACCTCGGCCATGATGTTCGGTGCCTGGCTTGCCATTGGCGTTCCCGTGTCTGCAAATGCCAATGTCATCACCGACTGGGACGAGAAAGCCGTCGCTGTGGTCATGCCCGCGGGGACTGCCGGCGTCTCCCAGCAGGTCTACACGGCCCAACGAACGATGGGAATGGTTCACGCCGCAATGTTCGATGCGGTTAATTCGATTGAGCGGCGCTACCAACCGTATCTGGTAAAGTTGCCCGCGAACCCGACCACCTCCAGGGACGCCGCAGCTGCGGCCGCCGCCTCGGCAGTACTGGCGGCGACTGATGAAAAGACTGCGAGCGCGATGAAAGAGGCCCTCGCGAGCTATCTCAAGTCGATCCCCGATGATGATGCGGCGAAAGCGGATGGCGTCAAACTTGGCGAGGCGGTTGCCGCCAAGGTCCTGGAGGCTCGTGCAAATGACGGACACGATGCAGTCGATGATTATCGGCCGAGGACCACGCCGGGCGTCTATGTGCCGACTTCGATCACCGCGGCCTCGAACTGGTCAAAAGTGAAGCCGTTCGCGATAAAAGCGGCTTCGCAATTCCGACCAGATCCGCCAGTTTCGCTGTCGAGCAAGCAATGGGCAACCGACTACAATGAGATCAAGGACTACGGTGGCAAGAGTAGCGCAATGCGTTCGCCGCAACAGACGGAGACCGCGCGGTTCTGGCTCATGGTCGGTCCGCCTGCCTATCATCCATTCGTGCGCCAGCTCGTCATTGCCAAACACATGGGTGTCAGCGATAGCGCACGGCTCATGGCGCTCGCCGCCGTTGGCCTCAACGATGCGCTCATAGCCGTGTTCGACGCCAAGTACCATTACAACTTCTGGCGCCCAATCACAGCCATCCGAAACGGCGATATTGACGGCAACGACCTCACGGAGCGCGTGGCGGACTGGCTGCCGATCGACAATACGCCGATGCACCCGGAATATCCGTGTGCGCATTGCATCCTCAGCGGCACGATCGCAGGCATTTTCAAGACGACGCTCGGAACCGAGGACATTCCGGAGATCGCGATAACGAGCACTGCTGCGCCGGGCGTGATCCACCGTTATACCAACATGACGGCTTTCACCGATGAGGTTGCGAATGCTCGCATCTGGTCCGGCTTTCATTATCGATTTTCGACTCGCGTCGGCACTGATATGGGTCTCAGGATCGGCGAATACGTTGCCCTCAACGTCATGCAGCCGGCCCAGACGACAGGACCGCAGCAGCAATTGCCGCAGCGGGGGCCAGTTCCTGTTGCACGATGACAAGCGTCCCGTTGGGCCTCTGGAAGTGAGGCTCGCCGGGAACGCTTTCGTCCTCAGGTTCGATTCGCGGCAAGCCTGCGGTTGTATGGTCGCGGCCGCCGCACCACCCATAATTTTACGCCGCGCGCAAGCCTGACGCAGCGAGGTAGCTGCAGGCGAGATCGGCAATTCGCTGCGCTTCGATGCCGATCTCGCGCAATTGTCCGGTCGGCGACGTGACCTGGCCGCAGAAATAAAGTCCGGGCGCCGCCGTCGAACGGCCGACTGCGAGCGGCATTCCTTGTTGATCGAACACGTTTTCCACATCCGCCACCAATCGGCGCAGGTCGGGACGGAAACCGGTCGCCAGGATCATCGCGTCGAAATTTTCGTTTCTTCCGTCGTCGAATATGACGCCGTAAGCCGTCAGGCGATCGATGCCGGGACGTATCTTGATGGAGCCGTCCCTGATCTTGTCGAGTGTGCCGACATCGATCAGGGGCACGCGCCCGTCTTCGCTGATCATCTGCAGCGGTCCCTTCGCGGCACGGCGCAATCCAAGCTTTTCCATCGAGCCGAGAGCGAGCCGCAGGACCGGGGCGTTGATGAGATCGACGAGGCGCGCCGGCAGGTGCCGGTAGATGATCGCCCATGTCACGATCGGCAGGCCGAGAAGATCGCGGGGCAGGATCTGAACCGGGCCGCGAACCGCCAGCGCAACATCGACGCCGGCTTCCGCAAGATCCAGTGCGATCTCGCCGCCCGAATTGCCAAAACCGACGACCAGCACCCGTTTGCCGACATATGGCGCGGGATTGCGGTAGTCGCTGCTGTGAGCGACGTTGCCCCGATAGATTTCCATTCCCGGCCAGGTTGGACGGTAAGGCGCGCTGGCGATGCCGGTGGCGACGACCGCGACGGGAGCATCGATGGCGCCGTTGGAGGTACGAAGGCTCCATCGCGTTCCCCGCTGTCGCACGGAAAGGACCTCCGTTGCAAAGACAGGCCGGATATCAAATCGCGCGGCATAGCCTTCGAGATACTCCACCATCTGCGCGCGCGACGGATAGAGCGGATAGGTGACCGGCATGGCCATTCCGGGCAGGCCAGAGTGCTTGCGATCGGTGTGCAGATGGAGGCGATCGTAGTGACCGCGCCAGGCCGAGCCGACCTGACCGGCCTTCTCGACCACGGTGACAGAAAGGCCTTTGCCGCGCATCGTCGCGGCACAAGCGAGCCCTGCGGGGCCGGCGCCCACGACGATTGCGTCCGGAGATGGCGATCCCCTCACCTTATTTCCCCCACACCTCCTGCGCCACCTCGACCGCAAGCCGCAGCTTGGCCCATTGCTCCTCCTCGGTCAGGATGTTGCCCTCTTCGGTGGAGGCAAACCCGCATTGCGGCGACAGCGCGAGCTGGTCGAGCGGAGCATATTTCGACGCCTCCTCCAGCCGCCGCTTGATGGCATCCTTGTTCTCTAGTTCGCCGCTCTTGGACGTGATCACGCCGACCACCACGATCTTGTTGCCCTTGGGCAAATAGCGCAGCGGCTCGAAGCCGCCGGCGCGCTCGGAATCATATTCGAGGAAATAGCCGTCGTAGTTGGTGCCCGCGAGCAACCTCTCGGCCACCGGCTCATAGCCACCGGATGAAATCCAGGTGGATCGGAAATTGCCGCGGCACACATGCGTGGTGACCGTCATGTCGGACGGGCGCTCGGCGAGCGCATAATTGATGATGCGGGCGTAAATCTCCTGCAGATTGTCGGGCGCTTCGCCGCGCTCACGCAGTTTGGCGAGTTCATCCTGCGAGCAGAGATAGGCCCACACAGTGTCGTCGAGCTGCAGATAGCGGCAGCCGGCATCGTAGAAGGCCTTCACCGCCTTGCGGTAGGTCCTCGCCAGATCCTGAAAGAACACCTCGATATCGGGATAGACCTCCTTGGAGATCGACTTGCGGCCGCCGCGGAAATGCAGCACCGAAGGCGATGGGATCGTCATCTTCGCCGTCACATGGGCGACCTCGCATTTCTTCTTCAGGAACCTGAAATGCTCGAGCATCGGATGATCGTCCGGAAAATCGAGCTTGCCGATCACCCGCACCGCCTCATGCCGGGTCTGGATGCCGGCGAACTGGATGCCCTCCTGGGGATGAAACAGTTCGCAGCCGGTCAATTTCGACAGGAAGTCGAAATGCCACCAGGAGCGGCGGAATTCGCCGTCGGTTGCGAGCTTCAACCCGGTGGAGGCCTGCCGGTGCACGACCTTCTCGATCTCGCTGTCTTCGATCTTGCGCAGCTCCTCAAGGCTTATCTCGCCCGTTTCCAGTTTGGCGCGCGCTTCCTTGATGCGCGGCGGCCGCAACAGGCTGCCGACCTCGTCTGCGCGGAAGGGGGGTCTTGTTCTTTGCATGGTTGTCACTCCTGACGGATTAGAACATTTTTCAGCTCGTCACTGCGAGCGCAAGCGAAGCAATCCTGCGCCTCCGCAAGCCTGATCTGGATTGCTTCGCCGCTTCGCTCCTCGCAATGACGTTAGCCAGGGCGGACCGCACGCTCCTCGCAATGACGCCTCACGATTTCCCCGCCACGCCGAGATGACGTTCGAGCACCGATGGATCGGCCTTCAGCGCGCTGCTGGCCGCATCATGCACGATGGCGCCGCGTTCCAATATCACGGCGCGGTCGGCAAGCTCCAGAATCTTTTGCGCATTCTGCTCGACGATGATCGAGCAGATGCCGCCGGCGCGGGTGATGGTGCCGAGCGCCTGCAACAGCTCCTCGACGATGATCGGCGCCAGGCCCTCGGTAGGCTCATCCAGCAACAGGACTTTCGGATTGAGGGTGAGCGCGCGGCCGATCGCCAGCATCTGCTGCTCGCCGCCGGAAAGCTGGTTGCCGAAATTGTTGCGGCGCTCTTCCAGGCGCGGAAACATCTCGTAGACCTTTGCAACCGTCCACGGCCCGGCTTGCGCCACCGCCGTCATGTTCTCCTCGACCGTCAGCGAACGAAAGATGTTGCGCTCTTGCGGCACCCAGCCGATGCCCGAGCGCGCCCGCTGGTCGGGCCGCATCGGCGTGATGTCGCGGCCGGAAAGATTGATCGTGCCGCCGAAGCGACGAGTGACCCCGACGATCGAATTGATCAAGGTGGTCTTGCCGGTGCCGTTGCGGCCCAGCAGGGCCAGCACCTGGCCTTCCGGCAGCCGCAGCGACATGCCGGGAAGCACCACCGCTTCGCCGTAGCCTGCGCGCAGGTTTTCGATCGCCAGAAGGTCAGCCATCGGCGGCCTCGCCCAGATAAACCGCCCTCACCCTTGGATCGCGCGCCACCTCATCCGGCGCTCCCTCCACGAACAGCGCGCCGTTGACCAGCACCGAGATCCGGTCGGCGAACGAAAATACCAGGTCCATGTCGTGCTCGATCAGCAACACCGTGACCTCGCGCGGCAGGCCAGCTACTGCGGCGAGAATGTCGTGGCGTTCGCTTTCGGGAACGCCGGCGGCGGGCTCGTCGAGCAAGAGCACGCGCGGTCTGGTGGCGATTGCGACTGCGATCTCCAGCAGGCGCTGCTTCCCATATGGCAGGGCCGCGGTCGGCTCGTGCATCACGTCGAGGAGATGGAAACGCGCAAGGTTCTCGGTGATCTCGCCGTTGACATCGTCGCGCGTGCCCATCACGCGCCACCAGTCGCCACCGCGGCCGAGCCGCTCGGAAACCGCAAGCCCGACCGTCTCGATCGGCGTCAGATCGGGGTAGAGCTGGTTGATCTGGAAGGTGCGCGACAGGCCGCGCAGCACCCGCACATGTACCGGCAAATCGGTGATGTCGTTCCCTTCCAGCAGGATGCGTCCGCCATTGGGCCTGAGCACGCCGGTCAAAAGATTGATGACGGTGGTCTTGCCGGCGCCGTTCGGGCCGATCAGGGCGTGGCGGGCGCCCTGCTCGATTTTCAGCGACAGGTCGCGCGTGACCTTCAGCCCGCCGAACTGTTTTTGCAGCCCTCGTGTTTCCAGCGCGGTGCTCATGACGCGTCGCTCTCCGGAACGGTGACGACAGCCTTGGCCCCCCTGAACTGGGCGATGACCAGGTTGGGCACGAACAGGACCCAGCGGTGCAGGCGCGCACGCCCCACAAGCACGATCACGACAAACACGAGCCCGATCCAGAACTGCCAGTATTGCGGCGTGAGGGTGGAAAAGAACTCTTGCAGGATCTTGAAGATCACCGCGCCGATCAGCCCGCCATAGAGATAACCGGTGCCGCCGATCACCAGGACCAGCATCAAATCCGCCGAGCGTTCGAACGCGAACACGTCGAGCGAGGCGAGCGCCGTGGTCTGCGTGAACAGCGCCCCCGCGATTCCGGCATAGAAGGCGGCCAGCGTATAGACCGCGATCAGGCGGCGGTTGACGGGAACGCCGACGGCGGCGGCGCGCAGCGGATTGTTCTTGATCGCGCGCAGCGACAGACCGAACGGCGAATGCACGATCCGCCGCGCCAAAAGAAACAGGACAAACAGCACGGCAAGCGAATAGAAGAAGCCGACCTTGCCGAACATGTCAAAGGCGAACAGACCGAGGACAGGCGCCATCTCGATGCCCTGCAACCCGTCGGTGCCGCCGGTGATGTTGGAATAGCGCTCTGCCAGCGCCTCTAGCAGCAGGGCGATGCCGAGCGTCACCATCAAGCGCGTCAGGTCGACGCCCCGGATCACCAGGAAGCTGGTGAGGAAGCCGACGACGGCGGCGGCAAGTCCTGCCGCCACCAGCGCCAACACCGGCTCGTCGATGATGCCGTGCAGCGCGAGCAGGCCCGCGCCATAGGCGCCGATGCCGAAGAAAGCCGCGTGGCCGAGCGAAACGATGCCGGCATAGCCGAGTATCAGATCAAGCGATAACGCAAACAGCGCCAGCCGCACGATCTCGGTCATGATAAGAAAACGCGACGGCAACAGGAAGCCGCACGAAAACAGGAAACACCAGAACGCGATCTCGCTCCAGTGCCACCGCGCGTGCGCTCTTGCAAAAACTCCGACGTCGGATTGCGCGTTCATGGATTTCCCTCAGCGCGCTGCGGTCCGGCCGAACAAACCATTCGGACGCCAGATCAGGATCACGATCATGATGGTGTAGATCACGAACGGCCCCATCTTCGGCACGTAATATTTGCCGGCGACATCGCCGATGCCGAGCAGGAGCGAGGCCAGGAACGGGCCGGTGATGCTGGAGGAACCCCCGACGGTCACCACGATCAGGAAGTAGATCATGAATTTCAGCGGAAAATACGGATCGAGCCCGAGGATCTCCGCGCTGAGCGCGCCGCCGAGCCCGGCAAGGCCGCAGCCGAACGCAAAGGTGAAGGCAAACACCTGCGGCACGTTGATGCCGAGCCCGCTCGCCGCCCGCGCATCGTCGACTGCGGCGCGCAGGCGGCTGCCGAAACGGGTGCGCGCCAGGACCAGCTGCAGGGCAAGCGTCAGAAAACCGCAGATCACGATGATCATCAGCCGGTACCGGCCAATGCCGACGCCGAAGAAATCGAACTGCCCCTCGAGCGCGGAGGGAAGCTTGATGAAGATGCGCGACGATCCCATGATGTAGTCGACGGCTGCCACCGACATGAAGACGAGCCCGATCGAGAACAGCACCTGGTCGAGGTGGCTGCGCGTGTAGAGGTGGCGGTAGAGCGCGCGCTCCAGCGCCGCACCGATGATGGCGCTCGAGACGAACGCCAGCGGCAGCGCGGCGAAGAATGGCCAGCCGGATTGATTGACCAGCACCGCGCAGACATAGCCGCCGGCCATCGCGAAGGCACCGTGCGCCAGATTGACGAAGTTCATCAAACCGAGCGTCACGGCAAGGCCGCAGGCGAGCACGAACAGCAGCATGCCGTAGGCGACACCGTCGAACAGATTGGTGAGAATGGAGGTCATGACCGATAGCCGATGGCTTGCCTATCCCTCCCCCCAGGGTCGCATAGGCGGCCCTTGGCCGCCGTCATTGGTAGTACGCCGATGCTCTCACATCGGCTTTGGCGAAGCGACCGCCGAGGTGGGGGTATTTTGGGCGGGTCACCCCCACCCGGCACGTTGTTCGCTTCGCTCTCAACGTGCCACCCTCCCCACAAGGGGGAGGGATGGGACGCGTCACTTCTTTGTCTTGCCGGAATCCTTGACACCCTCGAAGGTCGCGAATTCGACGTTGTAGAGTTCGCCGTCGACCTTCTCGACCTTGCGGATATAGATATTTTGCACGATGTCGCGGGTTTCCGGATCGATCGAAATCGGCCCGCGCGGACTTTCCCACTTCATGCCCTTCATCGCTCCGATCAGCGCATCGCCATCCGCTTTGCCGCCGGTTTTCTTCAGCGCCTCGTAGATCAGGTGAATGCCGTCATAGCCGCCGACCGCCATGAAGCCGGGGCGCTGACCGAACGCCTTCTTGTAGGCGGCGACAAACTCCTTGTTCATCGCCGACGGATGAGCCGCAGAATAGAGATGCGCGGTGACGGTGCCGAGTACGGCATCGCCCATGCCGCCCAACAGGTCGTCATCCGTGACATCGCCGGGGCCGATCACCTTGATGCCGGCCTTGTCGAGGCCGCGTTCGGCATATTGCTTCATGAAGCTGCCGCCCTGCCCGGCCGGCACGAACACGAACATGGCGTCGGGCTTGGCATCCTTCATGCGCTGCAGGAACGGCGCGAAGTCCGGATTTTGGAGCGGCACCTTGACCTCCTCGACGATTTCTCCGCCGCCGGCAGTGAAGTGCTGCTTGAAGAAATTCAGCGCGTCGTTGCCAGGCGCGTAATCGGAAGTCAGCGTGGCGACCCTCTTGATGCCGTTCTTGATCGCCCAGTCGGCGATGATGGTGGACGATTGCGCGAGCGTGAAGCTGGTGCGCACGATATAGGGCGAACGCTCGGTGATGATCGAGGTGCCGGCCGCCATCACAACTTCCGGCACCTTCGCCTGGGTCGCGAGCGGGGCCGCGGCGAGCGCCGAGGGCGTGATGCCGAAACCGGCGATGACATTGACCTTGTCGTTGACGATCAGTTCCTGCGCCAGACGCTTGGTGTTGTCGGGGAGCGTCGCGTCATCTTTGAGAATGACCTCGATCTTCTTGCCGGCAACGGTGTCGCCGTGCTGCTGCATGTACAGCTTGACCGCGTTGTCGATCTGCTTGCCGGTCGACGCCTGGCCGCCGGTCATCGGCAGGATCAGGCCGATCTTGACGGTATCCTCGGCTCCCGCCGGCGTCGGCGAGGCGAGCCCGGCAAAAACCGCGGCGGCTGCGGCAAGCCAGATTGGACTGCGAACAAACATAAATTCTCCTCCCGTAACGGTATTGTTGCGGCTCTCGAACCGAAGATCCTGCCTTACCATAGCCCGGATTTCCGCGGCCGATGACTAGCCCTTTGTCGATCGGACGACATTGGCGCATTCGGTCCGGCCTCGCGTTGCGCCAAACCGCCTGTCGCCGATTCCGGTGCATTGATACCCGAAAACTGCAGATCGTGCCGGTTGGCGTTTACAAGCGCGGCATCTCCCCCAAAACGATGGTTGCCCGCGATCCCATCCACGTTTGAAGGTTCGCACCCCCGGCTATTGTACGAATGTACAAATAATATGGTCCTGTCAACAAAGAAGCCATCGCCGCGAAAACATATTCTCCTCGATCAGCACCGCGTGATCTTAGGAGATTTTCCCGACACGGCCTTGGGATGATCGCTGATGCCGCAGGGGTTGAACCCGAGCTTCCGGTGGAGGAAGAACAAGGGCGTTTCGCAGCCCTAAATCCATCTCTTTTGCAGGCGATTGCTTGTTACATCCTGAAGATGCCGGTCCGCGTTCACCATACCCTTTTCATCCTCGCGCTCGCGTTCGCGCCTCTTGTGCTTGGAGGCTGCAGTTCGATCAATGAGAGGATCGGGGCCGGCGTGGGCGATGCCCTTCCGCAGTGGGCCGGTGGCTTGCCGTCGGACGTGCCACCCCGACGCGGCACGCCGGAATATGAGGAGTACATGAAGGAGCGGGAGCGCAAGCGCCTTGAACCTGCGACCAACGCCAATGCGGCCGCGTCGCCCGCATCGGCGCAGCCGGCGTCCAGTTCTCCAGGGCAAAGTCTCGATCCTGTCCACTAGCGGCGGCAAACTCGACTTTAAGTCGTCATTGCCTGCGACAAACGCAAAGCGTTTGCGCAAGGGAGCGTCAGCGACGAAGCAATCCAGAACCGCATCCCCGAAATCGCTGGTTTGCTTCGCGGAGCCTGCCATCGGGCGCGCATTCGCGCGACCCGTTAGCCCGCAATGACGGTGATCGTATTCCTCAATCCATGAACACCACGGTCTTGCGGCCATTTGGGATCACGCGATCCTCGAGGTGATAGCGGATCGCGCGCGCCAGCACGCGCCGTTCGATGTCGCGCCCCTTGCGCACAAGATCCTCAGGCGTATCGCGGTGGCTGATGCGCTCGACGTCCTGGTCGATGATCGGCCCCTCATCGAGGTCGCTCGTGACATAATGGGCGGTGGCGCCGATCAGTTTGACGCCACGCTCATGCGCCTGATGATAGGGCCGCGCGCCCTTGAAGCCCGGCAGGAAGGAATGATGGATGTTGATGCAGCGGCCGGCGAGTTTTGAGGACATTTCGTCCGACAGGATCTGCATGTAGCGCGCCAGCACGACTAGGTCCGTTTTGGTCTGGCCAACCAGATCCCAGATCGCGGCTTCCTGCTCGCGTTTCGTCTCCTTCGTCACCGGCAGATGATGGAACGGGATGTCGCCGAAATCGAGACTGGCGAAAGCCTCGCGCGGATGGTTGGAGACGATCGCGGTCGGAATCATCTCCAGTTCGGCGGTGCGCCAGCGATACAGGATATCGGCCAGGCAATGATCGGATTTCGAGACCAGCAGCATCACCCGCCGCCGGCTGGCGCGGTCGCGCATCTGCCAGTCCATGCCGAACCGCTCCGCTATCGCCGTAAAGCCGGTTTGCAGCGCCGCCAGATTGACGGCGAGATCGGCCGCGGTGAACACCACCCGCATGAAGAAATGTCCGGTCTCGACGTCGTTGTATTGCTGGGCATCGAGAATGTTCTGTCCGTTATGGGCCAGAAACGTCGATACTGCGGACACGATTCCGGGACGGTCCGGACAGGAAAGCGTCATGACGAACTGATGATCGGGCATGGCGAAGGGCTTGACTACAATTCCGGCATGGAACTGGCGCCCTGCTCTATCATCCACGACCGCCTTGCGCCAAGATGAACGAACTGCTGCAGGCGAAGTTAGAGTAAAAGCACGGCTGAAAAGATCATGGCTGACAGGCTCAACGGCTACCGCATCCTGATCCTGGAAACGCGCGAGGAAGCGCAATTCTCCCGCCTGCTCGCCGAGCAGGGGGCCGACGTGCTGCAATGCCCGATGTTTGAGATCCACGACGCGCCGGATTGTGCAAGCATCGAGGCCTGGATCCGCCGTTGCATCGCAAAGCCTTTCGACGACCTGGTGCTGATGACGGGCGAAGGCCTGCGCCGCCTCATCAAGGTCGCGCGAAACATCCGCGTCGATCAGGATTTCATCAAAGCGCTCGGCAAGGCGCGCAAATTTGCCCGCGGCCCGAAACCCGGACGCGCCCTGCGCGAAATCGGCCTTGAAGCGGAAGTCACCACCGAGAAGCCGACGTCGGAAGGTATCGCCGAGATGCTGTCCCGCGTCGATCTTGGGGGCCATCGCGTCGGCTTGCAGCTTTACCCGGACAAGGACCACGGCGCGTTGATCGCCGCGATCATGGCACAGGGCGCCGAGGTCGACACGGTGCTGCCTTACGTCTACGACGCCAAGACGGCGGACGCCAATATCATCACCGCCATCGATGAGATGGCAGCCGGGCGGATCGATGCGATTGCGCTGACGAATCTCGGGCAGGTTCGTCGCCTGGTCGAGACCGCGCGGGCGAAGGGCTGCGAGGCGCGCTTGCGCGAAGGCCTCGACAAGACGTTGATCGCTTCCGTTGGACCGGCCGTGTCCGAGGAGCTCAAGTCGCAGGGCTTGCGCACCGACGTTTATCCCGCCAACGAGGCCTTCTTCATGAAGCCGCTGATTTCGGCGATGGCGACGGCGCTAGCGGAAAGAAGGCCGCGAGGGTAGCGGCCGTCATTGCGAGCAAAGCGAAGCAATCCAGACTTATCACCGCGGACGATTCTGGATTGCTTCGGAGCTTACGCTCCTCGCAATAACGGGTCGGGAAACTGAAGCCATGACGACGGCAACGCAGACCGTAACTCACTCCGCTGCCTGCTTCGACTCGCTCAAGTAGGCCTGGTAGGTGAGCCTGATTCCGTCCTCGAGCGAAGTCTTCGCGCGCCAGCCGAGGCTTGCAAGGCGGCTGACGTCGAGCAGTTTGCGCGGCGTACCGTCCGGCCGCGAGGGATCGAAGCTGATCGTCCCGGCATAGCCGACCACTCCCGCCACCACGCGGGCGAAATCGGCGATGGTGATGTCCTCGCCGGTGCCGATGTTGATGAGCTCGCCGCTGGAATAGATTTTCATCAAATGGACGCAGGCATCGGCAAGATCGTCGACATAAAGAAATTCCCGCCGCGGCGTCCCGGTGCCCCACACCGCGACGTTGGAGGCGCCGGAAAGCTTTGCCTCGTGAAACCTGCGGATCAACGCGGCGACGACGTGGCTGTGCTCGGGATGATAATTGTCGCCCCGTCCATAAAGATTGGTCGGCATCACGCTGATGAAATCGCACGCATACTGGCTGCGATAGGCCTCCACCATCTTGATGCCTGCGATCTTGGCGATCGCGTACGGCTCGTTGGTGGGCTCGAGCGGCCCGGTCAGCATGGAATCTTCGCGCAGCGGCTGCGCCGCGAGCCTGGGATAGATGCAGGACGAGCCGAGAAACATCAGTTTTTCGGTGCCGCTGAGGTGCGCGGCGTGGATGACGTTGGCGGCGATGATCAGATTGTCGTAAAGGAATTCCGCACGGAGCGTGTTATTGGCGACGATGCCGCCGACCTTGGCGGCCGCCATGAACACCGCCTGCGGACGGTTTTTGGCGAACCAGTCGAACACTGCGGCCTGATCGCACAGATCAAGTTCGCTGCGGCCGACCGTCAACAATTCGATGTCTTCGCTGGCAAGCTGGCGCACCAGCGCGGAGCCGACCATCCCCTTGTGTCCGGCAACCAAGACACGTCTGCCTTTAAGCTCAAACGGGGTTCTTGCCATTGGCAACCTCGTGCCGCGCAATCGCCAGATCCGCGGCCACCATCTCCTTCACGAGCTCCGCAAAGCTCGTCTTCGGCGCCCAGCCGAGCTTTTGCCGCGCCTTGCTGGAATCGCCGATCAAAAGATCGACTTCGGTCGGGCGGAAATAAATGGGATCGATGCGGACC
>Ga0306926_10002655_pt1 | contig 18220 bp, 14 predicted proteins | sample flu12Cox44000178_FD_203759 | JGI IMG/M metagenome (GOLD analysis project Ga0306926, IMG submission 203759) | Lab enrichment of tropical soil microbial communities from Luquillo Experimental Forest, Puerto Rico - flux8day.12C.oxic.44.000.178 (v2)... | ecosystem: Environmental > Terrestrial >... | reverse complement strand
CAACTCGATCAGCGCGGAGCCACGGTTGGAAAGCGCCTTGGCGTCGCTGGGCCGCAACGCCAATGCCCGGTCATAAGCGGCGATCGCTTCGTCATGCCGCTTGAGCGCCTGCAAAGACGCGCCTTGGTTCGCCAACGCCGACGCGGAACGCGGGCTGGCCTTGACCGCCTTCTCGATCAGCTCGAGCGCTTCGCGGTAGCGGCCCTGCTGGTGCCGGACGAGCCCCAGCAAATGCATCGCATCCGGATGACCCGGCTGCTTTTTCAGAATGTCATGGTAAAGACGTTCGGCTTCCGCCAACCGGCCGGTGCGCTGCAGTGCGATTGCGCGGTCGAGCCGCCGCGCCGGATCGCCCTGGCTCCGGCCGGAACGTACCGGCGGGCGCCGTTCCCTTCGCAGCACTGCAGTCCCTGCGGCGGCCTCACGCGGTCGATCATGGTTTATCGTCATAGAGCCGCCGCGATGCACTGCCTCGTCGAATCAGCTTTCGACTTCACCTGTCCGGGGGCGGCGTCGGTTCGGGCGCCGGCCCGGCTGAAACGATGCCGCGCTGCACCAGTTCGTTTATGACCCGCTGCAGCAAATTGATCGCGCCGACAAATCCCGGCAGCGGCAGATTGACCGAAAGGTGGATATCCCGCTCGGCCTCCCCGGCGACACTGCCATCCGCCTGCTGCCCTCGGGCGCGCACCACGTGAAAGTCAATGCGGACGACACCGGCGGTAATCGATAGATTGGCGATGCCGTCCGCGAAAAGATCCAACTTCATCACGCCCTCTTTATCTCGGATCCGGCGCGACTGGTTACAGCGCCGAACCGATACAGCTCAATCAGCCATGGGTACCTATTCCATGGGTGACCAGCACTTGCCACAGACCGTCTTGGGTATTTGGTTGCACGTCGGTAATCATGCCATTGTTGTTCCAGGCGACCGAATTCCCGCCGACATTGTTGGTGACGAGCTGATCCATGTTGAAGGCTCAGGTTACGCCGTCGCCAACTTTAAGACAGGCCAATATTATACCTCGGCAGTTGCGACGTGGCAGGTTCCAGCCGTGACGTATGGCTATACGACGGACACCTCCGGATGGGAGTACTCATCTACTTGGGTCGGCATCGGCGGTTTCTGCGAAGCGGAAAACCCCCAGGGGACCAACTGTACACTTGTCGACGGGACGCTGATCCAGCTTGGGACGAGTTCAGAAGTTCCCGCCGGCGGCGGGGCGTACTATTGGGCTTGGTACGAGATGTTGCCTGCCGGCTCGTATGCGATCACGGTCGGTAATTCAAATCCCGTAAATGCAGGCGACATCATCACCGCCTCATTGGAATGCACGTCGTCGTGTTCCCCCGGCGCTATGCAGACTTGGACTTTGTCGATGACCGACGAAACCGCCGGATGGACCTGGGCGCAGACTTTCCAGTATGCGAGCAATCTGCTCTCAGCCGAATGGATCTTGGAAGCTCCGGGTTACGGTGCCCCGCTCGACGACTATGTCCAGCAGACCCTTGACCCTGTCTCGGCCAATGGCGCTAATCCAAACCTATCGGCTGCTACCAACGGCATTGTCATGGAGGACCAATGGGGGCAGACTTCGAGCCCATCTAGCCCCGCGCTCGGTCAGTGGTTCAGCACCTGCTACGGCGCCGGCACGACGCTGACCTCGTGCACGCCAGGTACCTTCATCTCCACCGGCGGCACCAGCGGCGGGCGCTCTGGCGGCGGAGGTGCCGGGGGCGGCAAGAAAAAGAAATGAAACGGCGCGGCGTGTTTGGCCCGGCTTCCGCCGGTTCGATTCTGGCGCTGCTCGCGTCGGCCGTGGGGGCACTGCACGCCGCCGCCGGTGGTCTCGAGCGGCAGGTGCGCGTCAACCCCGATGCCGTGCCATGGCGCGCGGTCGGCAAGCTGCAGGCGGTTTCGGTGACTTTCCGCGAGACCTGCACCGCAACCCTGGTCGGCCCGACGCTTGTGCTGAGCGCTGCGCATTGCCTGGTCAACCCCCGCACCGGGCGCTTTTTTCCGCCGAGCGCAGTGCACTTTCTGATCGGGTACGCGGGCGAACGCTATGCGGGGCATGCGATCGGGCGCAGCGTCACGATTGGAACGGGCTACGACCCGGCCCGGCCAACGGAAACGATCGGCAGCGACTGGACATTGATCAGGCTCGACAAGGCACTTGGCGCCGCCGATCGCGTGCTCCCAATGTTGCGCGATCCCCTGCCGACCGGCGCTGCCGTCATGCTCGGCGGCTATGAAAGAGACCATCCGTTGGTCCCGATCGCCGACACCCAATGCCGCATCTTGGGACGCGCGATCGACGCGAATGGGAGAGCGCTGCTGCGGCACAGTTGCGTGAGCCTGCCGGGAATAAGCGGGGCGCCGCTGCTGGTCGACGTCGGCGGCGCGTGGCATGTCGCCGCGGTCGCGGTCGCCGAAGAGCCCGGAGCCGCCGGCAACCTCGCTGCGCTCCCCGATCCGACCGGAGCGCTCCGCATCGGGGTGGCAGGAACCGCGATGCAGTCGAAATGAGGGGCCGCATCGGCCAATGTGATCTTGTCGCGCTGGTATTCGTGGCCTAACGACCTCCATAGCGACTGCTTTCGGCGGATCTGAGAGACGACTACTGCGGGCACCGCCGTTTGCTTGGCGCCGTTGGGCGTACCAAGGAGCACTAGAGGACCATCGCCACAGCGCTCGGCATGCATCGCGCTTGCCCGCGTCCCTCTCGGCGCCGGCACAGGGCGGGAGACCTCCGCATATGGAGGAGGGGGAGGGGAGCCTATAAATCGGGAACCCAGCGAAGGAGAGCGTTGGGAGGCATGACGACTGAGCAGTTGCTCCCTCTCCGCCAGATCCTATGGCAACTTCGGAGGCATCCATCGTGGGAGGAAGGGGATTTTTGCCCCGACGGCCTGCCAACTTCGCTCCCGCGCCACTCTGCCTTGCCGGCCAAGATGGATCAGGGCATCCTGCTTGCCTTAAGATCACCCAGCCGGAGGATGCCGGTTCGAAGTCTGCGTCGGAGGATTATCATGCCCAACCCCGCCCCGGGCTTTGTCGCCCGTCCCGAGCACCGCGTCGACCTTGTGCCGGATGAGAAGCGTCTCAAGGTTGTGTTTGCCGGCGTGACTATCGCCGATAGTGCCGAGACCTTACGCGTCGAAGAAACCGGCCACCAGCCTGTTCACTATTTCCCACGAAAGGATGTCCGGCTGGATTTGATGTCCCCGACTCGGCATCACACGACCTGCCCGTTCAAGGGCGAGGCTTCCTATTGGACGATCGAAGTGCCTGCGGCCGGCGAGGTTCGACGGTCCGAGAACGCCGTCTGGGGCTATCCGACACCTTATGACGAGGTGTCCGGGCTCGCCGACTACTGCGCTTTTTATTCGAGCCGGGTCGATTCGATCGCCGTTGGTTGAACTGCGGGAGACGCGATGCATCTGACCCAAAACTGGGAGATTCGCAAGCCGGGCGCCTCATCGCCGGGCGGTATTGTCGCCTCGCAGAGCCGTATCGCCGCCGCGGTCGGCGCCGACGTGCTGGCGGCAGGAGGCACGGCCGTCGATGCCGCCGTTGCTACCGCTCTGGCGCTGGCCGCGGTCGAGCCGTGGAACAGCGGCCTCGGGGGGGTTGGCTTCATGGTGGTGCATCGCGCCGGCGCCGACCACGCCGAGGCGATCGACTTCGGCCCGGTGGCGCCTCGCGGGACCGATCCGGCCGCCTACCCGCTGACCGGGGCTACCAGAACCGAGTTGTTCACCTGGCCGCAGGTCAAGGGTGACCGTAACATTCACGGCCCGCTCGCTTTTGCGACCCCGAGCTCGGTGCGTGGCTATGCGGCGGCGGTCGAGCGCTTCGGCCGTATGCCGTGGCGCGATCTCGCGGCACCGGCGGCGGCGCTGGCGAGGGACGGCGTTCCGGTCGATTGGTTCACCACGGTCAAGGTCGCAAATGCGGCGTCCGAATTAAGGCTGTACGACGAGAGCCGGCGGGTGTGGCTGCCCGACGGCCTGCCGCCGGTCTGCCCGCCCGAGCGCGACAGCATGAGCCTGCGGCTCGGGAGGCTGGCGGATACGCTGGAGCGCCTAGCGACGGCCGGCCCCAACGATTTCTATGACGGCGACATCGCGCGTTCGATCGCCACCGATGCGCGCGCCGCAGGTGGCGTCTTGTCAGCCGAGGACCTCGCCGGCTGCCGCGCACAGCTTACCCCGGCGCTGGCGATCCCCTACCGGGGCGCGATCCTGCAGGCCGCCCCCGGAATGACCGCGGGTCCAACCCTGGCCTTTGTTCTCGAACGGCTCTCCCGGAAGCACTTCGGCGCAGTCCCCGACGCCGCCTATTTCGCTGCCGTTACCGGCGCGTTGCGCGAAGCCTACGAGGACCGGCTTGATCGTGCGGGCGACGTTGAAACAGCCGCACCGACCTCGACCTCCCACATCACCGCGATCGACCGCGACGGCACGATCGCCGCGCTGACGACGACGTTGCTGTCGAGCTTTGGCAGCCGCTACGTGCTGCCGGACACCGGTATTCTGATGAATAACGGCATTATGTGGTTCGATCCGCGGCCGGGACGTCCGAATTCAATGGCGCCGGGCAAGCGCGCCCTGACCAACATGTGTCCGGTCGTGGCCATGCGCGACGGGCGGCCATGGTTCGGGATCGGCGCCTCCGGTGGCCGGCGCATCCTTGCCGCGGTGCTGCAAATGGCGAGCTTTCTCGTCGATTTCGACATGGATCCGGCGGCCGCGGCGCACCACCCGCGCATCGATGTCAGCGGCGGCGAGCGTTTAGCCGTCGACCGGCGGCTTCCCGCGCAGGTCATCGAGCATCTGTTGGCGATGCCCGGCGCCTTTATCTTAGAGCACGGCATCTTCCCGAGCCGGTTCGCTTGCCCGAACCTCGTATTGCGCGACGCCGACGGGCGCAACCATGGGATTTCCGACGTGATGTCGCCTTGGTCGGCGGCGGTCGCCGAGCCCGGCCACCTCTGAGCGGGCAACTCCCGTGGATGTGCTGCGATTAGCCCCAGGTGAGTGCGTTCACCCCCACGCCGAACGCCGATACGGTCTGCCCCCGCCCTAATACCGTTATTGGCGCATTCCTTCCCGCGTTGGCGGAGCGCTGCCGGGTGCGTGCCAAACGAAGTGAGATCACCGAGCGAGGCCGGATGGTGCGCCGAATTGCAGTTTTGTCTCTGGGGTTCATGGTGGCTCACAAAACGGTCATTCGGCATCTCCTGTTCTTCCTCCTCTGCGTCACGCCTTTCTTTGCGGCCAATGCGCAGCCAGTGCCAAGCGCGCCACCGGCGGTCGGCGTCGTGCGCGTCGCGCGCCAAGAGATCACCCAGTCGAACGAATTCGTCGGTCGCATCCAATCGATCGGGCGCGTGTCGTTGGTCGCTCGTGTCACCGCCTTTCTCGAAAAGCGGGACTTTGTCGAGGGGGCCGAGGTCAAGAAGGGTGACTTGCTTTACCTGCTCGAACAGCCGCCCTTTCAGGCCCAGGTCGACTTCAACAAGGCCAATGTCGCCCAGCTCGAGGCACAGCACACCTTCGCCGCCCAGCAGCTCGCGCGCGCCGGATATCTGTTGAAAACGCCGGCCGGACAGCAGCAGGCGGTCGACCAGGCCGTCTCGAACGAACGGTCGCTGGCGGCGCAGGTTGCCGCGGCGCAGGCCCAGCTGGAAACCGCCCAGATCAATCTCGGCTATACCGAAATCCGGGCGCCGATCGACGGCAAGATCAGCGCCACCGCGGTGACTGAGGGCAATGTCGTAGCACCTGGCAGTGGCACGCTGGCGACCCTCGTCAGCCAGGACCCTATGTACGTGCTGTTTCCGGTCGCGCTGCGCACCGCGCTCGAATTGCGCGACCGGTATGTGCCGAAAGGCGGGTTTCACGCCGTCCTGATCCGGCTGCGGCTGCCAAACAACAAGATTTACGGCCAGGTAGGGCACCTGGATTACGTGTCGCCGACCATCGACCAGAACACTGACACGATCACCCTGCGCGGCGTGATTTCCAACCCAGTGGTGTTCGCCGCAACCCAGGGGGGACCGACCCTTCGCGAGCTGACCGACCAGGAATTTGTCACCGTCTTGCTTGAAGGGGTGCATCCGGTAGAGGTGCTGGCGATCCCGCGCGCCGCGGTCCTGTCTGATCAGCAAGGCGATTTTGTCTATATCGTCGATGCGCAAAACAGGGCGCAAGTCCGCCGCATTAAGCTCGGCCAGTCCACGCCCGCGACCGCCGTCATCGTAAGCGGGCTGCGCGACGGCGAATTGGTCATATCCGAAGGTGTGCAGCGCGCCCGCCCGGGCGAGGTCGTCTCGCCCGGGCCGGCGAGCCCACCGCCGTCGGCGGCTGGGAGTAGTCCTTGATCTCGGCGATTTTTGTCGATCGCCCGCGGCTCGCTGTCGTCATCGCGCTGGTCATCACGATCGCCGGGCTGATCGCGCTGACCCGCATTCCGGTCGCGCAATTTCCCGATATCGTGCCGCCGCAGGTGCAGGTCACGGCAAGCTATCCGGGCGCGTCGGCCGCCGATGTCGAAGCCGCCGTTGCGCAGCCGATCGAGGCGCAGGTCGTCGGCGTCGACAAAATGATCTACATGAATTCGACGAGCGGCAATGACGGCAGTTACAACCTGACCGTCAGCTTCGAACTCGGCAGCAACGTCGACATCGACACGGTGAACGTCAACAATCGGGTTCAAACCGCGCTTTCCCAATTGCCGCAGGAGGTTCAGCTCGAAGGCCTCGTCGTCCAAAAGAAATCATCTGCGGTTCTGCAGTTTATCGCGCTCTATAGTGAGACTGGGAAGCAGGATACGCTGTTTATTACCAATTATGCGATCATCAATATCCTCGACGTGCTTTCGCGCACGCCGGGGGTCGGGCAGGCGCATATCTATGGTGCGCTCAACTATTCGATGCGCATCTGGTTCGACACCCAGCGGCTGTCGAATCTGCAATTGACCCCCTCCGATGTCATCGCGGCGATCCAGTCACAAAACGTGATCGCCCCGGTCGGTCGCATCGGCGCCCGGCCGATCTCGAACGACCAGCAATTCCAGCTCAACGTCCAGACGCAAGGGCGACTGATCACACCCGAGCAGTTCGGCAACATTGTCTTGCGTGCCAATCCCGATGGCTCGCTGCTGCGGATCAAAGATGTCGCCCGAGTCGAACTCGGCGCCGAAAACCAGGACATCGAGTCGCGGCTGAACGGCAAGCCGGCGGTGGCGATCGGCATCTATCTTTCGCCGGGCGCGAATGCCGTGCAAGCCGCCGCCGCGGTCAGAGCCAACCTGGAGCGCTTGAGCAAACGCTTCCCGCCTGGTCTCAAATATCTCGTCAATTACGACACCACGACGTTTGTTTTCGACACGATCCATGACGTCTTGATCACGCTGCTGATCGCCTTTGTCCTCGTCGTGATCGTCGTGTTTCTGTTCCTCGGCAGCTTGCGTGCGACGCTCATTCCGGCCATCGCGGTGCCGGTCAGCGTGATCGGCGCCTTTGCGGTGCTGCTGGCGATGGGCTATTCGGCCAACACGATATCCCTGCTCGCCATGGTGCTGGCGATCGGTATCCTCGTCGACGATGCGATTGTCGTTGTCGAGAATGTCGAGCGCGTCATGGAAGAAGAGCCGGAGTTGTCACCGGCTGAAGCAACAAAAAAGGCGATGGCAGAGATTACCGGCCCGATCATTGCGATCACCTTGGTTTTGTTCTCGGTTTTCGTACCGATCGCTTTTATCCCCGGGGTATCGGGGACTTTGTTCCGTCAGTTCGCGGTTACGATCAGCGTGGCGATGGCCATTTCGGCATTGAACGCGTTGACCCTGTCACCGGCATTGTGCGCGGTGTTTTTGCGGCATGGCGGCGCTAAGGGCGGTGTCATGGGCTGGGTCTTGCGGCGCATCGACAATGTCCGCGATGGCTACGCCGCGATCGTGCAGCGTCTGGTTCGCGTGTCGTTTCTGGGGGTAGTCGCGATCCTGGCCGCCGCCGGGGCGATTTACGTGATTCAGGGCAGCGTGCCGACAGGTTTTTTGCCCGAGGAAGACCAGGGCGCGTTCTTTGTCAATGTACAATTGCCGGATGGCGCCTCGGTCACCCGCACCAGCGAGGCGGTCAGCCACATCGAGGCAGCACTCCGGGCGATGCCACAGGTGCAGAACGTTTTCGCGATCATCGGCTTTTCGATTATCGACGGTGTCAACGAGCCCAACGCGGCGTTTGTCGTGCCGACCCTGAAGCCGTTTGCTGAACGCGTGGGTGCGGCCAATTCAGCGCAGACGCTGATCGCGCGTGTATTCGCCGCGGGACGGGAGATCCGCAGCGCGACGGTAATCCCGTTCAACCTGCCGCCGATCATCGGGCTTTCGACGACCGGGGGGTTCGAGTATCGGCTCGAAGGGCTAGAAGGCCAAGAGCCGGCAGCGATGAACAGCGTCATGCAAGGGCTGCTCGCCGCTGCCAACCAGGATCCGCGACTCACGCGCGTATTTTCCACCTACACCGCCAGCAACCCGTCGATCTTTCTAAACATAGACCGGCAGAAGGCGCAGGCGCTCGGCCTCAATATGAGCGACGTGTTCACCACGCTGCAGGCTACTCTCGGCAGCTTTTACGTCAACAACTTCAACCTGTTCGGGCGGGTCTGGCAGGTCAACATCGAAGGCGAGCCGGCCAACCGTACCGATATCTCCTCGCTGTGGCAGATCTACGTCCGCAACAAATTCGGGGCCGACGTACCGTTGGCGTCGATCGCCCATGCTGGCATAATCGTCGGGCCGCAGGTCATCACCCGCTACAATAACTACCGCGCGATCCCGGTTCAGGGCAGCCCAGCACCGGGCATCTCGTCGGGCACCGCACTTGCGGCAATGGCGGAAGTTTCGGCCAAGACCTTGCCCCCGGGCTTCGGCTTCGAGTGGACCGGAACCGCCTATCAGGAGCAGGCAGCCACCGGGCAGACTGGCGCCATTCTGGGCTTGGCGATCCTGTTCGCATTTCTGTTTCTGGTCGGTCTCTACGAAAGCTGGATGATCCCGGTGCCGGTATTGCTGTCGGTCCCCGTCGGCGTGCTCGGCGCCTTCATCGGCATCCTTGTGTATCGCGTCCAGCTGGACCTTTACGCCGAGATCGGGCTCGTCGTGCTGATTGCGATGGCCGCCAAGAACGGTATTCTGATCGTTGAATTCGCCAAGGACCAGCGAGAGCAAGGCAAGGATATCCTGGAGGCGGCGACGCTCGGCGCGCGCATGCGGTTCCGGGCCGTGATGATGACGTCGTTCGCGTTTATTCTCGGGGTTTATCCCCTGGTCGTTGCGCAAGGCGCAGCAGAAATCAGCCGCCACAGCGTCGGCACGCCGGTTTTCGCCGGGATGATCGCCGCCAGCGCCGTCGGGCTCTTCGTAATCCCGATGCTTTACGTCATTTTCCAGACAATTCGCGAGCGTTCCAGCACATGGTTTGGGCGTCTTGGGTCACGCGGCGCAAGGGCCGATTAGCGGCGCCTCGGCGCTACGCTTCCGGGTTGAAGCTCCCTCCGGCATCGCGGAAGGCCGACTACGTTCAGCCGATGCGCTCGCGACGGCTGCGTTCGAGAGCCGACCGGATCGAGGCGCCGAGGACGTCACGACGGTAGGGCTTTTCGACTAGTGCGAACCCCTCGCTGGCCGCCGGAGAGACGTAGTGGCTGTAGCCGGTCGCCAGCAGAACCGGCAGCTCCGGGCGCCGTTTGCGCAGGGTTCGCGCCAGTTCGATGCCGCTCAATCCGCCCGGCATGACGATGTCCGACAACACGAGCGCGATTGTCGGGTCTCGCTCGATGGCGAGCAGTGCACCATCGCCGTCGCGGGCTTCGACCGATTGATACCCGATGTCTTGCAACAGTTCGGCCGTCACCGCCGCGACTTCGGGGTCATCCTCGACAAAGAGAATGCGCGCCGATGGCGCTTCGCTCATAGCTTCGGCCTGCAAAGGCGCTCGCGAGGAACCAGCGGTCGAAGTCGCCCGCGGCAAAAGCAGCCTGACCGAGGTGCCCTTACCGGGTGCGCTGTCAATCGTAGCGGTGCCCCCGCTTTGCTTGGCAAACCCATATACCTGGGAGAGGCCCAAACCCGATCCGACGCCCGCCTCCTTTGTCGTAAAATAGGGTTCGAACGCTTGAGCCAGCACATCCGGCGGCATCCCGGTGCCGGTGTCCGACAAGATCACTGCGACAAAGTCCCCCATCAGCCCGTCACTTTCGAGATCGCCGGGCCCATAGGTGACGTTGCTCGCGGTGACTCGAAAGCGGCCGCCCTCCGGCATCGCGTCGCGCGCGTTTACCCCGATGTTCAGGAGCGCGAGTTCGAACTCGGCAGGGTCGATCGCGACCAGCCAGAGCTGCTCCGGCATGTCCACAGTTACCTCGATATCCGTTCGTAGCGACCGGGACAGCATGTCGGCGATTTCGCGCGTGCGCTGCCGCAGATCGACCGGTTCGGGGCGCAAAGTCTGCCGCCGCGAAAAGGCCAACAACTGACGCGTAAGTCGCTTACCGCGCTCGGCGGCGCGCATGATCGCCGAAGCGCGCCGGAGCACCGCGTCGCTCTGAGCATTGTCGCACAACAGCTCGGCGTTGCCGCTGACTACCGTCAGCAGGTTGTTGAAATCGTGCGCAACGCCGCCGGTGAGTTGACCGATTGCTTCCATTCTCTGCGCCTGACGCAGTGCAGCCTCGGCTTGCTCGCGCTCCTTGACCTCGATCTGCAGGCGTCTATTGGTTGCTTCGAGATCGCGCATGCGCTGGTCCACAACCGTCTCGACGCGCCGGGTGTAGCCGGTGCCGAGCATCAGGAGCGCGCCCAACAGGCCGGTGCTGAAAACGCCGACGACGAGCACACCCCAGCTCTGCCATCGGCGATGCCGTTCCAGATAGGATGCGGTCGGCGACGTCTGGACGTCGTAGCGGCGTCCACCAAATTCGAACCTCTCGTCATAGGAAGTCGCGGCGGGTGTTGAAGGAGAGCTGACAAAGAGCGGCTGCTTCCCGTCGAGGTCGAGAAATTTGACATCGATCATGGTATTCACGGGAGCCAGCAGCTCTTCGATGAAGGTGCCCACCTGCAGCGCGACGATCAGCACTCCCGGTCCGTTCGGCCCATCATCCACCGCAAAGATAAGCAACATCCCCGCCTGTTGCCCGTGAGCTTCAGCGACCGGGATCGGCGCCGTCGCGGCGACCGTCCCGGTGTCGACCGCAGTTTCTGCCGCAACCGCGCGGGCGCGATCGGATTCCAGGTCGAATCCAAGAGCCGACTCGTTGCCGGCAACCGGCTCGACATATGTCACCGGATAGGAATGCGTCCGCGAGGCAGCGCGGTGCGTGCGCCCCGAAGCATCGACTTCGTGAATTTCAAACCCTGGCAGATCGGCCTGCTGCTTCGCCTCGAAGGCGGCGCGCTGCGAGGCATCGATCCGCGGCGCCCATTTGACCGCCTGAATCGCCGGAACGCGCTGCAGCAGGTTCTGCGCGAGATGATGAAAGTCCGACCGCGACAGCGGCGCCGGCCCGCTGAATGATCTTTCCAGCTGCTCAAGGAAAACGTCCTCCTCCTCCAGCCCGGTGTGTATCTCGTCCACCACCTGCCGAGAGAGGAGCCGAAAGTCGAGCAACCCCTCATCGTGTTCCCATTTGCTGACGCGGACATAAATCGCTGCAAAGAGCGCGCAGAACAGCAGCATCGGAACCGCTACCGGCAGCGCGCGGCTGCGCCATAGCGCGCGCGGCTCGCCCGCGGCCACGAGCATCAGCGGCAGCACCACTAGGACACCGAGCGTGTCCCCGATCCACCACGAAATCCAACTGGTCACCAGATCCGGGCGCTCGACAACCCCAAGCGCCGATAATCCCGCTAATGACAGCGTCGCGCTCGTCAGGCAGCCGATCGGGGAGAGCAGCAGAAAGCGCGTAATGTCGCGACCATTATCGAGGGGCGCCGGATAGCCGATCGCGCGGCGCAACATCGCACCAGCGCCGGCGGCCTGCAGGGTCGAAGCCGCGGCGATGATGATTGCCGCGGCCACGCGCGTTGCGGCGAGTTGATATCCGGTCCACAAATTCAGCAGGAACGAGCCGAGAAAGATCCACGGCAACGTTGCCCGTCCTGCGATCATGACCGCTGCCACGGCAATTCCAGCCGCCGCAAAGATCGGCGATGCATAGCCAGGCGGAACCGCCAGCATCAGACCGAGCTTGCCGCTGACCGTATAGGCTACGGTCAGCATCGGATAGGCGATGGCAGACTTGGTAATGTGGAAGGACGGAGTGCGGCGTCGGGTCCGGAGCATTTTGCGACCGCCTGCGCTCGCTGCGAAAAGTAGACTTTACATCAATTCGCCCGACGCAAAGAGGCCCGCCGTAGAACGCTGTGCTAGCCTAAACTGACGGCAAAGCCGCGTTGCACGCCGGGGCGGCCCATTATCGTCGCATACCAGCGCTCAACGTTGGGAAAGTCTGCCAAATCTACCTTGTGGCGCTCGTGCCGCCAGGCCCAACCGAGTATCGCGAAATCAGCGATCGAGATGTCGCCGCCGACGAATTCGGCTTCGCCGAGCCGCTTATCGAGGACGCCGTAGAGCCGTCGAGTCTCCTTTGAATAGCGTTCGAGGCCATAGCGCCGGTCGTGCTCGTCCTTGACCTGCAGGAAATGATGCACTTGCCCGGGCATCGGACCAAAGCCTCCCATCTGCCACATCAGCCACTCGAGCACCGGCACTTGGCGGCGCAGATCATTGGGCCAGAACTTCCCGGTCTTTTCCCCGAGATAGATCAGGATCGCCCCCGATTCGAAGACGCTGATCGGCGCGCCGCCCGGGCCTTCGGGATCGACGATCGCCGGAATGCGGTTATTTGGGCTTATCTTCAGAAACTCGGGAGCGAACTGCTTCCCCTTGGAGATGTTTATCGGATGCACGGTATATGGCAGGCCCATTTCTTCGAGAGCAACGCTGATCTTGCGGCCATTCGGGGTATTCCAGGTGTGGAGTTCGATCGTCATCGCGGGGCTTGCCTCTGCAATTCTTAACCGCCTGCGCGGAAGCGGGATCAAGCTTTACCGGACCGAGCCCGCCCTTGGCAACTGGGCGGATGCTGGCGTTCCACCCGCTCTTCACTGCGGAAGCAGAAGCGTCCCAACCGCGGCCTCGCTGCGCGCAAACCCGATATATCCCGCGTGCTCCGGGGCATTACCGGCTCTCGCAGGCAAAATGCGCAATGTTCTCTTCGGCATCCAAAAAGCGTGGCACTCGCTCATATCGGGCGCAATGCTCGCTGGCTACGGCGGTGGCCGACGCGACGTCATTACCGATGTAGCCAACTGCGGCCGAGTTTGCATCGCCGTCCGACAGATAGGGCTTCCCCGGGCAGCCGGCTACAGCGCCGCCCGCCACGAATAGGCAGAGCATTCGCAGCACCGAGCCTGAATAATTCCACATCCGCGAACGCGATCTCACCAAAAATGTCCCGCAGCGCCCGGCGCCAGCCCGGCCTTGACGGCGAAATCGTCGCCGCGCTCGGCGAAGTCGCGGTAATAGCCGTAGCTGGGAGCCGCCGGGGACAGCAGCACCACGCCGCCCGCCTGGGTCATCTGCTTTGCGCGGGCGACTGCGTCTTCCATCGACTGCGCCCGATATGCCCTGAAGACGGTTCCGGGCCTTTTCTTCTCGACGCAGAGCAATCCGCCGTAGATCCGCTCTCCGCTGGCGCCGAGGCAAATGACCGTCCGGGCCGAGCCGTGCGCGAGGGCCGAGATGAGCTTGTTGTAGCCGATGCCGCGATCATAGCCACCGACGAGGACGGTGATGTCACGGCCCTCATAGACCGAAAGCGCTGCGATCGTCGATTCAGGCGCCGTCGAGATGCTGTCGTCGACAAACAGAACGCCGCCGATTTCGCCGAGTTCTTGCTGGCGGTGGGGCAAACCGGCAAAGTCGTCGGCCGCGTCGAGCGCGGGACCGGGTGCGATGCCGACCAATTTGGCGACGGTTAGCGCCGCGCACAAATTCGACATGTTGTGCGCCCTGACAAGGTAGCGATTATGTACTTCTCCGATCCGCCTGCCACCGTCGAAGATGTCGGAACCGCGGCAATGGATGTCGCTATCGTCGTTGAAGAAGCCTATGCGTCGCCCTGAGGTCTGAGCGAAATCGCCAAGTGCGAATGCCGCTTGGCGGTTGACGATCGCGTGCCGGCAATGGCGCAGCAGGTTTAGCTTGTCGTGGTAATAGGCGGAAAGCGTGCCATGCCAGTCAATGTGCTCCGGAAAGAGCGAGGTCAGCACCGCCAAATCGCAAGCGCCATCAAAATCGGCCGTCTGATAGCTCGACACTTCAATGATTGCGTATTGGGACACCGCCGGATCGATCTCAGTGATCGGAACCCCAATATTGCCGACCAGGGCCACGTTGCGACCCAGCTTGTTCAGGATATGAGCAATCAATGATGCAGTGGTGCTCTTACCTTTGCTTCCAGTCACGCATATCGTAAATATCGCGGCGTGATCCGCGAACCATAGATTCAACAAAGAGGTGATCTTTGCGCCGTTGCCGAGTGCGGTCTGGATTTCTCGGCGATAGAGGCTGACGCCGGGGGATTTGACGATCACGTTGATGTCCCTGAGGGACCGCGCGATGGCCTCGGCGCCAAAGGCACAGTCGATGCGCTCTACATCGAGCGGCGCTTTGGCATCTTCCGCGTCATCGAGCAGGAGCAAGCGTAGGCACGGATGCCGCACGCGCAGGAATTTGATCGCTGCCTTGCCCTCGCGACCGAGGCCCCAGATCGCGACCCGTGCCGCGCCGAGATCAGCCGCACGCATCAAGCATGGCCATATACTTGCCCGGGACCCGGTGCGAGTGCCGGACTGTGAACAACGTGCGATAATCGTCCGGGTCCGCCTTCTGCAGCGATGGGAATGTCGCGTGCAGCCGCCGCACGACCGCATTGTTCCTCCAGTCGGGACTGTGCGCTAATTGCGTCATTACGGCAGCGCTCTCGGCAACTTCGCCGACGCATTCGAACGGTTTATGTTCGCGCAAGCCGCACAGCGCGGCAAACTCCTCGCATTGGCTTTCATCGTCCAGAATGTCGCGGCCAAAGATCCCGACCAGTTCTGTCTTGGCGACAAACGGGGCCAACGCCAGGAAGACGAAGCGGCATTTCGCGCAATCGCAGCACCATTGCCGCCCACGCGTGGCCGGCGACTGTCGAAACGCCGTATTGCAGCTGCGGAAACATCCGAAATATTGCCTGTATTGGGAGAAACGCCGAGCGATCTCGATTTCGGACAGCGACCGTAGCAGCGAGAAATAAGTGATATCCGGCGAAATGTGACTTGCGATGTAATGGCCAAGGTTCTGCTCGAACTCCAGCGACTTGCTGTACTGATGATTGATCGCCATGCCGTCAACCGTCACGTTTGGCGCGCTGGCCGAATGCTCGTTCGACATGGCGATCGTGTCGAAGCCACAAAGCACGGCGCAGGCCAGCACGATCGCACTCAAAATCCCGGTGATCGGCACATGCCCGTTCAGCGCGCCGCTGTCGTTGAGCGTAAGGAGGCCGGGGTCGAGCCGGCGATAAACCCTGATGAAAGGCCGCCTGGCGGCCGCGATACAGGCCGCGATCGGCTCGGCGTCGCCCAATGAGAACAGGACAAGATCCTCGCCGCCGGCGCTCAGACATTCCACGGTAACGACCGAGTCCTTTCCGCCTCCTATCGGAACGCAGGTCCGCCGCGGCAGCTCGAGCGCGATCGGCGCCGGAGGAGCAATCGGGTCCACTTGGAATTTACAGTGGCCTTGCAGGCAGATCCGATTTTTCCAGGCAAATTCGGCCAAGCCATTTTCATAAAGGCTTTGCAGAAATGCAGCGGTCTCTCGGTCCAGCGGGAATGCTTCGCAGGCCAGTTGCGGCGGCACGAAGGCTTTGTAATAGCTGACGCCCGAAAACAGAAAAATCAGCCGGAACGCGCGATCTAGCACCGCAGCCGCGGGCGGCGAGAGCGGCTGCGGCGGGAAGTCGAAAATCAGCTGTTCTTCGAACCGGGGTCCGTCGGCAAACCGATAGCGCAATGAGAGCGACGAATGCTCCGGGTCGTATCGATAGCTTTCGAAAATGAATTCGCTATACCGCATGCCCGCTCTCGGCAAGCGCACGGATCTTCCGCATTTGTGCCCGATGGGTGGCAAGATCGAGATTGTCGATCGTCAGCGCCTGGACGCGGGAGACGCCATCGACCGCCGGCCCGTCGGCGAGCGAGGCCTCGAGTACTCGCTGCTCGAGCGCTTCGTCGAGGCATTCCATCAACAGGTCCCGCCAATCCGAACGCAGAACCGCCAGCGCCCCGATCAGCGCATAGGCCCCCCAATGCGAAACGCCTGCCACGATCAGATGCTGGGCCGGGGTGACGCAGGCGATCTGCTCGCCATGCGCAACATATTGCGCGATCAAGGTTCGCGGCAGAGAGCCCATGCCGATCTCGTTGCCACCGTCGCCGACAGCGATCGTCTGCCACGGCCCAGCCTCGAACAGATCGTCGAGCGGGGCGGTGAAGGAGCCGATGTCGAGACCACGCATGTTTCGCGGCGCCCCGTCGGCGCTGCGCCCACACCGCTCGATCGAAATCGCATGAGTGACCCCGGCCGCCCGCCAGCTTTCGATCAGCGGGGTCACGGGGGCGCCGGGGGTTGCGGTGTCGACTGGCACCCCGGATGCGCCGGCTGCGACCAGGGCAACTTCGCACACGTTGCGGCACGGATCGTCGGTGGCAAGGCGGCATGGCACACCGACTGCAGCCAGTCCTTTTGCAAGTAGCGCCGCGCCGATTGGTCCGTCGGTTTCGGCAGCCGGCGGCGAGCCTGTTGGCACATAAAATCCGGTGATCAGCCCGACCCGGCAGTGATGCGCCACCGCTAACGCCGAAGCCCCGCCCCAGAGCCCGCCGCAAGCGGCATCGCATAACGGGCCGATATTGCGTCCGACATCGGTTTGGATCAGCCGCTCGATCCAGTCGATAACCACCCGCGGATCGGCGCCCGCCGCCATCGCCGGCAACCGCTACAAGCTCGCGAGTTTCGTGTTGAGCAGATCGGTGATCAGCATCGATCCGGGTGCATGGGTGATGCAAAAATCGGGTCTGGCCTCGACGATGACTGCTTGCGGGGTAACGCCGCAAGCCCAAAACACCGGCAGTTCGCCGCTTCCGACCGGGACGCAGTCACCGTAATCGGGCCGAGACAAATCCTTGATGCCGATCGCATCGGGCAGGCCGATATGCACCGGCGCGCCATGCACCGAGGGGAACCGCGAGGTGATCTGGATCGCCCGGATCGCATCCGCAGGGTTCAACGGCCGCATCGAGACGACCAATGGGCCGGCGAACGGACCGGCGGGGACACAACGGATGTTGGTTCGATACATCGGAACATTCGACCCGCAGGTCATATGGCGAAGCTCGATACCTTCTTCGACCAACGCGTGCTCGAACGAAAACGAGCAGCCGAGCGCAAAGCTGACCAGATCGTCCTGCCAGATATGGCGGATTTCCGGTGGCTCTTCGACCAGTTCGCCATGGCGCCATACCCGGTATTTCGGCAGGTCGGTGCGGATGTCGAGATCCCCGCCCAGGCTCGGCAGGTGCGGGTCGCCGGGCTCGGAAACCGCCAGAATCGGACAGGGCTTGGGGTTCGCCTGGGCAAAGCGCAGAAAATCGTGGGTGAGGGCCTTGGGCAGGATTACCAGATTGGCCTGGACATTGCCGCCGGCGAGCCCGGCGGTTGGGCCGCAAAACCGGCCGGTACGGATACTCGACCGCGCGTGCGCACCGGCTTCGACAGCTCGATCTGTTGCTGCGCTCATCACCCGGCCCTATCAGCGATTTGACAATCGTATCGCCGTTCGCATGCCTCAGTCAAAATGCGCCTGTACCCGCTGCCGTTAATCGGCGAGAACTGCGGCACAGCCGAGAAAAGCAGCCAGCGGATGGGTCACGACATGAGTCGGGATCGCCGCGAGATAGGCCTCGAACCGCCCCATCGCCTGAAAACGGGAACGAAACGGTGAATCGGCAAAGAATGAGCCAAGCCGCGGCACGATCCCCCCGGCGATGAAAACGCCGCCGCGAGCGCCCAAGGTCAGAGCCAGATTGCCAGCC
>Ga0306926_10002652_pt1 | contig 18226 bp, 16 predicted proteins | sample flu12Cox44000178_FD_203759 | JGI IMG/M metagenome (GOLD analysis project Ga0306926, IMG submission 203759) | Lab enrichment of tropical soil microbial communities from Luquillo Experimental Forest, Puerto Rico - flux8day.12C.oxic.44.000.178 (v2)... | ecosystem: Environmental > Terrestrial >... | reverse complement strand
CGGAGTGGAGCTGCACACGCCGATCGCGATGGACGCGGGGCTGCGGTTCGCGATCCGCGAGGGCGGTCGCACCGTCGGCGCCGGCGTCGTCGCCCAGGTGGTGGAGTGAGGCGGAGCGTAGGCAGGGTGCCCACGCGCTCATAGGTCAGTAGCTCAATTGGTAGAGCAGCGGTCTCCAAAACCGCAGGTTGGGGGTTCAAGTCCCTCCTGACCTGCCACTCCGAACCAAGTCACAACCGAGGTCACCGTGGAGAGCAAGAGCCCGGTCGATTGGGCAACTCAGGGACGCGAGTTCTTCGCGGAGGTCCAGACCGAGTGGAAGAAGATCACGTGGCCCACGCAGAAGGAGACGGTCGGCGGAACGGTCGGCGTGATCGTGCTGGTGGCCCTGGTCTCGCTCGCCCTGTTCACGGTCGACGGGGTGCTCGGCTGGGCGATGAGGATCATCTGGCCATGAGCGGCGCCGACGCACGCGCGAACGGGAGGGTGCCCTAGTGGCGGCGTCCTGGTACGTGATCCACACGTTCTCCGGTCAGGAGGCCCGCGCCAAGCAGACCCTGCAGGAGCGCGTGAAGCAGTTCGGCCGCGAGGGGGCGATCGAGGAGATCGTGATCCCGGAAGAGGACGTGGTCGAGGTGGTGAAGGGCCAGCGCCGGACCAGCAAACGCAAGTTCCTGCCCGGCTACCTCCTCGTGAAGATGGAGCTCGACGACGAGCTCTGGCACATCGTGAAGAACACTGCCAAAATAAGCGGCTTCGTGGGCTCCGGCGCCCAGCCCACCCCGATCCCGGAGGACGACGTCCGCCGCATGCTCGGCCAGAGCCAGTCGAGCAAGCCCAAGCCTGTCGTTACGTTCGAGGAGGGGGAGGACGTGCGCGTGATCCACGGTCCCTTCTCCAGCTTCTCGGGTGTGGTGGGGGAAGTGCGGCCGGAGAAAGAGCAGGTCCAGGTCCTGGTAGCCGTTTTCGGGCGTTCGACGCCCGTCTGGCTCTCGTACGAGCACGTAGAAAAGGTCTGAAGGTCCCCCCCATGGCGAAGAAGCTGATCGCAGTCGTGAAGCTGCAGTGCCCTGCGGGTGCCGCCAATCCGGCGCCTCCCGTCGGTCCGGCGCTCGGTCAGCACGGCGTCAACATCATGGAGTTCTGCAAGGCGTTCAACGCCCGGACGGCGGATCAGCAGGGCCTGATCATCCCCGCGGTGATCTCGATCTTCTCCGACCGGACCTTCACCTTCATCCTGAAGACGCCGCCAGCGGCGGTCCTGCTGAAGCGGGCCGCCAAGCTCGCCAAGGGCTCAGGAGAGCCGAACAAGACCAAAGTCGGCTCGGTGAGCCGCTCGCAGGTCAAGGAGATCGCGCAGATCAAGCTGCCCGATCTCAACGCCAACGACATCGACGCCGCCATGCGGATCGTCGAGGGGACCGCCCGCTCCATGGGCATCGAGGTCGAGGGGTAGCCGTGGCCCGAGGCAAGAAGTACCGCGCGATCGCCGAGCGGATCGACCGCGAGCGGACCTACGCCTTCCAGGAGGGCATGGAGCTCCTGGTCGCGAGCAAGCGGGCGAAGTTCGACGAGACCGCCGAGGTCGCGTTCAACCTGGGCGTCGATCCGCGCCACGCCGAACAAAACGTGCGCGGCGCCGTCTCATTGCCTCACGGCACCGGGAAGTCGCTGCGCATCGTGGTCTTCGCCAAGGGCGAGAAGGAGCGCGAGGCGCGCGAGGCAGGTGCGGACGAGGTCGGCGCCGACGACCTCGCGAAGAGGATCAACGACGGCTGGCTCGAGTTCGACCGCGTGCTGGCGACGCCCGACATGATGGGCGTGGTCGGCCGGCTCGGGAAGGTGCTCGGCCCGCGCGGGCTGATGCCGAATCCGAAGGTCGGCACCGTGACGCAGGACATCGGGCGGGCCGTCGGCGAACAGAAGGCGGGCAAGATCGAGTACCGCGTCGACAAGAACGGCATCGTGCACGCGCCCTTCGGGAGGCTCTCCTTCAGCAAGGAGCAGCTGGCGGCCAACCTGCTCAGCATCACCGAGGCGATCGTGCGGGCGAAGCCGGCGTCGGCCAAGGGCACGTACATGAAGAAGGTTTCGATTTCCGCGACGATGGGGCCCGGCATCCGGCTCGATCCCGCGGATCTGCAGGCGCAGCTCGGCAGCGCGTAGCGGAGGCGGATCCATGCTCACCCGACAGCAGAAGCAGGAAGAGGTCGAGGCGCTGCGCACGAAGCTCGCCAATGCGAGCACGCTCGTGGCGGTCGACTTCCGCGGCTTGACCGTCGACGATGCGAACGCGCTGCGCGGGAAGCTGCGCCAGGCCGGCGGGAAGCAGATCGAGTACCGGGTCGCGAAGAACACGCTGCTGCGGATCGCGACGCAGGGCACGCCGCTGGCGCCGATCGACAAGCACCTCGCAGGGCCGACCGCGGTCGCGATCGCCTACGAGGAGCCCGCGGCCCTCGCCAAGGTGCTGGTCGCGTTCGCCAAGGAGCACGAGAAGTTCAAGATCAAGGGCGGGGTGGTCGACGGCCAGCCCGCCGATCTCGCGATGATCAGCGCGCTCGCGACCCTGCCGGGGAAGCGCGAGCTGCGCGGAATGCTGGCCGGCACGCTGCAGTCGCCGCTGCGGAACCTCGCAGGCACGCTGCAGTCGCTGCTGGGAAATCTCCGCAACGCCCTCGAGCAGCGACAGCAGAAGCTCGAGGCGAGCTGACCGAATTCACCACCGAAGACCCGGCTCTGGCGCAGGTCGCGCCTTAATTCGATCCGGGTAGGAAGGACACAACGCCATGGCATCAGTCGACGAAATCTTTTCGCAGATCAACGAGCTCAAGCCGATGGAGATCGCCTCGCTCATCAAGCGCATGGAGACCGAGTGGGGCGTGACGGCGGCTCCCGCCGCCGTAGCGGTCGCGGGCCCGGCCGGCGGCGCCGCTGCCGCCCCGGTCGAGGAGAAGACCGAGTTCGACGTGATCCTCACCAGTGCCGGCGACAAGAAGATCCAGGTGATCAAGGAAGTCCGCGCCGTCACCGGCCTCGGCCTGAAAGAGGCCAAGGACCTGGTCGAGGGCGCGCCGAAGCCCATCAAAGAGGGCGTCTCCAAGGACGAGGCTGCGAAGATCAAGGCGCAGGTCGAAGCCGCGGGCGGGCAGGTCGACGTCAAGTGAGTCTTTGAGCGCGCGCTCAACTCGACTCTCGAGCATCGCAATCCAAAGCTGGTCGAACTGGCGTCGGACGCGTCTGCGCCCGCGCCTGGAAGGGGAGGATTGAATGGAAGCTTCCTTCAGCTCGGGCCGGATCCGGAAGGACTTCTCCAAGATTGAACGCATCATCGACATCCCCAATCTGATCGATATCCAGAACCGCTCGTTCGAGCGGTTCCTCCAGGCCGACGTCGCGCCCGAGAAGCGCGAGCCCGTCGGGCTGCAAGCGGTCTTCCACTCGGTGTTCCCGATCCGGGACTTCAACGAGACCGCCTCGCTCGAGTTCGTCTCCTACACGCTCGAGAAGCCCAAGTACGACGTCCAGGAGTGCCTGCAGCGCGGCATGACCTACGCCGCGCCGATCAAGGTCACGATCCGGCTGATCGTCTGGGACAGCCCGGGCGAGGGCCGCCAGAACATCCGCGACGTGAAGGAGCAGGAGGTCTACTTCGGCGAGATCCCGGTGATGACCGAGAACGGCACGTTCATCATCAACGGGACCGAGCGCGTGATCGTCTCCCAGCTCCACCGCTCGCCCGGCATCTTCTTCGACACCGGCCAATCCACCGCGGTCACCTCGGCGGGCAAGAAGCTCTACTCCACCCGCGTGATTCCGTACCGCGGATCGTGGCTCGACATCGAGTTCGACCACAAGGACCTGATCCAGGTGCGCATCGACCGGCGCCGCAAGCTGCACGGCACCGTGCTGCTGAAGGCGCTCGGCTACACGCCCGAAGACCTGCTCTCCTTCTTCTATTCGCCCGAGATCATCAAGATCGACGGGCGCAAGCTGATGAAGAAGGTCGCCGCGCCCGAGCGCCTGCTCGGCCAGCGCGTGAGCAAGACCGTCAAGAGCGATGACGGCGAAACCATCGCCCGAGAGGGCCGCAAGTTCACCCAGGCCGCGGTGCGCAAGATGAAGGAGGCGAACATCGACTGGATCCAGATCGGTCTCGACGATCTGGTCCGCGACGACGGCGTGAAGCGCATCGCCCCCGAGGACATCGTCGACGAGAGCACCGGCGAGGTGCTGCTCGAGTGCAACGAGCCGATCACCGAGGAGATCCTCGAGGAGCTGCGCAAGCGCAACATCCTCGAGTTCCCGCTGCTCTACCTCGACCCGGTCACCACCGGCACGGCGGTCCACGACACGCTGAACGCCGACAAGACCATGACCAAGGAGGAGGCGATCATCGACATCTACCGGCGCCTGCGGCCGGGCGATCCGCCGACGATCGAGACGGCCACCACCGTCTTCAACAACCTGTTCTTCAACCCCGAGCGCTACGACCTGTCGCGGGTCGGACGGCTGAAGCTGAACCACAAGCTCGGCGTCGACGTGCCGCTCGACGAGACCACGCTGCGCAAAGAAGACATCCTGCTCGCGGTCAAGTACCTGGTCGACCTGAAGAACGGCGATCCCGACAAGCGCATCGACGACATCGACCACCTCGGCAACCGCCGCGTGCGCGTGGTCGGCGAGCTGCTCGAGAACCAGTACCGCATCGGGCTGGTGCGCATGGAGCGCGCGATCAAGGAGCGGATGAGCCTGCAGGAGATCGAGCAGCTCATGCCGCACGACCTGATCAACTCCAAGCCCGTCTCGGCGGTGATCAAGGAGTTCTTCGGCTCCTCGCAGCTGTCGCAGTTCATGGACCAGACCAACCCGCTGTCGGCGGTGACCCACAAGCGCCGCCTCTCAGCGCTCGGGCCCGGCGGCCTCACGCGCGAGCGCGCGGGCTTCGAGGTGCGCGACGTCCACTCCACCCACTACGGGCGGATCTGCCCGGTCGAGACGCCGGAAGGGCCGAACATCGGGCTGATCGCCTCGCTGTCGACCTACGCGCGCGTGAACGACTACGGCTTCATCGAGACGCCGTACCGCGAGGTGAAGAACTCCAAGGTCACAGACCACGTCCGCTATCTGTCGGCGCTCGAAGAGGAGCGCGTCGCGATCGCGCAGGCGAACGCGCCGCTCACCGACGAGAAGAAGTTCAAGAACGAAACGGTCTCGGCCCGCGAGAACGGCGAGTTCGTGATGCTCGGCCGCGACGAGATCGACATGATGGACGTCTCGCCGAACCAGCTGGTCTCGGTGGCGGCGTCGCTGATCCCGTTCCTGGAGAACGACGACGCGAACCGCGCGCTGATGGGCTCGAACATGCAGCGCCAGGCGCTGCCGCTCCTGCGCACGGACGCGCCACTGGTGGGCACCGGCATGGAAGGCGTGGTCGCGCGCGACTCCGGCGCGACCGTGGTCGCGAAACGCGGCGGCATCGTAGAGAGCGTGGATGCCGCGCGCATCGTGATCAAGCCGGAGGCCGACGGCGAGAGCGCGGACTCGGCGCCGGACATCATCAACCTGGTGAAGTACCGCCGCTCCAACCAGAACACCTGCATCAACCAGAAGCCGATCGTGAAGGTCGGCCAGAAGATCCGGAAGGGTCAGGTGATCGCGGACGGCGCGGCCACCGACCGCGGCGAGCTCGCGCTCGGCCGCAACGTGCTGGTCGCCTTCATGCCCTGGGGCGGGTACAACTTCGAAGACTCGATCCTGATCTCCGAGAAGATCGTGAAGGACGACCTGTTCACCTCGATCCACATCGAGGAGTTCGAGGTCGTCGCGCGCGACACCAAGCTCGGGCGCGAGGAGATCACCCGCGACATCCCGAACGTGGGCGAGGAGGCGCTGGCCGACCTCGACGAGTCGGGCATCGTGCGCATCGGCGCAGAGGTGAATCCCGACGACATCCTGGTCGGGAAGATCACGCCCAAGGGCGAGACCCAGCTCTCGCCCGAGGAGCGGCTGCTGCGCGCGATCTTCGGCGAGAAGGCGGGCGACGTGCGCGACACCTCGCTGCGGGTGCCGCCCGGCCAGAGCGGCATCGTGATCGGGGCGCGGGTGTTCTCGCGCCGCGGCACCGACAAGGACGACCGCGGCCGCTCGATCACCGACGCCGAGGTCGCGAAGCTGCGCCTCGACCAGGAGGACGAGATCCGGATCGTGCGCGAGTCGGCGCTGAACCGGGTGCGCGACCTGATGCTGGGCGAGCGCTCGAGCGTGCGCATGGCCGACGAGCGGCGCAAGGACGCGTGGCTCGAGCCGGGCGGGACCATCAGCGAGGCGATCCTCGGCGAGATCCCGCGTCGTAAGTGGCGCGACATCCGCGTCGAGAACGCGGCGAAGCAGGCGCGGATCGAGAGCATCCTCGCCGCGGCGGAAGAGCAGGCCAGCCTGATCAAGACCGTGTTCGAGGAGAAGATCGGCCGGCTGAAGAAGGGCGACGAGCTGCCGCCCGGCGTGTTCAAGATGGTGAAGGTCTACGTCGCGACCAAGCGCAAGCTCTCGGTCGGCGACAAGATGGCGGGCCGCCACGGCAACAAGGGCGTCATCTCCCGCATCCTGCCCGAGGAGGACATGCCGTACATGCCGAACGGCGAGCCGGTCGAGCTCGTGCTCAACCCGCTCGGCGTGCCCTCGCGCATGAACATCGGCCAGATCCTGGAGACCCACCTGGGCTGGGCCGCGCGCGGGCTCGGCGAGCAGATCCAGAAGTACATCGAGGAGAACTACTCGGCCGCGAAGATGCGCGACCGGCTCAAGGCGATCGTCGCCAAGCCAGGCGCGAAGAAGCTGCTCGACGGCATGAGCGACGACGAGATCGTCGATCTGGCGCGCCGCCACGTGCGCGGCGTGCACGTCGCGACGCCCGTATTCGACGGCCCCTCCGAGGTGGAGATCAAGGAGGTGCTCGGCGCCGCGGGGCTGCCGCCCTCGGGGCAGACCGTGCTGTTCGACGGCCGCAGCGGCGAGCCGTTCCACGGCGACGTCACGGTCGGGACCATGTACATGATGAAGCTGCACCACCTGGTTGACGACAAGATCCACGCGCGCTCGATCGGACCGTACTCGCTGGTGACCCAGCAGCCGCTCGGCGGCAAGGCGCAGTTCGGTGGGCAGCGGCTCGGCGAGATGGAGGTCTGGGCGATGGAGGCCTACGGCGCGGCGTACGCGCTGCAGGAGTTCCTCACCGTCAAGTCAGACGACGTCGTGGGCCGCACCCGCATGTACGAGTCGATCGTGAAGGGCGACTGCGAGCTCATGCCCGGCCTGCCGGAGAGCTTCAACGTCCTGATCAAGGAAATGCAGAGCCTCGGGCTCAACATCGACCTGCTCGAAGACATCCAGTAAGTCAAAGGAGTCGACGTGCGCGATCTCTACAATCTCTTCGAGAAGCCGAAGGATCCGCTCAGCTTCTCGGGCATGAAGATCACCATCGCCTCGCCGGAGAAGATCCGCGAGTGGTCCTACGGCGAGGTGAAGAAGCCCGAGACCATCAACTACCGGACGTTCAAGCCGGAACGCGATGGGCTCTTCTGCGCCAAGATCTTCGGCCCGGTCAAGGACTACGAGTGCAACTGCGGCAAGTACAAGCGCATGAAGCACCGCGGCGTGGTCTGCGAGAAGTGCGGCGTCGAGGTGATCCAGTCGAAGGTGCGCCGCGAGCGCATGGGCCACATCACGCTCGCCGCGCCGGTCGCGCACATCTGGTTCCTGAAGTCGCTGCCGAGCCGCATCGGCAACCTGCTCGAGCTGACGCTGAAGGACCTGGAGCGGGTGCTCTACTTCGAGTCGCACATCGTGATCGACCCGATGGAGACCCCGCTGCGCCGGGGCGAGCTGCTCTCCGACGAGCGGCTGATGCAGTGCAAGGAGGAGTTCGGCCCGAACTCGTTCAAGTACGGCATCGGGGCCGAGGCGATCCGCGACATCCTCGCGAAGATCGACGTCGACTCGGAGTCGGTGCAGCTGCGCGGAGAGATGAAGGAGGCGACCAGCGAGGCCAAGCGCAAGAAGCTGGCCAAGCGCCTGAAGGTGCTCGACGCGTTCTGTGAGTCGGGCAACCGGCCCGAGTGGATGGTGCTCGAGGTCGTGCCGGTGATCCCGCCCGACCTGCGCCCGCTCGTCCCGCTCGACGGCGGCCGCTTCGCCACCTCGGACCTGAACGACCTCTACCGCCGCGTGATCAACCGCAACAACCGGCTGAAGCGGCTGCTCGAGCTGAATGCGCCCGAGGTCATCATCCGCAACGAGAAGCGCATGCTGCAGGAGGCCGTCGACGCGCTGTTCGACAACGGCCGCCGTGGCAAGGTGATCACCGGGCCGAACAAGCGCCCGCTGAAGTCGCTCTCCGACATGCTGAAGGGCAAGCAGGGCCGCTTCCGCCAGAACCTGCTGGGCAAGCGCGTGGACTACTCCGGCCGCTCGGTGATCGTGGCCGGTCCCGAGCTGCGGCTGCACCAGTGCGGCCTGCCCAACAAGATGGCGCTCGAGATCTTCAAGCCGTTCATCTACTCGAAGCTCGAGCAGCGCGGCTACGTGACCACCATCAAGGCCGCCAAGAAGATGGTGGAGAAGGAGCGCCCCGAAGTCTGGGACATCCTCGCCGAGGTGATCCAGGAGCACCCGGTGATGCTGAACCGCGCTCCCACGCTGCACCGCTTGGGCATCCAGGCGTTCGAGCCGGTGCTGATCGACGGCAAGGCGATCCAGCTGCACCCGCTCGTCTGCTTCGCCTTCAACGCGGACTTCGACGGCGACCAGATGGCGGTGCACCTGCCGCTCTCGGTCGAGGCGCAGATCGAGGCGCGCGTGCTGATGATGAGCACGAACAACATCCTGTCGCCCGCGAACGGGAAGCCGATCATCACGCCCACCCAGGACATCGTGCTCGGCGCCTACTACCTGACCCGCGAGCGCTCCTACGCCCGCGGCGAGGGCATGAAGTTCCCGTCGATCGACGCGCTGCGCGCGGCCTACGACGCCAACGCGGTCGACCTGCAGGCCGCGGTGGAGTGCCGCATCAACGGCGTGCTCGCGAAGACCACGGTCGGGCGCGTTCTGTTCTACGACATCGTGCCCGAAGGCGTGCCGTTCGAGCTGGTGAACCGCGTGATGGACCGCCGCACGCTCGGCGAGCTCGTGAACGAGGTGTACCGGCGCGTCGGCAACAAGGCCACGGTGCTGCTGTCCGACCGGCTGCGCACGCTCGGCTACGAGTTCGCCACCAAGGCGGGCATCTCGATCTGCATCGACGACATGCGCGTGCCCAAGAGCAAGGCCAGCCTGATCGAGGAGGCGCAGTCCGACGTCAGCGAGTTCCAGCGCCAGTACCAGGAAGGCCTGATCACCGACGGCGAGCGCTACAACAAGGTCGTCGACCGCTGGGCGGCGGTGACCGACGAGCTCTCGCAGGAGCTGATGGCGGCGATCGCGGCGGAAGACGTGATCGACCGCGCGGGCACGCCGGCCAAGGTCCAGTCGATGAACTCCATCTTCATGATGGTGGACTCCGGCGCGCGCGGCTCCGCGCAGCAGGTGCGCCAGCTCGCCGGCATGCGCGGGCTGATGGCCAAGCCCTCGGGCGAGATCATCGAGCGGCCGATCCTCTCGAACTTCCGCGAGGGCCTCTCGGTGCTCGAGTACTTCATCTCGACCCACGGCGCGCGCAAGGGCCTGGCCGACACGGCGCTCAAGACCGCGAACTCGGGCTACCTGACCCGGCGGCTGGTCGACGTCGCGCAGGACGTGATCGTGAACGAGCGCGACTGCGGCACGCTCGACGGGCTCGAGATCCACCAGCTGGTCGAAGGTGGTGAGGTCATCGAGCGCCTCGGCGACCGCATCCTCGGACGCGTGGCCCTGAACGACATCGTCGATCCGGTCACCGCCGAGGTGCTGGCCGGCGCGGGCCAGGAGATCGACGAGGACAAGGTGCGCCGCATCGAGGACGCGGGCATCGAGCACGTGCAGATCCGCTCGGTGCTCACCTGCACCGCGCAGCGCGGCGTGTGCGCGCTGTGCTACGGCCGCGACCTGGGCCAGGGCAAGCTCGTGAACCTGGGCGAGGCGATCGGCGTGATCGCCGCCCAGTCGATCGGCGAGCCCGGCACGCAGCTCACCATGCGCACCTTCCACATCGGCGGCACGGCGACCCAGCGCGTCGAGCAGTCGCACGTCGAGGCGCGCAACGAGGGCGCGATCAAGTACCTGAACGTGTCCACGATCCGCGACAAGCACGGCGCGATCATCGTGATGAACCGCAACGGCGAGATCGCGGTGGTCGACGCGACCGGCCGCGAGCGCGAGCGCTATCCGGTGGTGTACGGCGCAAAGCTGCAGCACGAGGACGGCGCCCCGATCAAGGCGGGCGGGCTGATCCACGAGTGGGACCCGTTCCAGACGCCGATCCTCACCGACGTCCCGGGCAAGGTGAAGTTCGGCGACATCATCGCCGGCCAGACCATGGAGGAGCAGGTCGACGAGTTCACCGGCCTGTCGCGCAAGGTGATCGTCGAGTCGAAGGACCCGGACCTGCGGCCGCGCATCTCGATCAAGGACCCCGAGGGCAACACCGTCCGGCGTTACATGATGCCGGTGGGCGTGAACATCTCGGTGGCCGAGGACGAGATGGTCGAGCCGGGCGACACGCTCGCGCGCATCCCGCGCGAGACCACCAAGACCAAGGACATCACCGGCGGCCTGCCGCGCGTCGCAGAGCTGTTCGAGGCCCGCAAGCCCAAGGAGTTCGCGATCGTCTCCGAGATCGACGGCACCGTGAGCTTCGGCCCCGACGTGCGCGGCAAGCGGCGCGTGATCGTCACGCCCGAGGTGGGCGACGCCCGCAACTACGACATCCCCAAGGGCAAGCACATCGCGGTGCACGAGGGCGACTTCGTGCGCGCCGGCGAGGCGCTGATGGGCGGCTCGTCCAACCCGCACGATATCCTGAAGATCAAGGGCGAGAAGGAGCTGGCCAAGTACCTGCTCGACGAAGTGCAGGAGGTCTACCGGCTCCAGGGCGTGTCGATCAACGACAAGCACATCGAGGTGATCGTCCGGCAGATGCTGCGCTGGGTGCGGGTGACCGAGGTCGGCGACACCGACTTCCTGGTCGGCGAGCAGGTCGAGAAGCACCTGTTCGAGAGCGCGAACCGCAAGGCAGAGGAGGACGGCAAGAAGCCCGCGCGCTGCGAGCCGATCCTGCTCGGCATCACCAAGGCATCGCTCTCGACCGAGAGCTTCATCTCGGCCGCGTCCTTCCAGGAGACCACCAAGGTCCTGACCGAGGCGTCCATCTCCGGGAAGACCGACCGCCTGATGGGGCTGAAGGAGAACGTGATCATGGGCCGGCTGATCCCGGCCGGCACCGGCATGCCCAAGTACCGCTACATGGGCATCCGCATCGAGGGCGGCGAGGCCGGTGCCGAGGAGGAAGGCGAGGAGACGCGCACCAGCGTCACTCGCACCAGCGAGCTGGGGCAGGCCGGGCTCGTCGCGGGCAGCCGCGGCGACTCCACTGGTGGCCTCGATACCTGAGACGGGGGCTTTCGCCGGAGCTTCGCAGCGAGATCGTGTCGGGACGTCGCGTATGCGCCTTCGCGGCGCGTGCGCACGTCATTTGACACGAATCGCTTTCCTATTATAATCCGGCGCCTTCCGAGCGGAGGACGCCGATTTCTGATCGGCCCGTTCGGCGCTGTCTCTGCCGTACACAGGTCCGCGCAGAATTCCGTGTCCGTGTCCACCGGGTTGGCTCGCAGGGGGGTACGAATCCCTGGCCTGTGACCAGCCGCCGGACGCGGACGCGTTTGCGCGGAGAGTTCCGGATCAGACAAGACCCGAGGGAAGACGAGAGGCTCATGCCGACCCTCCAGCAGCTGGTTCGCCGCGGCCGGGCGATCAAGCAGAAGAAGATCAAGGCGCGCGACCTGATGAAGTGTCCGCAGCGCCGCGGTGTGTGCATCCGCGTCTCGACTCACACCCCGAAGAAGCCGAACTCGGCGCTGCGCAAGGTCGCGCGCGTGCGGCTGTCGAACGGGCGCGAGGTCTGGGCGTACATCCCCGGCGAAGGCCACAACCTGCAGGAACACTCGGTGGTGTTGGTCCGCGGCGGCCGCGTGAAAGACCTGCCCGGCGTCCGCTACCACATCGTGCGCGGGACGCTCGACACGCTGGGCGTCGACGGCCGCAACCAGGGCCGCAGCCGCTACGGCACGAAGCGCCGGAAGTAGGAGCGCAGAGATGCCGCGACGACGCGAAGTTCCCCGCAGAGAAGCCGCTCCCGATCCGAAGTTCGGCGATCGCCAAGTCGCGAAGTTCATCAACGTGCTGATGCAGCGCGGCAAGAAGAGCGTGGCGGAGTCGATCGCCTACGGCGCGCTCGGGCTGGTGGAGGAGCGCAGCCAGGAGGAGCCGGTGCGGCTGTTCCGGCGCGCCCTCGACAACGTGCGCCCGCGGATCGAGGTGAAGAGCCGGCGCGTGGGCGGCGCGACCTACCAGGTTCCCGTAGAAGTGACGCCAAACCGCGGCGCGGCGCTGGCGATGCGCTGGGTGGTGCAGTTCGCGCGCGCGCGCGCGGGCAAGTCGATGCAGGAGAAGCTCGCGGCCGAGCTTCTCGACGCCGCCGCGGAGCGCGGCGAAGCGGTGCGCAAGCGCGAAGAGACGCACCGCATGGCGGACGCCAACAAGGCGTTCGCCCATTACCGCTGGTAACCGGTGTCGTGATGTCCTCCGGGGACCGCTCGCTCGAACGCACGCGCAACATCGGCATCATGGCCCACATCGATGCCGGCAAGACCACGACGACCGAGCGGATCCTCTTCTACACCGGCCGCAACTACAAGCTCGGCGAGGTGCACGAAGGCACCGCGACGATGGATTGGATGGAGCAGGAGCAGGAGCGCGGCATCACCATCACCTCGGCCGCGACCACCGCCTTCTGGCGCAACCACCGCATCAACCTGATCGACACGCCGGGTCACGTGGACTTCACGATCGAGGTGGAGCGCAGCCTGCGCGTGCTCGACGGCGCGGTCGCGGTGTTCGACGCCGTGGGCGGCGTCGAGCCGCAGTCCGAGACCGTGTGGCGCCAGGCCGACAAGTACCGCGTCCCGCGCATCGCGTTCGTCAACAAGATGGACCGTGTCGGCGCGGACTATCCCAACTGCGTGCGCGAGATCCGCGAGAAGCTCGGCGCGAACCCGCTGGTGCTGCAGCTTCCGATCGGCGAGGAGAGCCGCTTCGCCGGCGTGGTCGACCTGATCTCGCTGCGGGCGATCCTGTGGAACGACGAGTCGCTCGGTGCGGAGTTCCGCATCGAGCCGGTCCCGGCGGCGATGGATGCGCAGGTCGCCGAGTACCGCGACAAGCTGCTCGAGACCGTCGCCGAGCGCGACGAGACGCTGCTCGAGAAGTATCTCGCCGGCGAGCCGGTTGCGGAGGACGCCATCCGCAAGGTCGTGCGCGAGGCTACCATCCACCTGCAGCTGGTGCCGGTCCTGTGCGGCGCTGCGTTCAAGAACAAAGGCGTTCAGCCGCTGCTCGACGCGGTGATCGACTACCTGCCGTCGCCGCTCGACGTCCCGCCGATCCAGGGCGTCGACTCCAAGGGCAACACCGTCGAGCGCCGGCCGCAGCCCGACGAGCCGTTCGCGGCGCTCGCGTTCAAGATCATGACCGATCCGTACGTGGGCCAGCTCGCGTTCGTGCGCGTCTACTCGGGCACGCTGAAGGCCGGCCAGAACGTTCGCAACTCGACGCAGGAGCGGCGCGAGCGCGTCGGCCGCATCATGTTGATGCACGCCAACCGGCGCGAGGACATCGAGCAGATCTCGGCGGGCGACATCGCGGCGCTGGTGGGACTGAAGAAGGTCTACACCGGTGACACGCTGTGCGCCGAGCACGCGCCGGTGGTGCTCGAGTCGATCGAGTTCCCCGACCCGGTGATCGAGATCGTGATCGAGCCCAGGACCAAGGCCGACCAGGAGCGGCTGTCCGAGTCGCTGCAGAAGCTCGCGGTCGAGGACCCCTCCTTCCGCGTGCACACCAACGAGGAGACCGGGCAGACCCTGATCGCCGGCCAGGGCGAGCTGCACCTCGAGATCATCGTCGACCGCCTGCTGCGCGAGTTCCAGGTGCAGGCGAGCGTGGGCAAGCCGCAGGTGGCCTACAAGGAGACGATCACCCAGCCGGCGACCGGCGTCGGCAAGTTCGTGCGCCAGTCGGGCGGCAAGGGCCAGTACGGCCACGTGGTGCTCGAGCTCGAGCCGAACCAGCGCGGCGGTGGCATCGCGTTCGAAGCGAAGGTGGTGGGCGGCTCGGTGCCGCGGGAGTTCTGGAAGGCGATCGAGCAGGGCGCGCGCGAGTCGCTGCAGAGCGGCGTGGTCGGCGGCTTCCCGGTGGTCGACGTGAAGGTCCGCCTGGTCGACGGCTCCTATCACGAGGTCGATTCCTCCGAGCTCGCCTTCAGGATCGCCGCCTCGATGGCAGTGAAGGACGCGCTCGAGAAGGGCCGGCCGCAGCTGCTCGAGCCGGTGATGTTCACCGAGGTGGTCGCGCCCGAGACGTTTATGGGACCGGTGATCGAGGACCTGAACTCGCGCCGCGGGCACGTGACCTCGGTGGAGGCGCGCGGCAACGCCCAGGTGATCCACGCCGAGGTGCCGCTGGGCCGCATGTTCGGCTACGTGAGCGCGCTGCGCTCCACCACCCAGGGCCGCGCCAGCTACACCATGCAGTTTCACCACTACGCCCCCGCACCGGAGTCGGTCGTGGCGGCGGTGGTGCAGGCTTAGAAGGGTCCGTCGATGTCCAAGGAGAAGTTCGAGCGAACGAAGCCGCACGTGAACGTGGGGACGATCGGGCACGTGGACCACGGGAAGACGACGTTGACGGCGGCGATCACGGCGCGGCAGGCGACGAAGAAGCTGGCGCAGGAGATGAAGTTCGATCAGATCGACAAGGCGCCGGAGGAGCGGGAGCGGGGGATCACGATTGCGACGGCGCACGTGGAGTACGAGTCGAAGAACCGCCACTACGCGCACGTGGACTGTCCGGGGCACGCGGACTACGTGAAGAACATGATCACGGGGGCGGCGCAGATGGACGGGGCGATCCTGGTGGTGAGCGCCGCAGACGGGCCGATGCCGCAGACGCGGGAGCACGTGTTGCTCGCGCGGCAGGTGAACGTGCCATACATCCTGGTGTTTCTGAACAAGTGCGACGCGGTGGACGACCCGGAGCTGCTGGAGCTGGTGGAGCTGGAAGTGCGGGAGCTGTTGTCGCGCTACGAGTTCCCTGGGGACGAGACGCCGATCATCCGGGGGAGCGCGCTGAACGCCGGGAAGAACCCTGCGGACGACGCGGCGAACAAGTGCATCGACGAGCTGATGGATGCCTTGGACAAGTGGATCCCGGAGCCCAAGCGGGCGCTGGACAAGGCGTTTCTGATGCCGATCGAGGACGTGTTCTCGATCTCGGGGCGCGGGACGGTGGTCACCGGTCGTGTGGAGCAGGGGAGGGTGCACACCGGGGACGAGGTGGAGATCGTGGGGATCAAGCCGACCGCGAAGACGGTGGTGACCGGGGTGGAGATGTTCCGGAAGCTGCTGGATGAAGGTCAGGCGGGCGACAACATCGGGTGTCTGTTGCGGGGAACGGGGAAGGACGACGTGCAGCGGGGGCAGGTATTGGCGAAGCCGGGGTCGATCACGCCGCACACGAAGTTCAAGGCGGAGGTGTACGTGCTGACGAAGGAGGAGGGCGGGCGGCACACGCCGTTCTTCAAGGGGTATCGGCCGCAGTTCTACTTCCGGACGACGGACGTGACGGGGAGCGTGGAGCTGCCGGAAGGGACGGAGATGGTGATGCCCGGGGACAACATCACGATCGGAGTGGAGCTGCACACGCCGATCGCGATGGACGCGGGGCTGCGGTTCGCGATCCGCGAGGGCGGTCGCACCGTCGGCGCCGGCGTCGTCGCCCAGGTCATCGAGTAACTCGTCATGGCGGAGATCGGCACCCCCAAGATCCGGATCCGGATGAAGGCGTTCGACCACAAGCTCTTGGACATGAGCGCCTCCGAGATCCTCGACACTGCGATCCGCACCGGCTCGCGCACGGCGGGGCCGATTCCGCTGCCGACCACGATCGTGAAGTACACCGTTCTGCGTGGACCTCACGTCGACAAGAAATCGCGCGAGCAGTTCGAGATCCGAACGCATCGCCGACTGATCGACATCCTCGATCCGACGCCGCAGACGGTGGACGCGCTGATGAAGCTCGAGCTCTCCGCCGGCGTGGACGTGGAGATCAAGCTCTAGGAACTCGTGATGGACCTCGACCCGAAAATCTTCGACGCGCCGATTCGCAGTGACTTGTTGTTCACGGTGAACGTGGCGCAGCTCGCGGCGCGCCGTTCCGGCACGGCGGCGGTGAAGAACCGTGCGCTCGTCTCCGGCGGCGGCCAGAAGCCGTGGCGCCAGAAGGGCACCGGCCGCGCGCGCCAGGGCACGACGCGCGCCCCGCACTGGGCGGGCGGCGGCGTGGTGCACGGCCCGCGCCCGCGCGACTACTCGGTCTCAGTGCCGAAGAAGGTGCGCAAGGCGGCGCTGCGCTCGGCGCTCTCGCTGCGCAAGCGCGAGGAGCGCGTGCTGGTGGTCGATTCGCTCGGTCTCGCCGAGCCGAAGACGAAGCTCCTGGTCGCGAAGCTGCGCGAGCTCGGGGCCGAGGACGCGCTGATCCTGACCCGCGAGCGCGACCGCGTGCTCGAGCTCGCCGGCCGCAACCTGCCGACGGTGCGGGTGCTGCCCGTGGTCGGGCTGAACGTGCGCGACGTGCTGCTGCGCAAGGCGCTGATCGTGCTGCGCGACGCGCTGCCGGCGCTCGGCGAGAGGCTGTCATGAAGGACCTGCGGCAAGTGATCCGGCGCCCGGTGATCACCGAGAAGAGCACGATCGAGCGCGAGAGCCACAACATCGTGACGTTCGCGGTGCACCCCGAGGCGAACAAGCACGAGATCAAGCGCGCGGTGGAGACGCTCTTCGACGTGAAGGTCGAGGACGTGCGCACGCTGCGCGTGCGCGGCAAGACGCGCCGGGTCGGCCGCCACGTCGGGCAGAAGCCGTCGTGGAAGAAGGCCCGGGTGCGGCTGCGCGCCGGCGACTCGATCGAGTTCTTCGAGGGAGTGTGAGATGGCGGTCCGCAACTTCAAGCCGACGTCTCCGGGCCGCCGCGGCATGAGCGTCCCCGACTTCGTCGAGATCACCAAGAGCAAGCCGGAGAAGCGGCTCACCAAGGGCAAGAAGAGCTCCGGTGGCCGCAACAACCGCGGCAAGATCACCAGCTACCACCGCGGCTCGGGCCACAAGCGCCGGCTACGCGAGGTCGATCTGCGCCGCGACAAGTGGAACGTGCCGGCGAAGGTGGCCGCGATCGAGTACGACCCGAACCGCAGCGCGCGCATCGCGCTGTTGTTCTACGCCGACGGCGAGAAGCGCTACGTGATCGCGCCGACCGGGATGAAGGTCGGCGACGTGGTGCAGACCGGCGAGCGCGCCGAGATCAAGCCGGGCAACACGCTGCCGCTGCGGCTGATCCCGACCGGATCGCTGGTGCACAACGTCGAGCTGCGGCCCGGCAAGGGCGGACAGCTGGCGCGCTCGGCGGGCATGGGCGCGCAGCTGATGGCCTGCGAGGGCAAGTACGCGCAGCTGAAGCTGCCGTCGGGCGAGACCCGGATGGTGCTCGCCGCGTGTCTCGCGACGATCGGCCAGGTCGGCAACGCCGAGCACGAGAACGTGTCGGTCGGCAAGGCCGGCCGCTCGCGCTGGCTCGGCATCCGCCCCAACGTGCGCGGCGTCGCGATGAACCCGGTCGACCACCCGCACGGCGGCGGCGAGGGCCGCACCTCGGGCGGACGCCATCCGGTGAGCCCGTGGGGCCAGCCGACCAAGGGCCACAAGACCCGCAACAACCGCCGCACCGATCGCTTCATCGTGCGCCGACGAGGACAGAAGTAATGGCGCGCTCCGTCAAGAAGGGACCCTACGTCCAGCCGTCGCTCGCCAAGAAGGTCGAGCGGCTGAACCAGTCGGGCGGGCGCCAGATCATCCGCACCTGGTCGCGGCGCTCGATGATCACGCCGGAGATGATCGGCCACACCCTGCACGTCCACAACGGA
>Ga0306926_10002648_pt1 | contig 18232 bp, 19 predicted proteins | sample flu12Cox44000178_FD_203759 | JGI IMG/M metagenome (GOLD analysis project Ga0306926, IMG submission 203759) | Lab enrichment of tropical soil microbial communities from Luquillo Experimental Forest, Puerto Rico - flux8day.12C.oxic.44.000.178 (v2)... | ecosystem: Environmental > Terrestrial >... | reverse complement strand
CACATTCGACCGTATAAACAATAATATACGGCCGCCGAGGTGACGGAAGAGCAATAGTGGAAGATAGCCGCTCCATAAAAACGGCATCAGCGAAATACCATGCTCGTTGGGGTCTCTGACCGCCCGCCACACAAAGAGGACCGGAATCGCAAACACCAGCGGCTCGCCGACGATCCAGGCAAAACCGAGGCTTTCGCGGCCGAACCGCGAATAGATCTCGCGAATCAGCAGAGCGCCGACGACCCGCCATTGGATAAGGAGCCCTCGCCAGAACGACGACACGGTTCGGGCGCCGTAGGCCTAGGCTGCTGCGTGTTCTCGGGCGCTGATTACCAGCAGCCAGGCGATGCCGTACGCCACCAGACAGCTCACGAGAACCATCCCGAAGTTGATGACCCGTTTGGGATAGAGCGGGTAATCTGCTAGGTTGGGAACAGCAATGGTTTCGAGATAGAGTTGCTGGCGCTGCGCTTCGAGGCGCGCCGCTTCGAGCGAGGTAAACGCCGATGCCAGCGCTTTTTCGGCGAGTTCGCGATCGAGCATCAAGCGCTCATATTCGGTCAACGTCGAAACCACCGAGTTCGTCTCGCCGCTGAGCTTGGCGCGCTCCTCGGCGATCAGTTTGTCGAGTGCAGCGATGCGCGTCTGGAGCAAAGGGATTTGCGGACTGCTGGGGGAATTCTTGATGAGCTCGCCGAGCTGCTGCCGAGCCGTCGCCTGAGCCGTCCGCATTTGCCCGATGAGTTCCAACACCCCGGTAGACGCCGATTTCGGATCGAGCATGTTTTGTTGCACGCGGTAGGCCGTGAGCTGGCTCTGAATTCGGGAAATCCGCTCCTGTGCTCTGTCGACCTCTTGACGAGCGGTGCCGAGCGCGTCTTTGCGCGCCCGCTCATTGAGCTCGTTGACCAGCTCCTCGCTATCGCTCAGCAAGGCCCTCGCTATGTTCTGCGCATCTTCCGCCCGATAGGCCTTGACCCGCAACGCGGTCACCCCGGAAGTGTGGTCGGTTTCAACCGAGACAAAATGAGCGTACCGCTGAAATAGCGCTTCGAAATCCGAACGCATCAGGATGCCGGGAAATCGCGTGACAAAATCACCCTCGGGCCGGCCGAAGACCTCGCGGAGGTGATCTCGTTGCTCGAGCTTGCCTACGGCATCGCGCGACATGATGAAATCTTCAACTACGGCGGTGTCGTCGACCGCACGCGCGAGCCCGGTGGACTGGATCAGCGCACCGATCGTGCTGGTCTGCACCTGTTTCGGGCTGCGCACGATAAACTTCGCTTCAGACAAATAGAGGTCGGAGGCAATGGCAAAATAATAGACACCGGCGACGAGGGTGGGCAGGCCGACAATCGCCCAGAACCAGATGTTGAGCGATCCGAAGGGCTGACGGATGATCCGCGCGCCGGTGCGAGGACGAACCCCGGCCTCTGCGGCGACCGCGCGAGCGAGCGACCGGACGCGATCAAGCTGCGAGGTTTCTGCCATTTAGAACGACCCGAATTACCGAGGGACCATATCGACGCGCGAGTTTGGCTGAACGAGGCGCCGAGCGCCACTTTAACCGGTCGCTTCGATAAAGGGAACGGTTGAGCGATCCCCCTCCGACCCGGGCTGTCGCAGGCCGTACTCTCAGCGCAACGACGCGTAGAGCGCTTCGACCCGTTCGCGATAACGCTCGACGGAAAATTTGGCAGCTTGGGACCGACCGCGTCGGGAGAATTCGGCGCGCAGATCGGCATCGCTGACAATCGTCGTTATCGCGCGCGCGATGTCGTCGGCATCGTATGGATCGACCAGCAATGCCGCCTCGCCGGCGATCTCCGGCAGCGAGGATTCGCGCGACGTCACGACAGGTGTGCCCAATGTCATCGCCTCGAGCACCGGAAGCCCAAAGCCCTCGTACAGAGACGGAAATACGACGGCGCGGGCGCCACGGATCAAAGTCGTCAGGGTCGACGGGCTCATGTAGCGGAACCGCCGCACCCGCCGCTTGAGCCCCCCAGACCCGGGCGCGTTCTCGCGAAGCTCCTGGAGCAGCGCGGTTTCGGACTCATTGTGCCAGCCTTCACCGGCGACAAGGACGAGCGGAAGATCGACTCCCGAGGCCAAATAGGCTTCGATGAGACGGCCGACATTCTTTTTTGGTTCCAAAGCTCCGAAGAACAGAAGGTACCCATATAGCTCCAGACCAAAAGAGCCCGCCAGCTGCTCGGCAATTGCATCTTCTGATCGTTCGAGATCTTCTTTGGAAAATGAAACAGCTTGGTAGGTGTTGGTGATTCTATTTTCTTCGACACCGAGCAGTTCAACTATGTCTCGTTTCGTATTTTCAGAGACGGTGACGATGTGGTCAGCGGTGGCGGTAATCTTTTTCAGCAGGCGAAACATCGAGCGCTTGTTGTCGAGGGTCGTAAACGGCAGCCGGAGCGGGACAAGGTCGTGAATAGTGTAGACGTTGCAGGCCGATTTCGACCGTAGCGGGAGCTGATAGGTGCAGTGAAAGATATCCGGCCGCGGATCGAAGGCGAGCTCGGCAAAGGCGTTTGTCAGGAAAAAACGTCTCCCCGCGTTAGCGAACAGGTTCCGCGTAACAAAGATATGATCGCGCGCCGGCAGCGTGCTGTCGAATTGACGGGTGACGACGACGCCGCCTAGCTCGACCGGTGTCGGCCGGATCGTAAGCTGATAGCGAACCAGATCGACGATGTAGTCGCGAACGGCCGAAGGCAGGGACCTCTTGATGGCATGCTTTTCGTCGAAAAAGGCAATCTCGCGCAGCACCGGATTTCGCGACGGTGCGCGGGGCATTCCGTAAACGACTCCGACATCGTAACCAATGTCGTGCGCGACCTGGGTCAGCATACGTGCGTAAGTCGCAACACCTGTCCCTTCTTCGAGCGCGAGATTGAGACCATCGTAAATGATGTGCTGCGGCATAATGATCCAGGTCGAAGTCGCATGCGGGCGAAATCGTCGATCGGCGAGGACCATGGATCCCTCGCTTTTCGCCGCCCCCCGCGGTGTTATTACAGCTCGCTTGCTGCATCGCCTATTTGCCGCGCGGCCGCAACATTTTCGTCAGCCCATCGCCTGCGCCCTCGCCGCACCGCGCCCCCGATCTCGGGAACGCCGGTCGGCACCCTTCGCCGTGTCAGCGCTGTTCGAAAGTTTTGAGAAAACGTTCGATTCTAATAAAATAGGCATCCCAAGTCGTCGGCTGGTACTGCGCGACACGCCTGCGGATTTCCGAGGCCGCGTCGCTGCCGTCGGCAAACATGCAAACGTCGGCGAGCCAGCCCGGAGTGTCGCTCGGATCGCGATAGACAGCCAGACCGCCGGCGATCTCGCGATGCGCGCGGAGATCGGATGCGATCACCGGCGTTCTGACGGCCAGCGCTTCGATTATGGGCAGACCAAAGCCTTCGGCGAAGGATGGCATCAGCAGAGCCTTCGCATGCGCGATGAGCCGACGGAGTGCCGGGCTGGACAGGCCGTGCGCGAGGATTACGCGATCGTGGAGCATCCGGCAGCCTTCCAGCGCATGCAGCACCGGTTTGGCACCCCAGCCTGGCGATCCGACTATGACGAGCTTTGGGGCGTCTGGGCCCCGTTGTCTGACCAACTCACGCCAGACGTTCAGCAGCAGATAGTGATTTTTGCGGGGCTCGATTGTTCCACAGACGACAAAGTAATTGCTCTCGGAGAGTTCCTGGTCCGGCCCGTCATTCTCAAGAAATACGGGCGCAACCGGTAGCGGCACGGCTTCCACCGGGATCGCAGAACGTCCCTGCAATGAAAGCGCGTTCAGCACCGTGTCGCGCGCCACTATCGTCGACGAGATCAATCCAGATGCATATCTTGCCGTACGATCGACAATCTTTCGGTGCCGACGATAGGCTGTGCCTGACACCAATTCCGGACGTTCCAGCGGGATCACGTCGTGAAGCATGAATACCGATTTGACATCCGGTCGTTGTCGAAGCCACGTAAAAACCCGCGGAATCACCAAACCAACCTGACCCACATTCACATAAATAGCGCTCCGAGGCACAGCCCTGACGACCGAAGCACCAAACGAGAAGCCTGCCACGGAAAGGAGGTTTAATAACCTCAATGGCGGGCTGGTGACTGCTCGACCGTCTCCGCAAGACTCTTGGGTCTCTAGATCGAGCGTTCCGGAAAGTCGTCTCTTGATCCGCAACAGCACGCGATCTTCGTGAGACCCGACGGTTTCCGACCAGAGCTGCTCCAGGCGGTCGAGGCCTCGGACTACCCGACGGCGATCGTACAGTCGCACACCCCAAGGTGTCGGAAGCGTACCAACGCAATCGCCTTGCCAAGTCTCGAAGAAGAAACGTGCATAGAGGAAATCCACCCGGTCGATACCGCGCGGCGTGACCGCCAAAGGACCCAAGAGCAATCGGAACACGTCGTAGGCGATCGGCGCCGCCATCTATCGGATATACCTGCACAGGCGAAATTGTACCCCCAACTCGCGCAATTATAACCCGTTCTTTAATCTCGGCTAGGGGTTTTGCGGGCAGATCGCGAGTTGCTCGTTTGATTAAGCATGCTCCGGGCCGAGCACTGCGCCGGAGTTCCTCTTCCCAATCGCGTAGGCGTGCAGGTAGACAGTTCTCTCGGCCTCGAAGAGCGACGACAGCATTGGGTGGTGTCGCAGGTCCTCGAGTTCTGCCCACATCCGCTCGCGTTGTTTCCGAGAGATGCGACTCTTGTGTCGGTGTGGAAAGCGGGGTGCCTGCGGCCACCCCATGATCTCCGCCAAGTGCAATATGAACGAATCCGCCTGACCGACCACTCCGACAAGTGCCATTTCGTCGAGATAGGCGAGGACGCTCGGAACCGCATCGATGAGGTCGTCTGTGCGGCCCACCGGCCGCTCGACGATCCCGACATGCAGCGAGGCTGTCTGAAAAATTGCAAATCGCGGGCGCGCCAATATAAATTCACGAAATTCCAGCAGCCGCGATGCGGCGTGATCGGGGACGTGGCGATCACGGCGCATATAGAGATAATTGGAAATGACCTGATCGCGCGGCTCGCGCAGAAGGGTAATAATGTGGGCTCTGCCGCGCAACAGCGCTGCTGCGCCGTGCTCTGGGTGTCCATGGATGAATTGTCCGGGGGTCAAGCCGCGTTCGACCAGTTCGGCGATCAACGTGGCCGACAAGCTGCCGCCCTTGTTGTAAACGGCCAACTCAGGCAGCACCATTTTGCCAATTGCCTTAATCAGGCTGATTCCCGCGGTCTTCGGCACGTGGTGAAAGAACAGCGGACGGCCAACCCCATACCGAGCCGGATCACGACTCGTCAAGCGGCGCAGCCACCAGCCGTTGGGCCGGCGCGCCAGCGACTCAATGAGAATCGACACCGGTCTGATCGGTTCGCCGAGGTTTCTGGACGAGTTCACTGCAATCCGCGCTGACAGTCGGCCGATTATGACACTCTCGACGCATCCTCACATATTTTGCGGGAGGCCCTGCAGCGGTAGCCGCAGTATGCTCTGCCCAGATAACTGGGCCTCTCACAACCAGAAGCACGAAATCTTCTTCATATCTGACGAGCAAAATTCGATTGCTCCGGGCTTCTACGAACCGTCCGCACAAGAAATCAGGTTTAGTGAATGAGTCTTCCCGATCCTGACCTATCGTGGAAGCGCCAAACCGTTTTAAACAGGTTGCTTGTTAGATACACCGATGGTATCGAGCGCTTTTGTTTCTTGGGTGGGAATAGGAATGCTATCTCGGGTAAATACATCATGGGTGATACCCTTGGAGCGTCCTCTAGTCGGATGGTTGGCGGCGAGACTCCCGCTCGGGGTTACGCCAGATCACTTGACACTAACTGGATTTGTTGGCGCACTCATCTGCGGTCTCGCCTATGGGGCCTCATGGCTGTCGTCATCCTTTTTGTGGCTCGCCAGCGCCGGCTTGATCATAAACTGGTTCGGTGACTCGCTGGACGGCACTCTGGCCCGGTTTCGCAAGATCGAACGTCCCCGCTACGGTTTCTTTATCGACAACACCACGGATTTTCTGTCTCTGCTATGCGTTTTCTTCGGTCTCGGCATATCGCCATACATGCGCTTTGGTGTCGCGTGTCTTGGACTGGTTGCATATTACATGGCATCGTTCTTTAATCTCATCAGATCTTTCGATACTCAGGTCATGCAGATAGGCTATTATGGCATTGGGCCGACAGAAATCCGCCTCGCTCTGATTTGCTACAATTTCTTTCTCCTGACGATTGGTGATTGGCCGGTGAAAACTCCGATGGGTTTGATGTCTCTGATAGATTGCTCTGTAATCATAGCATTTGCCGCGGTCCTGGTGTCCTTCCTGGTGATGGTATGGTCTGAAGGGCGTCGCCTCGCGCAAGAAGAGGGTTCCCTTCGCGCAGAGTAAGGCCGAGCTGAGCGGACCTCACCTACCTCGCTGAGCGCCCTTAGTCACGAACGCGATGCAGCGGGTACGAGCGGCTCGTTAGTTCTCGGCAGCAACGGCTGCGCAAGCAGGTAATGTGGAAGATGAAATTTCCGCTCGCGAAACTCGTCGAGGCCGAATTCCAACCGCAGCCGGTCCTCCGGCGATCGAGCTCGAGCGGTCCGGAATAGCCGGTCCCAGATCGAAAAGGCTTGGCCAAAGTTGGCGTTCGCCTCGGCGTTGGCTCGCGAGTGGTGCACGTGATGGAACTCGGGTGTGACGAGCAGCCTGCCGAGGATCGCGCCGAGCCATGATGGAAATTCGAGATTTGCATGTGCGACGAGTTCGACCACAAATGCAACCCAAGTATAGGCCGCGATCTCTGCCGGCGAGAGGCCGACTACTAGAACGACGCCGCCGACCAGAGCACCATTGAAGATCGCTTCGACAGGATGATGTCGAAAGGTCGTGCTGGCATCAACTTCCGGGTCGGAGTGATGCACGGCATGAAAGCGCCAAAGAACCTCGACCCGGTGCAATAGCCGGTGCTGGGCATAGGCCAGGGCGTCCAAGCCGGCGATCGCAACGATGAACCGCATCGGGCTCGGCAGCCCCAAAGCATCGAGCAGGCTGCTCTGCCCTGATTGCGAAACAAAAGCCGCCGCAAAGGCGGTCACGGTCGGCAGCACGAAGAGGCCGTTGGAAAGGACGCAGAGGGAAAGATTTCCGACCCATCGTCGCGAGGTCGTGTCGGACCGCGCCCGCAACGGCCGAACGAGCTCGGCCGCCGCGACGATCGTCAACCATGCAAAAATGGCCAGCGTCGGCATCAGTCCCGGCTGGCTTCCCGGCTCCGGCAGCGGGATCGTAGGAGCCGCAACCGACGGACCGGCGAGACACCACAGCCCGGGAACGACGATAAACATGCGAGGCCAGTGTCTCGGCATGGTGCAATTCGTTGTCAGCGTTCGCTCCGGCGGATCATGCCGAACCTCGAATTCGGCCGGACCGGGCGACGCGGGTCGGCCCGAGCAGCAGCGGCTTGCTCGCGCCGCCTTCCGGGCTGCTGTAGGTGCCGGTCGGATGCCGGACGTCCAGCCAAGTTGACGTGAGCGGCTGCTTGAACAGGAGGGTCCAAAGATAATTTGCCGCGTATCTCGACAGGACTGTGACAAGGCCCTCTCGCGCGAGCCGCCGTCCCGAAGAAAGGGCACGCAAGGAAAGGGTGAATCTGACCACCCCTACCTTGCTGAGGCGACGCGCGAGCTCGGCGTCCTCGCCCCAAAACCGGAACTCCGGGTTGAACCCTCCCGCAGCCTCGAGAGCCATCTTGGAGACGATGCAGTTGCCGCCGAGCATCACCGATCCGGTTCGGAGGACGAACCTGGTCAGCAGGTGGACGATATATGCACAACGATAAAATCCAGCCGCGACGAGCCGCGCCCATCTATCGAGGTCGTAGTGATTGACCGGACCACTCAGGGCGACGAGGTCCGGGCGACGTGAAAATTCAGCCAGCGCCGTGCTCAGCCAGCCCTCGGGCAGTATCGTATCGGCGTCGATATTGGCTATGAGCTCACCATCGGACGCCGCACATCCGGCCCTACGCGCCTGAACCAGCCCTCTTTGCGGCTCATCGACGACCTTGACGCCGGGGGTTGACGAGGCAATTTGGCGCGTCGCGTCGGTGCTGGCGTTGTTCACGACGATGATTTCCGCGCGGCAGCGGGTTCGCGCAATCTCCGCGCGGATCGCCGCGAGGCACGAGGCGATCAGAGCCTCCTCATTGTACGCAGGGACCACAAAACTGACCAGCACGTCCGACAATCCGGCTCCGACGAAGTCTATCCGCCTGAAGATTAGGAAAACTCATCGATCGGTCGCAGGCGCAGCATACCCCCGAGCGCACACAACCGCGGTCAACTGAAAGGCGTAGGCCCAAGGTGTAGAGCAAACTATCGCAAAGGTCGAGAACTTGTTAGCCATAACTCCGGGGGCGCGCCTGGACGGGAGGGCACACCATCAGCGCACAGGTGCTGAGTGTCAGCGGCGGCTTGACGATAGCGGATTGAAGCGCGAGCTTCCTCGCTTTCGCCAGGGGAGGAACCGAATGATGTCCAGCTATAGGTCGCCGACAACGGCCGCGGTGCTGTTGATCGCTCTTGCGGCACCCGTCGAGGCACAGGTCCCACCCGATCCGGGTGCGGCGGCGAACATTCGCGAGAGCCAGGCATACGAGCAGGCATTGCGCAGCAATTCCGCCTTGCGTGCCAAGCGCATGCAACAGGAATGCGGCCCGATCACCGATCCCGAGCTTCATGCGAGCTGCGTCAGCTCGTTCCAGGCCAACGGCCAGGCGCCAGCGTCCCGGAAGCGCCAGCAGTAAGCCATTCTAGGAGGAAATCGAAATGCCGAACCCCGCTCCAGGTTTTGCCACCCGCCCCGATTATCGCGTCGACCTTGTGCCGGAGAGCCGGCGCGTCAAGGTCGTCTTTGGCGGTATGACCGTCGCCGACAGCACCGCGGCGCGGCGCTGCGAGGAGACCGGCCACGGACCGGTGCACTATCTTCCGCAAAAGGATGTCCGGCTCGATCTGTTGCACCCAACCGAACACCACACCCGCTGCCCCTACAAGGGCGAAGCCTCGTACTGGACGATAGAGGTGCCAGCGGGAAACGGCGCCGTGCGGCGGTCGGAGAACGCCGTCTGGGCGTATCCCACACCCTATGACGAGGTGCCGGGTCTCGCCGGCTACTACGCGTTCTATAGCAACCGGGTCGACTCGATCACGTTGAGCTGAGCCCGCCCGACATGCATCTGACGCAAAACTGGGAGATCCGCAAACCCGGCGCCTCGTCGCGCGGCGGGATCGTCGCATCGCAAAACGCGACCGCCGCGAGGGTCGGCACCGATATCTTGATGGCAGGCGGCACCGCTGTCGATGCCGCCGTCGCCACCGCATTTGCGCTCGCCGCAGTCGAGCCGTGGAACAGCGGGCTCGGCGGGATCGGGTTCATGGTCGTGCAGCAGGCCGGCGCCGACCGGGCCGAGGTCGTCGATTTTGGCCCGATCTCGCCGCGAGGGCTCGATCTGGCGATCTTTTCGCTCACCGGCGAGATGCGGACCGAGCTGTTCACCTGGCCGCAGGTCGTCGGCGACCGCAACATGCACGGCCCGCTGTCCTTTACGGTCCCCAGTGCCGTGCGCGGCTACGCGCTGGCGCTGGAGCGCTTCGGCCGGATGCCATGGCGCGAATTGGTCGCACCGGCGGCGGCACTCGCGCGAGCGGGTTTGCCGGTCGACTGGTTCACGACGGTCAAGGTCGCGAGTGCCGCGGCCGACCTGCGGCGCTACGAGGAGAGCCGGCGGATCTGGCTGCCCGACGGTCTGCCGCCGATATGTCCGGCCGATGCCGGTGATGCGAGCCTGCAGCTCGGCCGTTTGGCCGCGACCCTCGAGCGGCTCGCCGAGGCCGGTCCGACCGATTTTTATCAGGGCGAGATCGCACGCTCGATCACCGCCGACACCCGCGCCGGCGACGGGGTGCTGTCGGCCGAGGATCTCGCCCGCTACCGTGCGCGCATCGTCCCGGCGCTCGACATCACCTATCGCGGCGCGGTGTTCCAGACCGCCCCCGGCCTGACCGCCGGGCCGACCCTGGCGCGGGTTCTCGGACGGCTCGCCGAGCGGCGCTTTGCCGGGGGCCGCCCCGACGCCGCCTTTTTCGAAGCGGTGATCGAGGCGCTGAAGCACGCCTATGCCGAGCGGCTCGACACGATGGGCGACAGCGAAGCCGGGCCGCCAACTTCGACAACCCACATCACGGCGGTCGATCGCCAGGGCGGCCTCGCCGCCCTAACCACGACGTTGCTGTCGAGCTTTGGCAGCCGCTACGTGCTGCCGGGTACCGGCATTCTGATGAATAACGGGGTGATGTGGTTCGACCCGCAGCCCGGCCGGCCGAATTCGATCGGGCCCGGCAAGCGGGCATTGACCAATATGTGCCCGGTCGTCGTCGCCCGCGACAAGCGGCCGTGGTTTGGGCTCGGCGCCTCGGGTGGACGGCGCATCCTCGGCGCGGTGCTGCAGATGGCGAGCTTTGTCGTCGATTTCGGCATGGATCCGTTCACCGCCGCGCACCACCCGCGCGTCGATGTCAGCGGCAGCGAGCGGATCGGGCTCGATCGCCGCCTTCCGCCGGCAATCCTCGAGCGGCTGTCGGCGCAACCCGGCGCCGACCTCGTCGAGCACGGCGCCTTTCCGGCCCGCTTTGCTTGCCCGAACCTGGTGTTGCGTGGCGCCGACGGGGTCAATCACGGCATTACCGATGTGATGTCGCCGTGGTCGGGTGCGGTGGCGGAGCCCGAGCGCGGGTGAAGGCAGCCGTACTTTTCGCTCTGCTGCTGGCCCCGGCAGCGCTCTCGGCCTGGGGGTTCGAAGCGGCCGGGTTCGCGGCACAATGGACGGCGAGCGATCCGCCGATCAACCTTGCCCATATCGACTACGGCGGGATCAACCGGCACGGCGAGGCGGTCGGCTATCACCACCGGCCGAATGGGGTCGACCCGCCCGGCGCACGGGTCGAGCGGATCGTGCAGCCGCCCGATGCGAACGGCGTCTACCGGGCCCGGGTCGCGCTGCGCGATCCCGCCACCGGCGACTGGATCGACAAGAAGGCGCCGTCCACCTTCTTCCCCGACACGATGTCCGACACGGAGGTCGTCGAGGCGGTGCTCGCCGCCTTCCAGGCCGGCCGCCGGCGCGGCGATGGCCGGTTCATTGGTGCTTCGGGCCGCGGCTTCGCGATCGAGGGATGGTACCAGTACGGGCGGATCAACGCCGCCTACCCGCTGCGCGGCCCGTGATGCCGGGTCTGGTCCGCATTCGCCGGGACCCGGCCGGATTTCTCCAAGGGCGAGCGCGGCCCGGCACCGGGCGTCATGGCAAGACACTCGCGAGCTTTTTGCAAAGCGACATCCAGGGCGACATCGACACCGCTCGGCTGCTGCTCGCGGAGGTCGCGGCGGCCGAGCGCGGCGAGACCCTGCGTCCCGGCGGGGCCGGCAACGCCTTTTCGGTCACGGTCACACCGGGCGGTGCGGTGATCAGAAACGCCGTCCTCGCGGGGGCCGCGCCCGAGCCTTACACTCTGGCCGAGCTGCGCGCCGCGCTGGAGGCCTGGATCACCGCTATCGAAGCCGCGCGCTCACGCAATGGCTGACCCGCATTTTCCCTGCCGGCCGGGAACATACAGCGAAAATCCCGATTCCCGGCGGCCGAGCGACCACGCCCAGGCCAGCAAGCCGTTGATATCTGGAAAGATCGGAATGCAAATTCCCTATATGACCGAACAGGGAAATAAATCCGGCGAACAGGGAGGTAAAATCGCCGATCAGGGAATTAAATCTCCCGAGCACGGAATGCACGATATTCGCCCATGAACGATGCCTCTGCGGTCCGCGTCGACACGCGCAAGCCGGTCGTGCGCCCACGCGACGCCGCCTCGCTGATCCTGTTGCGCGGCGAGGGCAGGACGCTCGAGGTCGTGGCCGGTCGCCGCCCGCTCGATGTCAAATTCATGCCCGGGGTTTATGTCTTTCCGGGCGGCGCGATCGATCCGCCGGACCGGATCGCCTGGAGCGTCGAGTGCGGAGCCGAAGCGCTGGGCATCAGGCTCGCCCGCTCGGCCCGCGCGGCGTTGCGCGAGACCTGGGAGGAGGCCGGCATTCTGATCGGCCGGCCCGAGAGCCGGTCGTCGGTGCTACCGGCGCCGGCGCCGGTCGAGCGCGCCTATCTCGAGCGAGGCCTGGTAGCGGCGATGGATGTTCTCACCTATGTCGGCCGAGCGATCACGCCGTCCCACTCGTTCCGTCGCTTCAACACCCGATTTTTTCTTTGCGATGGCGGCAATGTCTTTGGTGAGCCGGCGGCGAGCGACGAGCTCGAAGACGTCGGCTGGCACCCGGTAGGGCATCCGGCGTTCGCGTCGTTTCGCGACGTGACGCGGTTTATGCTGGCCCGCGCGATCGCACTGCGCCAGGGAAACGCGAGCGGGGCCGCACCGCTCTTCTACTGGGCGAAGAACGCCCGCCGGATCGGCGTTTGCCGCGAGGCTGGCGGCTCGAGCTAGAGGGTGCTCAGCGCGCTTCGGTGCCGAGCGCGATGGCCGGTGCCGGCGCCTCCTCTTCCTCCTCGCCGAGCTTGATCGCGCGGCCATGGGTCTCGACACCGAGAAACAGGAACGACAACCCGACCAGCAGCATGCAGAAGGCCAGGAACAGAAAGGCCGGGAACACGGCTTCCGCGGTCGCCTTGGGCGAGACGATGTTACTGGTGCCGGCGATCAGCGCGAGGCTGAACGGACCGAGGATCTTGCCGACGCCGTTCGCCGTCTGGCCGAGACCGGAGGAGCGCGCCCCCATGCGCACGCCGTAGCTCTCCACCGTGTAGGGTGCCAAGTTCGAGAAGCCGCCCTCGATACAGAAGGTCGAGCAGCACAACAGGATCACCAGCAGCGGCAGCCCGCCGACAAAGACGCCGTTGTAGTATCCCGCAGCGGCGAGAGCGATCACGCCTCCGAAGCCCCACAACACGCCTAGCGCGCGTCGACCCATCAGCGGGGCGATCAAGGTCACGATGATCTTGCCGGTGACGCCGGCGGCCGACACGAAGACGAAGTATTTGGCGGCTTGCGGGACCGGCACCTTGAGGAGCAGCGCGATGATGGTCGGTCCCCATAGATACACGCCATAGCCCGCCGTCGATGACCCGCCCCAGATCAGGATGGTCTCCCAGAACATCCGCGGCTGGGAGAGGAGGTCGAGCAGATTGCCGCGCGGCACGACGGTCGGCGGCACCGTCGGCAACGGGACCGACTGAAGCGGTGCGCCGAGATGCCTTGCGACTTCGGCGCGCGCCTCGGAGAACTTGCCCTTGGCGGCAAGCCAACGCACCGATTCGGGTGTGAACAGCCACACCAGCACGGCGATGACCGCCGCGACAAAGCCGAGCAATGCGACGCCGCGCCAGCCGAAAGGCCCGAGCAGCGCCGCCGAAATTAGCGGGGCGAGAAAGCCGCCGGCCGAGGCGAACACCACATAGAAGCTCGTCGCAAAGGTGCGGTGTCGGGTCGGGGTGAGCTCCACGACCATGGTCAAGGCGGGTGTCACCGCCGCCGTCAAGCCGACACCAACAAAGAAGCGCAAAATCGCGAAGAGCCACCACGCGCCATCGGGGATCGTCGCAATCAGCCCGGAACTGAGCGCGCAGATAAACGTCCCAATCACGATCTGGTATTTGCGCCCCCAGGCGTCAGAGAGGGCACCGAAAACCAGCGCGCCGAGGATCGCGCCGATGCCGCCGCTGTAGAGGATCACCGCCGATTGGCCATAGGTCAGGTGCCACTGCGGACCGACCACCGCCAGCAGGTATCCGACGACGAGAAAATCGAAAAAGTCGAAGACGAAGACCGCCGACATCAAGATAAAGGTCACCCAGTAGCGGCGGTTGAGTGTCGCGCCGTCGAAGAGAGCCAAGAGGTCGTCGGAAGTCTGTCCGGCCATGATTTCCCCCCGGTGCATTGTTTGCGTTCCGCGATTGCCCGTTTGATTATGCCTCAACCGGGGGATCGTCAACCGCCGTTGTCGCGCGCACCCACCGGAAGCCGGTCCTGATCATCCGGTGGTTCCTCGATGTTTTAGCCACCAGCAGCGCGCCGCGGCGATTGCCCAAATTGCTTCGAGCAATCCAAACGACCAAGCTCCCTGAAGAAACCCATAAATCGAGCCAAATGCGCACGCTGCGGCAAATGCCAAGATAAACCAAAGGCTGCGGTCTTCCAGAGCGTAGGTGACCAGCATGGCGGTGACGGCCAGCAATCCAAAAGCGTTAAGGATGTCGGTGTCGTTCCCGTGGAAGCCCCCCTTCGAGACAGCCCGCTTGTCCTGGGGCGCCGCCGCAGGCTGCGTCTCGAAGAGGTTTCCTCAGCCCTTCGAGACCTCGCTCCGCGAGGCACCCCAGGGTGAGGTGAGGTCTCTGAAATAGCAGACCCATCCTGCGGAGTCCGGATGCGGGCGTCTCGAAGGATGGCGAGCCGGCGACATTTCCGTCGCTAGCGCGCCTTAGAGGCCGTGGCGGGTCGGCAGCCCGGCCGTCTTCCACTCGGGAAACCCATCCTCGAGCCGGCGCGCGCGATAGCCACTTCGACGCAGCAAGGCGACCGCCTCGAACGAGAGGACGCACCACGGGCCCCGGCAATAGGCGACAATTTCCTGATCCGCCGGTAGCTCGGCCAAGCGCTGTTCCAACTGCGACAGCGGGATGTTCAGCGCATCGGGCAAATGGCCGTAAGCAAACTCGTCCGCCGGGCGGACATCGAGGACGATCGCGGTTCCGCAGCGCAGCCGGTCGATTAAGTCACGTCGGGACACCGGCTCAAGCTCGTCGCGCGCCCGGAAATAGCTTGCCGTCACCCGGGCGATCTCGGCGCTGTTGCGCTCGCCGATCCGGCTGAGGGCGCTCAAGAGGCCCACCACCACATCGTCGCCGGCGAGCCGATAAAAGATGCGCTTGCCTTCGCGTCGGCCCTCGACGAGCGCGGCGCGGCGGAGAAGCTGCAAGTGCCGGGACGTGTTGGCGAGGGTCAGGCCGGCGCGCCCGGCCAGATCCTCGACGCTGCGCTCCCCCTGCCCGAGCTGCTCGAGCAGCTCGAGACGATGCGCATGGCCGAGCGCCTGGGCGATCCCGGCGAGGCTGGCGAAAACATGTTGTTTCGGACCCACGCTTGACATTTCATTCTTTCTTGAGATCAATCACAATACTAATTGAATATTGAACGCCTCACGCTCGAGCCAACCGATCGCCGCGCCACGGGAGGCCGATATGATCCTCCGTCAGTTTCTCCACACCGACCCGGTTGCGATCTCCTACCTGTTCGGCTGCGGCGGGCACGCCGTCTGTGCCGTTGTCGACCCGGTGGGTGATATCGCACCATATCTGCGGGTGGCCGACAACACCCGCATGTGCATCCGCTTTGTCATCGATACCCACATCCATGCCGACCACCGTTCGGCCGGCCGTACGCTCGCCGCCGAGGTAGGTGCGGAATATGTCCTGCACGCCGGAGCTGACGTGGCGTTTCCGTATTGTCCTGTGAAGGACGGCGACCGGCTGCCGATCGGCAACGTTGTGGTGGACGTCATGCACACACCAGGTCACACGCCCGAGCATATTTGCCTTCTGGTCACCGACCGCACGCGGGCCGACGAGCCGTGGTTCGTGCTGGCCGGCCATACACTGATGGTCGGCGATGTCGGCCGGACCGAGCTTGTCGATGAGGCCGCGAATGCCGCGCTTACGCTGTTTGCCAGCCTGCAGCGGTTGAAGGCGCTGCCGGACCATATCGAGGTGTTGCCCGGTGCCTTTGCGGGCTCGGTGTGTGGTCGTCGGCTCAGCGGCAAGCCGTCTTCCACCATCGGTTTCGAGCGACGGCACAACACGGCCTTCCGGATCGGTATAGCTGACGAATTCGTCGCGCTGATGACGGCTGACATCCCACCTGCGCCACCCGGCGCGACGGATTTGCGTGCCTGGAACAGCGGGCGTCGGGCCGTTGCGGCCGAATGACCGGCGATGGCGGACGCCGCGAATACCGCGTCGGCCAATGCGATCGGCATCGCGCTCGGGCTGCGCGAGAACTGGCAGCAGTTCGCGCTCCTGGTGCTGATCAATGCCTTTGTCGGAGGCATGGTCGGCCTCGAACGGACGCTGGTTCCGCTGATCGGCAGCGAGACGTTTCAACTCGCTTCGACGGCCGCGGTCACCTCGTTCATCGTCAGCTTCGGGATTGTCAAAGCGCTCACCAATCTCGTCTCGGGTCAGCTTGCCGACGCATGGGGCCGCAAAAAGACGCTGATCCTCGGCTGGGCTGTCGGCCTTCCGGTGCCGTTCCTGATCATGTGGGCACCGGCCTGGGGCTGGATCGTCGCCGCCAACGCGCTGCTCGGAGTCAATCAAGGGCTTGCGTGGTCGATGACGGTGATCATGAAGGTCGATCTCGTCGGTCCTCGGCAACGCGGCCTCGCGGTCGGTCTCAACGAGTTCGCCGGCTACCTCGCGGTCGGACTGACCGCGTTCCTGACCGGTTATCTCGCCACACTCTACGGCTTGCGGCCGGTCCCGTTCTATCTCGGGATCGGCTACGCCGCAGCCGGGCTCGGGCTCTCGGCTGCGCTCGTTCGGGACACCCGCGAGCATGTCGACCTGGAGCGCCGCCAGCATCCGCGCGTGGAGAGTCGGCTGAGCTTTGCGGATATCTTCCTGCGGACCTCGCTGACCGACCGCAACCTGTTCGCGGCATCGCAGGCCGGTCTGGTCAACAATCTCAATGACGGCATGAGCTGGGGGATTTTTCCCTTGTTCTTTGCCGCCGCGGGTCTCGGCGTCGAGCGGATCGGCATCTTGAAGGGCGTCTATCCGGCGATCTGGGGTATCTTGCAGGTGGTCACCGGGCCGCTCAGCGACCGCTGGGGGCGGAAGGGCCTGATCGCTGCCGGGATGTGGGTGCAGGCGGTCGGCCTGTTTACCATCGCCGGGCTCGGCGACTTCCGCTGGTGGCTATTCGGTAGCGTGCTGCTCGGGCTCGGCACCGCAATGGCCTACCCGTGCCTGCTCGCCGCGGTATCGGATGCCGCCGGCCCTTCCTGGCGTGCTCGCGCGCTCAGTGTCTACCGGTTCTGGCGCGACCTCGGCTACGCGATCGGCGCCCTGACAGCGGGGCTGCTGGCCGCGGTCGTCGGGTTCGGTGCGACGATCGCAGCGATCGGAGCGCTGACTTTTGCGTCCGGGATTGTCGTCGCCGGGGCGATGCAGGAGCAGCGGCGCCGACCGCAAGCCCCAGGGCCGGCAAATCGCCCGACCCGTCATCGGAGAGGAGGATGGAAATGAGTGATGACTTGCTCGTTGACGCAAACGCGCTGCGCGAGGAGGTGAAAGCGAAATACCGCGCGGTCGCCCTCGATCCGCACGGCAGCTACCATTTCCACACGGGACGTCCGCTGGCGCGCCGACTGGGCTACGATGAGGCGATCCTCGACGAGTTGCCGGACAGGGCAGTCGAGGCTTTTGCCGGTGTCGGCAACCCGTTCTCGCTCGGCGCCGTGAAACCGGGGGAGCGAGTCGTCGATCTCGGGTCCGGAGGTGGCTTCGACTGCTTTATCGCCGCCCGACAGGTGGGGCCTCAGGGTCGCGTCGTCGGCATCGATATGACCGAGGAGATGCTGGGACGGTCGCGCGCCGCCGCAGCCGCGCTGCAGCTGCGCAATGTCGAGTTTCGTCGAGGCGCGATCGAGGACATGCCGATCGACGATGGCTGGGCCGACGTCGTGATCAGCAACGGCGTCATCAACCTGTGCGCCGACAAGCGCCGGGTCTTCACCGAGATCATGCGAGTGCTCAAGCCGGGTGGGCGTTTGCAGTTTGCCGATATCGCAACAGGAAAGCCGGTGCCGGAAGCGGCGCTCCGCAACATCGAGTTGTGGACCGACTGAATTGCCGGCGGCCTGCCGTGCGCAGGCTGGCGTCAGATGCTGGAGCAGAGCGGGTTCGTCGATATCGAGATCGGCCGGCGGGTCGACACCTTCGGTGGGGCAGGCGGCGAGAGCAAGGCACGGCTGTTCGAGGTCTATGGCTACGCCTTTCACGCACGCAAATCGAGATAAGCGGGCGGCCAAGCGCTCGATCCTTTTAGGTCGAGCGCGGCGCGGCTGCGTTCCAGCGGGAG
>Ga0306926_10002647_pt1 | contig 18234 bp, 10 predicted proteins | sample flu12Cox44000178_FD_203759 | JGI IMG/M metagenome (GOLD analysis project Ga0306926, IMG submission 203759) | Lab enrichment of tropical soil microbial communities from Luquillo Experimental Forest, Puerto Rico - flux8day.12C.oxic.44.000.178 (v2)... | ecosystem: Environmental > Terrestrial >... | reverse complement strand
CCTGTTCTGGCTCGGCGATCACAGCGGCGCCGCCGCCGCAACGCCGGCGCCGGCACCCGGACCGGCGCCGTCAGGCGGTGACGCGCGCAGCGTGACCGCAGGACCAGGACCGAAGCGGCCCGCGAAGCCGACGACGACGGCGAGCGTCTGACCGCTGACAGGAAAGTGGTGGACGACTAGGGGCGGCCATTCACGAGCGGGGTGCAACCGCTCCACCAGTGGCTATACTCTGCATCAGGACAAGTATAACGTGTGGGTCAAAAGCACGCACACGACCGGACGCCGGCGTGCGTAATGGCGCTGATTTGGTGTGCCCGGTGGGGGAGACAATGCTCGGAGTCGCCGGGGTTCAGTGGCGTCGGATTGTGCCGCTGTGTATCGTGTTGTTCGTGGGATCGTGTGCCCCGCTAATCGCGGAATTCAGTCTTGAGTCCTACAAGAACGCAACGACGCTGAAGGCCGAAACCGCTGCACTCATTGATAAAGCGGGGGAGCCCTACTCTGCGCACGCAAAGGAAGTCGCCGCGCTCACGACCAAGATGAACGCAGCGTACGAATTCGCGGCCGGCCTTCCGAGCAACCAGCTCTCGGCAAAGCAATGGCAGATTATGCGTGACCCGAATCGGAACCTGTACGGCGGCTTCGTAAGCCTTTGGAAAGATCAGGGAACACTATCGCCGGCATTTCGGAGGGAAAAGAAGACCCAGATAGGCCGCGCCTTCGATTACATCATCTGCTTGGAGGCGAACAAGAAGGAGGCCACGCCATGTCCCGTGGCCGCTAGTCAGTGATGTGAAAATCCGCCTCGGCCATCCACGTGCATGAGGATCACAGACCATGAGCGCCTTTACGGATTTCGAAAAGGCTGTCGTTGCGGGCGTACCGGCCCTCGCGAAAGGTGCCCTTAAAGACTTCGCCACTCAAGCTCAGAGCGATGCTCGAAGTTTCCTGAGACAAGCGAAGGAGGGTTTGCGGCGCTGGACAAGGGAGCTGAGAGACAATGAGCTGACAAAAGCCGAATTCGCCGACCTCGTGAAAGGTCAGAAGGACTTGGCAGAGCTCGCTGCATTGACGCAGGCCGGATTGGCACTCGCTGCGCTGCAGAGATTTCGTGATGGATTGATGAAGCTTGTTATCGACACGGCATTCAAAACCTTTCTGCCGTAACTGGACCAACCAAAGACCTTACACAGATTCGTGGTAGCGGCAGTCACGGCGCCTTGCGCGCCTCAGAACGGCAGGCCGGCGTAGTTCTCCGCAAACGCGATAGCCGCAGCACGCAACGATGCCGCTGACGCTTGGTCGTCGGAGCGGGGGAGGACTTTGAAATTGGATTTCCATCGCGAGTAGCCGGTAAAACCCTTGCGATGCCAGCGCACGGCAGTCTCGGGCCTGACGATGCTCAGGGCATGCAAGAATATCGAGGGTAGCGACAATAGAGCCAGACGAAGAGGGCGCGGTCGATCCAACGCAAATGCAGTCGACGGCGCGGCGTGCGCTGCTGCAGCACGTTGAGCTGATGCCGCAGTATCAAGATTTCGGCCTCCAGCCGCGGCCGCGGCTTGAAGAAGTCGCACAGCATACGGAACAACAAGAGGCCGATTGCTAACATTCGGGGATCATGTTCTGATTCGTCGGTGACTGCGAGTCAAATGGATAGAGTTTTCGGAAGCGCCAAGGCGTAGTGGGGGAGTCATGATGGTCAAAGAGTTCAGCGGCAAGAAATGGGTAGGGAAATTTCCCGATGCCAAAACGACGGCCTCGCTTTCAAATGATTTCAGGCCAGGTTGCGAAGCCTTCATTCTGGCAATGCGCTCAGCCGGGGCGACCGTTACCGTGACATCGACCCGCCGTCCCGCCGAGCGCGCTTATCTCATGCATTTCTGTTGGCGGATTTTCAAGCAAACGATCAATCCGCAAAACGTCCCTGCAAAGGCCGGCGTCGACATTGAATGGGTGCACACAAAGGCCGACGGCTCAATCGATCTTGCAGCCTCTCGCGCCGCGGCCAAGGCGATGGTCAACGCCTACGGCATCGCGTATCCGCCGGCGCTCAAGAGCCGCCATACCGAGGGACGCGCCATCGATATGACCATCAAATGGAGCGGCAATTTGGTCATTGCCAACCGCGACAACACTCCGACGACGGTAACCACCACGCCGCGCAACGGCTTCAATCTTGCACTACGTAAGGTGGGTAAAACCTATTGCGTCACTAAGAACGCGAGCGATCCCCCGCACTGGTCGACCGACGGGAAGTGAGCACGCGATGGTGGAGGTTGATTGTCACCGCCACCCATGGCCACCCGCGTTACAGGACTACCTGTAGGTTCAAGTTATTCCTTTGATGTGAGAGGCACCGAGTGCAAGTCGGGAACTTGTGGATCGTTTGGACAGAATACCCCACTGTGAGGCAGCTCACACAGCACGATAGCCGGCTAGATTATGCTGCCAGAAAATAGTTGGCCACATGGCGCACCGACATTCGGACAGTGAGGGACCATGGCCGAGTTTTGCTTTAGCAACCGCCATTCCCGAACGACCGCCTATATAGCTAGACCAAGAAGAAGATTCGCTGTTGGAGATAAAGCGATCCTTAGTATCGCTCTAACGAGGAGAATAGGAATGCCAGCGCTCTAATTTCTGATAGTGCCCAGGTGTGCCACGGAGGAACAAACCTATGTCCCTGACAAGCAAGTTTCTTTGGATCGTAAATATGAATACGGAAACCTCTGAAACGGCGTTCTCTAAGCATGCCCTGGCCATCGGCGCGACCGGCGTGTGTATCCGAACTTCGTCGAAAAGATTTCCGGGGACAATAAAGCGGTTTCATGACCTGAACATGAAGGTCTATGCGTGGCGGTGGCCATCAGCGTCGAAGGTTGGCGCGCTCAATGAGGCCAAAAACGTGGCGAAGAATCTAATTCCAGCAGGACTTGACGGCTACATCGTTGACCCCGAGTCCGACAAAGCCGGTGCGGCGAATGACTGGAACAGGTCCAAACTTGCTCCGCTGGCAGCCGAGTTCTGCTCTACGATTAAAGATGCGGCCCCAGCTTCGTTTGTTTTTGCGACCACTTCTGGCTGCGTCTATCCCGCTGCAAACATGAAGCCAAATATTCCGTGGAAGGAGTTTTTCACGGCGAGCAACGTGCTTCTCCCGCAGACTTATTGGCGATGGACCAATCCCTCGACTGGACAGCGGGGTCAAAAAATAAATGGCGGAACGCCAGCGGCGGCGATCACCAAGGGAGTTCCCGCGTGGAAGGCGAAATCGCTTGGCAAGCCGATTATTCCGATGGCGGGTGAAGTGGATGTTGTTAGAGCGGATGAGATAGCGGCTTACGGCGTTGAATTACAGAAAATGAACGTGACTGAAGGCCACTTCTATACGGACAACGGCCAGATTCCGGTCACGAACTTAGCGGCAATGAAGGCCCTATGAAAGGCTTTGACGCCCTCCATACCACTCCACAGCCGGCCACAGGGCTCACGCTATCCTACTCCAAGTGCTCCGCCGGCCTTTATTCCCATGGCCGGGACACTTCCGAGACACCGAGGATAGACCATGGCTTGCCGCCCGTTCCAGCACGCTGGAAACCCGCACAGCCCGACTCAATTTGCCGGTGCGCAAGAAGCCCCACCACTTCCGTATCGCCGCAACAAGGTCTGCCCGAAACCAGCAATAACATTATTATCCAGAAAGGACTGGCATTCGGCCGCGCTTGGAGCGGTACTGTGTCAATCCCGAGCGCATGTCGCGCTCCGAGATCCTGCCCCGCCGGCTCGTTGGCCGAGGTGGGGCTTTGGTGGTGCGGCGCGACGCCGCCATCAACCGAAACGGAGGATCTCGATGTCAAAGTCTGCGAAGAAGCGATCACCTCGGACAGCACACACCGAAACGACTGCCGCAAAGCCGTCGTCGCTGGCAATGGCCAATCCCCCGCGGCCGTATAAAGCCGATCCGGGGCTCGAAGCAGTCTCGCGTCATCGCGATGCTGCAATCGCCCGCCGGTGCGACGATTGCTGCGATGATGAAAGCCACGGGCTGGCAGCAGCATTCGGTGCGCGGATTCCTTGCTGGCGTGGTGCGCAAGCGCCTCAAGCTCAAGCTCGGGTCGAAGAAGGTGGACGGCATCCGCGTCTACCAGATCGCTGGCGTGGAAAAGAGCAAGCGCGCGCCTCGCAAGTCCGAGCGCCTGATCTGGAGGCGCGTCACTGAACTGTAAGTCTCCCGAACAGATCCGGGAGACTCTCGAGCTGTCGCTCACGCGAGCGCTGGAGCGACTCCCCGCATGTGCTTCAGGATGGTCTCGCCCTCGGAATAAAATCGGACAAGCAAAAATTTTAACGTCGACCACTTGCGCTTTCTGCACGTTGTGATATAATGATCTCATAAATACAATCTATAAGTTACCCTCGGTAACGAGCTGGGAATGTAATGACCGCCTAGCGCCGGGCTCCTTCTGCGACCGAACGCGCGCTGACTTGAACGTAATCGAACTGGGCCGGCGACCGGAGCCAAACGGCGAACAAGGCCGCTCTGATACACGGTTACACGGTGCGGACTCGAGCCGTTCCGTCGCGTCATGGCGGGGTCTGTCGCAACGTGCATCGCATAGTTTCTAACTCTTCACGTCGTGCCGATCTCGGCAGCGGAGCGTGACGGCCTCGTCACGTCCGAGGAGGTTGAGACTCGCGTTCGAAGGTGGTGGGTTGTGGCTGACGATGTATGGAGTGCGCTCGTCCAAGGCGTGCTGGCATTCGCGCGGTCCGGCATCGGCACCCTGACCGACACCGCGTTCAAGGATACGGGAGCGCTGGTCAAGGCGCTGCACGACGACTCGCAACCCGGAACTGTCAAGGCGCGGCTCGATCAACTCGAGACGGACATCAAGAACCTGGCCGCTGCCGGCAAGAAGATCGTCGACGCGGTCCAGCCGGAGGTCACGAAAGCCAAGCAGGCCGTGCAAGATGTGGCGGCCATACTCGGCAAGTCCCCTTTCACCGCGGCAGACTCCGGGCAGGCGGCGACGCGACTCGCCGACGTGCTGGTCGCGTTCGACAAGGCGCTCGACATCGTTGCCAAGAAGCTCGCCGAGCCGGAGCCGACTCCAGCCGCCAAGCAGGCGATGGAAGACCAAATCCGGGGAATCACCGAACCGTGGAAAAGGCCTTTCCGCAATCTCGCGGCCGGCCTGTCGCAGGGCTTCGACGCGCTCTGCCACACCGTGCTCGGCGTCGACCATGCGGGGGCGAGCCTCGCTGATCATCTCGAGTGGAACCGGCAGACGTTCCGCTTCACGGCCAAGCTAACGCAAGCGGGAGCGGCGCAGCTCGGTCTATTGCGGCTGGACGGCGCCAGCGTCGAGGCATTCTTCAGCTATCAAGATCCGGCCAAGGTCGGAATCGTCCTCAAGTCGAAGCTGCAGGCCGGGTTGCGTTCCGACAAGCTCCTGGAAAAGATCATTCCAGCCGAGGCCCCGACCGCCGATTCGGATACGGTCGCGGTCACGCTCGATACCCATGACGGGCTCACGTTCGGCGACGGCCCCAACAAGAAGATTACCCTCCCGGTCCGCTTCTCGTTTCCCGCCGTTGAGCTGCGCGAGCTCGCAATCGCGCTGCCGGACGGGCCCGACGCGAACAGCGGCCGCGTCGACGTGATGTTCACGATCGCGGGAAAGCTCGGCAGCGTGCTCGGCGTCGTAGCGGAAGGCGGCGGCGTTACCATCGCCTGGCAAGGCGGAGGTGCGTTGGATGTCAAGCCGAAGCCGCCGGACGCGAGCGGGCTCAAGGTCGACGCCGGGGTGGTGAAGGGCGGCGGCTATCTGCGCTACCGGGAGCCGGCGCATGAATATGGCGGCGTGCTCGACCTCAAATTCACCGAGATCGGCGTCACCGCGATCGGTCTGATTACTACGGACCCATTTTCGTTTGTTGTCGTCATTGGCGTGCACTTCCTGCCGAAGATCGATCTCAGCTTCGGCTTCACGCTCAATGGACTGGGCGGATTGCTTGCGATCGAGCGCGGGCTCTCGACCGACGAACTGGTCAAGGGCTTGCGCGAAGGCGCCGTGGCTTCGCTGCTGTTCCCGGACGACCCCGTGATGGCCGCTCCCGGCATTCTCGACCGTCTGGGCAAGATCTTTCCGGTCGAGCCAGGCGGCTTCGTGGTCGGGCCGATCGCCGAGCTCGGATGGGGCTCGCAGGCGGGTTTCGTGAAGGCGCGGGTCGGCATCGTGCTCGCGCTGCCGGACCCCAAGCTGGTCATTCTCGGGGCGGTGCAGATCGGAGTGCCGTCGGCGGCCGCGCCGGAAAACCTGCGCATCGTCGATCTGCGCGCCGAGCTGATGGCGGAGATCACGCCGGACTTCTTCCTATTGCGGGTGAGCCTGGCCAATTCCAAGCTTGCCGGCATCGTCATCAGCGGCGATCTCGGCATGCTGGTCCGCTGGTCGGGCGGCGGCGCATTCGCGTTCTCGGCCGGCGGCTTCTTCCCCAAATACACGCCACCGGCCGAGCTTGCCGATCTGCAGCGGATTGCGCTCGAAATGTCGCCGCCGGTGGACTTCCTCACGGTTCGGGCGACCGCCTATTTCGCCGTGACTGCCAACACGCTGCAGTTCGGCGGCGCCGTATTCGTAGCAGCGGACCTCGGCCCGGTCTCCGGCAACGCCCATCTGTCGGTCGACGCGCTGTTCCAGTGGTCGCCGCGCTTCGCCTTCGTTTTCATCATCGACGCAGGCGTGGAGATCAAGGCATTCGGCGAGACGGTTGCCGGGGCCTCGTTCCACGGTGAGCTCTCCGGGATGAAACCCTGGCATCTCGAGGGCAGCGCCAGCGTCGACATCCTGTTCTGGACGGCGCACCTCGACATCAGTCCGATCGAATGGGGCGACCGAGACACGACGCCACAGGAGATCGTCCACCCGGTGGACATAGTGCGGCAGGCGCTGAGCGCCGACGCGGCGTGGAGCACGCGTCTGCCGGCCGGCTCGGAGATGATCGTGCGGCTCGTCCCGGACTCGACGACGCCGCTCCTCGTCCATCCGCTCGGCGCGCTTGAAGCCAAGCAGCAGCAGGTGCCGCTGGAGGTCACGATCGACCGCATCGGCTCCGCCGCTGTCGACGCCCGCCGTATCAATCTGGCCGATCCACAGGTCGGCGACCGGGACGCCGCGATGGTGTCGCACGCGACCGACAAGTTCCCGCCGGGCCATTTCATCCAGATGACCGCCGACCAGCAGGTCGCACGGCCGGATTTCGAGGAGTTCCCCTGCGGACTGAGACTGGCCGCATCGAAGGGCGCGGTGCATGGAGCGCCCACCGGCGTGGTCTATGAATGGCATACGGTATTTCCGCCGCGCAGGATCAACATCCCGCGAATCAAATGGAATATGGCGGCAATCGCGGGCGTCGCCGTGCGCAACGGCGCGGTGGCGGCCACGCTGCGGCAAAGCCACAACGCGTACATGCCGGTCCGCAAGAGCGTCGACACGAATGTGGTCGCGCTCAACGATGCGGGTCGCGTCAGCATCCGCCGACTCGACGACCTGACCAGGCCGGCCGACACGCCGGCGGTCATGACGACCACCGCGGCGGCGCGGCTGATGCGCGACTTGACCGAAGGCCAGACCAATTCCCTGCAACTCGTTGCCGTGGGACTCGCCGCATGAACTCGCTGAGCAAGGCGAAGAATTTTGTCGCCGACGCGTTCATCGTCGCACCGGTCACGCCGTTTGTGCCGGAGAACATCAAGCTCGGCGAGTACACGTTCCTGCCCTGGGTCAGGACCGGACTGGCGGCCGCGGTGACCGGACCGGCCGCGGCGGAAGCCGACAAGCCGCCGCGCGCAAAGGCGAAGATCAAGGTCACCGTGCAAGGCGACAATGGTGCGACGGCGGACGTCGAGAAGGAGGTCACGCTGCGCGGCCCGGGCGATGTCGTGGGCATCGATTCGAACGAGATCGTGCGCCGCGTGCCGGCGCCCAATTCATTCAATGTGGAAGAGAGCTTCTTTGCCCACGTCGAGTTCAACCGGCCGGAATTGCCCTGGCTGTTCTCCCCATCCGCGCCCGACGGCAATGACCGGCTGACGCCGTGGCTTGCGCTCGTCGTCTGCGAAGCGGAGCGCGCGACGGTGCAGCCGGGCCCGGCCGGATTGCCGCAACAGCTTCTCACGCACATGAGCGAGCTGCAGCCGCTCGACGATGCCTGGGCGTGGGCGCACGCGCAGGTGATCGGGCCCAAGGACGGGGCGCCGACGGTCGACGACCGCCTCACCGAGGATTATGCGGCGACCAACCTGTCCCGCATTCTTTGCCCGCGCAAGCTCGAGCCCGGGAAGAGCTACATCGCCTGCCTGGTGCCGACGTTCGATTGCGGCGTCAAGGCCGGTCTCGGAAGCGGTCCGGGAACGCTCGCCTGGGCATGGGAGCACAGCGCCGGCGACGCCGACAAGCAGATTACCCTTCCGGTCTACGATTCATGGCGTTTCTCGATCGGGCCGGCGGGCGATTTCGAGTCGCTTGCGGAACGGCTCACCGGAATAGCCGCACCCTGGCAGATCGGCCGGCGCACGATCGATACCAGCAACCCGCGCGGCGGCATGACGGCGCTTGCGCCCGGCGCGCCGGGCGAGATCCAGGTGCTGCGCTGCGCACTGGTGTCGCCGACATCGGTCCCGTCGAATGCGCCGGTATCGGAAACCAGCGTCTGGCCGGCCGCGACCCGCGACACCCTGCGCAAAGTGATCGACACCAGCCAGGGGACTGACGCGCTGCCGCGCGTGGGCCCGCGCGTCTATGCGCAGTTCCAGCGGGCACAGAAGACGATCGGCAAGGTGTTCGGCGACCCGCCGACCTCGACCACCGCCGCCAATAACGACTGGTTCGCAGACCTCAACACCTCGCCGATGCATCGCATCGTGGCCGGGTTGGGCACCCGCGTGGTGCAGCACGACCGCGAGCCGCTGATGCAAGCCGCGTGGCAACAGGTCGGCGAGATCAATCTCGCGAACCTGGTGCTGACCCGCATTCAGTTCGGACGTTTCCTCGGACAGTCGCTGCTGGATCGACACTTGGCGCCACTGCGGCTTGGCGACCTTGCGCAGGCGCTGCGCGGCGTGCAAGGCAAAGTGCGTCTTGGCGGTTCAGCCAGGACGGTGTACGGGGTGGTGGGGGCGAGCCAAGTACCGCCGGCCGCCATGACCAGCGCATTCCGTCGCGCCACGCGCTCGCGCGGACCGGTCGGCCGCGTCGCCGGCAATGTCGGGGCCCTGCGCCAGCTCATTGCCGCGCAAGACACCTTTAAAGATCTGCGCCTGGCCTATGCCGAGCCCGATGGCGTGAGCGGTCTCTCGGATCGGGCAATCGCGGCGATCCCGACGCAGATACTTGCCAAGAGGTTCGCGGTCACCCCGCAGGCGGCCCGACAAACGGCCGCACAAAAGCTCGCCAGCCGGCCGGGAGCAGCCACCATCGTCGATCGCATGCTGTCGCCCATGGCGACTTGGCACGTGCCGGCGGGCGCCATCGATCTCGCCACGGTCGCCGGCACGCAGATCGTGAATGCAGTCAATACTTCGCCGACGCGACTCGCCGCCGACGGCGCGCGTGCGGAAGCAACCGTCCCGCTGCTCGTGGGGATCGCCAATGCCGGCACCCCAAACCTCGGCCAGAATGCAAAGCTGAGCGTCGAGCGAATCAACGGTCAGCTTCCGTTCACGCCGGTGGTCCGGGTCGCCCCTGTACTGGGGGGCATCGGCAATGTCGGAGCGCCTGCTCTCGCCGACGGCATCGCGGCCAATCGCGCGGCATTGGCGGCGCGCGTGGCCGTTGGCCAGCCGGTCGCGGCTGTCGCGCTCGCGCCGGACGCGATTGGGCGTGTGGTCGCTGCACCCGCAGGGGGTGCGGCTGCCGGCGTGGGCGCGGTGGTCGCTGCGCCCGATCCACTCCACCGGTTTGAAACATCGGCATCGCGCGCGCTCACCGCCGCGCTGGTAAATGGCAAGGCCGCGCCCTCCAACACCGTCGCCACCGCACTCTCGCAGTTCGCGCAAGGAATCGGTGTCACCGGAATGAAACCGACGCCGGATCGCCCGGCACTGACGCTCACGCGTCCGGCTCTGCTCGGCGCCGTCGCCCCCGCGGTCACCGCCACCGCTTATGCCAAGTCGCGGCTGGCGCGCCTTCCGAATTGGCTGCCAGCGACGTGGTTCGACGACGGCCTCGTGACGCCGATCATGGCAGCTCCTCATTTCGACCGCCCGATGTATCAAGCGCTGGACGCCTTCAATCGCGACTGGCTGGTGCCCGGGCTCGGCACCATCGCAGAGACCGATTTCGTGACGGTGCTGCTCACCAACCCGATTTTTACCGAGGCCTTCCTCGTCGGGTTGTCCGACGAAATGGGCCGCGAGCTGCTGTGGCGCGACTATCCGACCGACCAGCGCGGCACGTATTTCCGTCGCTTCTGGGACGAGGTTTCGAACGAGTTGACAATCGACATTCATCGCTTTCCGCGCACCGCGCTCGGCTCGCACATCGCTGGCGGCGCGACCGAGGGACGAGTGGTGCTGGTGATGCGCGGGGAATTGTTCCGCCGCTATCCGGACGCGATCGTGGTCGCGGTCAGGGAGCAGCGTGACCCACAAGGGAATCCCATCTTCAGCGACCCACCCACCGCCGGTCAGGAGGGTGCGATCCTATTCCACGCCCATCTCGATCCAAATTTGCACCTGGTCGGATTCGATCTGACCAAGACCCAGCTGCTCAACGAGTCCTGGTGGTTCCTCATTGCCGAGCATCCGACCGCGCCACGGTTCGGGCTCGAGCTCGTTGGCAAGCAGGCGGGTGCCCTCAAGCGCGCGGACATGCACTGGAACGACCTCGGGCCGCTCCGTCTCGGCCGCTTTCTCTCGCCGGGCGCGCTGGGCCACGCAGTTACGATCTCGGATCCGGGCAGCAATCCACCGGCCACCGATTGGCCGGGCAACGCCGCAATCGTGGCGCGAACGCTTCTGCACGATCCAGTGCGCGCGGCCTTCGACGCCCATTCTCTGGTCAAGAGCTGATCGCCATGCCCGACAGCCCCGAACTGATCAAGCTTCGCACCGACGCCGCCACGTTGACGGCACAGCGCGATCAAACAGTCGCAAGTATTGCTCAGAAGGCGGCGCAACTCACCGCGCTGAAGTCGCAAATTTCGCGGCGCGTGCTGGCCGGCGACAAAGCCGGCGCTGCGGCAGCGCAAGCGCAGCACGATCAAATCGCCAAGCAGCGCGCGCAGGACGCGGCCGCACTGATCCAGCTCGACAAGACGGCGCGCGATGCGATCGGCGGGCTCATCGCCCGGCTCGATCCATGCGATGGCGATGCGGCCTATCCGCTGCTGCTTCTGCCGGTGCGGCTGGAGACCCGCTACACAGCCGACCGCAGCTCGCTGCGCGTGCGCATCTTTCCCGACGACATCCATATCGATCACGTCAACCGCGGCGTCAGCGAGACCGAACGGGCTGCCGCCTTGGCCTATTGGAATGCGGTGTGGCGCAGCCCGAACACCGATGACGCGTGGGCCGCGTTCGTCAAACAAGTGGGCCGTCGGCGTGCGCTGTGGGTTGCGCTGGCGATGCAGCCGTCCAACATCGCCCGGCGCAACAGCGATCCGGCGCCGACCTTCAACACGCCGGCGCCGTTGGCCAAGACCGGCGCCGTAGCGCGCTTGCTGCCCAACCGCTTCACCGTCGTGGCGGTCCAGGGCGGCGAAGTCACCACCGCCCTCGGCAACCCGATCGCACCATCGGTGCCGGTCGCGCTCTACGCCGACGACGGCGCGGAATTGCGGGACGTCAACGGCGTCAAGGTGGCCGCCGGGCGCGAATGGCTCGTCGATTATGCCGAAGCCGAGCGCATCGGCATGGCCGTGACGGTCAAGCTCAAACGGCCAGGAGCGACCATCGACCGCCTGTTCGTGTTCGGCGTACGGGTCAGCCTCGATCCCGCGGCGGCCGCGAAGGAGCTCGCGTCGCTTCTCCTCGCCCATCGGTGCAGCCCCGGGCTCGCCTTCGTGCCGCAGGGAACGCCGACCAACAACACCGAGACCGATCGCGCGGCTTGGCAACGTCAGGTCGAGCCCAAGGCGCCGGCGCGCGACCCGCTTTCAGCCCCCGATGCGCGCTCGAACGCCGCCGTCCTCGCCGGAGCGCTTGGGATAGGCGCAACCGCGTTCGCCGAGCTCGATCACGCGGCTGAGCAGGAACAATCGCGCGCCCGCGCCATGAACGTCGCAATGTGGGGGCCGTCCTGGGGCAGCTTCCTCGACAAGATCAACAAAGTGGGCCCGAATGGCGCCGCTCTCCCCAGCGGCACACGCGAATCCGCGCGTCAGTTGCACCGCGATGCGGTCCGCGGCCGCGGCCCCATTCCGGTGATCCGAGTCGGCAATCAGCCGTACGGCGTCCTGCCGGTGTCGAGCCTGGACAAGCGCTGGACGCCTAACGAAGGGGCGTTCGAGCGCGATCTGATCGGCCTGCTGCGGCGAATCCGTGCCAAGTGGCGGGCATGCCTCGACGCCGTCCCGCAACTGGGTAAGGGCGACGTCGACAAAGCGCTGCTGGATCTCCTGGGCTCGACCGCGGTGTCACAGGGCCTGCGGGTGCGCGCGGTCGTGGCAGGCTCCCTCGAAGCACTCGCCCCGGAGGTCGTCGGGAGCTCGACCAGCGACGCCTTCATTCAGACCACGATCGAAGAGCTGATTTGGGAGGATCTGATCGGCAACGCTTCCCTCTTGTTCCCGGTCGGCGCGCTTGCCAGCAAGAGCCTTCCGCTGCCGCTGCCGATGGTCGACAAGACCGATCCGGACTTCATTACCGCCACGATGGCGGGTCAATCGCCGGGCGCAGTCAGCGTCTTGCAGGTCTTGGTTGGGCTGTCGTGGGACCGTGCCACCCAGGACGTCGCGCGCAACAGCGCCTTCGGGCGCATCGCCGAGATTGTCGGCTGGGTGACCGCCCTTGCGGCGGGCGACCGGGAGCGGATCCTGGCGCTGGCGACGCAGGCCGAGCGCGCCGACGCAAGGACGCTCTCAGCCGAGGCCGCGCGCCTGCGTCAAGCGATTGCCGCGCCGACGCCGCCGACGATCGAGGAATATCAGCCGGTGAGCGCGTTTCGCGGCTCGTTCGGCGAAATCGCCGTTACCAGCACGGCCGCGGCCAATCGAGCCCAGTTCAGCGCCTTCGCGCTGCAGGCCTGGTTGGACGCGCGCGCGCGGCTGAACGAACTCACGGCGGCGCTCAACGAGCTCAAGGACACGGAACTGAACGAACGGCGGATTCTTCTTGCGGAGTCGCTCGACATTGCCTCGCATCGGGTGGACGCGTGGCTCACGGCTCTGGTGGAAAGCCGTCGCCGGAGTCTGCGGGCTGCCCATCCGGACGGCATGTCGATCGGCGCCTATGGCTGGCTCGAGAACATCGAGCCGACCGGCCAGCGTGAACTCGACGGCGGCTTTATTCATGCCCCAAGCCTGACGCATGCGGCCACCGCGGGTATCCTGCGCAGCGCCTATCTCTCGCACAACACCGATACGGCCGGCGATGGAACGCTTTCGTTCGACTTGACCAGCGCGCGCATCCGCGAGTCGCTGCACCTCCTCGATGGGATGCGGCAAGCACAGCCGCTTGGGGCTCTGCTCGGCTACAAGATCGAACGTGCGATGCACGAAGTCGGACTCGACCGATTCATCCTGTCGCTGCGCAAGATCGCGCCGCGCTTCCAAGGCAAGCTGTCGGATCGCGGCGAGACATTGCAGCCAGTGGCGCTCGAGGCCGTGACCGCGAACAATATCACTGACGGTGTCACGCTGATCCACTTGTTCAACTCAGCTTTCGACATCCGCAAGCAGCTCGATGCAGCGCCGACCGACAATCCGTATCTAACCGAACCTTGGCGGCAGACCACCCAGGACGAGTGGAAAGCCATTCGCGACATCATCCAGGACGCGGCGAAGGCGCTCGAGTCGGTGAGCAGCTTGCTGCTAGCGGAATCGGTCCACCAGATGGTGCAGGGAAACATGGCCCGCGCCTCGGCGGCACTGGATGCTGCGGGCACCGGCGATGCTGTCGCGCCGACGCCACAAGTGATTGCGACGCCCACGACCGGCTTGCCGGTGACCCATTCTGTGTTGCTGGTCGCCGGCGGCACCGCGTCTTGGAACGCGGCGCGGCCGCGCGCCGCCGCCGAGCCCCACCTGGAAGGATGGGCGGCTGAACGGCTCGGCGATCCGGCCACGATCGTCGTCGCGATTGATGCGCAGGGCGCGCCGATCACGCTCGCGGCATCGGGCTTCTGCGCGCTCGACGTGATCTATGACGCCGCCGACCGCGCCGGCTTCGAACGGCGACTGCGCGCGCGTCTGGATAGGCTTCCGGCGGCAACGCCGTTCGCCGAGACGCTTGTTGCAACTTGGCCGGCGGGACAGCGGGCGATCGGCGATGTGTTCGAGCTGGCGGCGTCGCTCCGCGCGCTCATCGTGGCGGCACGGCCCGCGACTCCGCTCGACCTCGTGCTACCGAATGCGACCGGCCCGAACGCGCCGCCGGTTCGGGCGATCACCGCCGCCGCGCTCGGTGAGGCGCGGGGGCGGGCACGGAGTGCGCACGACCTTTTGAGCCTGCGCACCGCGTCGCTCGGGGCGCTGCTGCAGCAGCCCACGGTCACCGCCTCGGCACTCGCCGCCGCGGTCGAGGCGCTAGCCGATTTCGGCATCGTCGCTCCTTCCGCCGCTGGCGATCAGTTGAACGCGCTCGCGCACCTCGCTTTCACCGAGGCCACACGACGCCTCGCCACCTGGGAAGATGAGGTCAAGAAGCCGCTGACCGTCGACACCCTCGTTGCCGCCGGGCAAGCCCTGTTCGGGGACGGCTTCTGGATCCTTTCGGCGATCGGCCCCAACGCCGCCGCCGACGGCTGGGATGCGGCCCTGGCGACGCCACCGCCGGGCGCCGGCGCAACGGCCGTCCGGACGTTCCTCACCGACCTCGCCTCGGTGCGCGACGGCGTGCGGCGCTACGTCGAGGCGTTGCTGCTGACGGAGGCGGTCGGGCATGCGGGCGTCCTGCGCGTCGCACAGCTGGCCGGGCCCGGCAAGGAACCGCCGAAAGGCTGGATCGACGGCCCCATCGATGCCGCCAGCTCAACCCCGGACGTGCCGGTCGGCAGCTATGTGATGGATGTTGCGGGAAACTATGGAGCGGGCCAGCCCACATTCGCTCTGGTGGTCGATCAATGGGTGGAGTTGCTGCCGGTTCGCCAGCGCCGGGGCGAAGGCGCAAACGCTCCCGTCGATGCGCGACACACGACCGGTATCGCTTTCAACGCCGCCGCGCCGCTGTCGCGTCCACCTCAGGCGCTGCTGCTGGCGGTGGCGCCAGACGGTCAGCGTTGGACCACGGCCGCCGTAATGGACGTGCTCGAGGACACGCTCGATCTGGCCAAGATCCGTGCCGTGACGCTCGAACGCACGAACGGCGCGGCACGATTGCTGCCCGCGCTCTACGAGCAGAGCTGGTCGTTGCAGGGGGAGAAGGTGTTCGACCTCGCCGCAACGCTCGCGGTCGCCGCCAAGAGCGAGGCGATGTTGCAATTCATCAAGGAAGGATAGGGCCGTGACAGCGACCAACGCGCTCAAGGTTCGACCTCTTCCCGAGGCGATCAAGGTGATCGCGCTCGAGCCGCCCGGCTGGACGCGGCTCGAACCTCAGAGCCGCAGCGGCAACCCGGCGCCCGGGCTCGAGGCGCGCTTGCACGACCCGCTCTGGCTGCTGGCGCGGCAATGGCAGTTCGGCGAATTCCATGGCGAGGATGCCGGCACGCCGCTCGCAGCTCTGATCAACAGCGCGAGCCTGCGGGTGACCGCGTGGCGGCCCGGCGATCCGGCCAATCCGGCGGCCGGACCCGTTCTGCCTTGGCCGGCGGACGATCCGATTGATCCCGTCATTGAGCGCGAGCCGCCCACGGTCCACGGACCCGGCCTGCGTCAGCGTGCGGAGGCGGGCGCATTGCTGGTTGCCAGGCTCGCCGAAGCCGGGCTCGATGCGCGCGCGAAGCTCGTTCAGTTGTGTCCCCTGTTCAATCCGGGCGAGGCGCAGCAAACGCCGCGCCGGTTCGCGACTCTCGCGCTGTCCTGTCCCGACGGCGAAAAGGCTGCTGCGATGCTCGAATCGGGGGCGGCTGGCATCGCCTCCATCGCCGGCACTGCGGAGACGGCGCGCGCCGCGGCACAGGCTTGGCTCGGCTGGTATCGCGACAACGTTTCCCGTCCGCGAGCGGGAGCGCCGGACTCCTGGATTCCGGAGCGGCTCGAGCACCGATTCTCCTTGCGCCTCGGCAGCGGCGCCAGCCAGCGGGTGGTAGCGGCGCCGTCGCACGACAACGACGGCATCGATTGGTACGTGTTCGATCACCTGACCGGACGCCGTCTGGATATTCCGCAAGAACCGGCAGGCGCGCCGGAGCAGCAACGCAAACTGACGGTCGTCGTCTCGCCCTTGCGCTATGCGGGCATGCCGGCGGACCGGATTTGGCAGTTCGAGGACGGCGCGGTCAATTTCGGCGCGCTCGAGAGCCAACCGCACGACCTCGCGCGGCTGTGCTTCGTGGAATTCGCGATGATCTACGGCAACGACTGGTTCGTCGTGCCGGTCGACGTCGATCACGGCAGCCTGACCCGCATCACCCAGCTTTCCTACCTGACGACTTTCGGCGAGCAGCGCGCGGTGCCACCGGCAGACGACACCCGGCGGAGCGGACGTTTCCGCATGTTCGAGATGTCTGTTGCCGGGGCGCCCGACACCCCCTTGCCCGGCCTGTTCGTGCCGCCGTCGGCGCACTTGCCGGTGGCGGGACGTATGCTCGAGGACGTGCTGTTGCTGCGGGACGAGGGGGCGCACATGGCGTGGGCGGTCGAAAGAATCGTTCAGAGCGTCTCCGGCGATCCGCGCAGTCGGTCCGACGAGCCGCGAACGGATCCCGCTCCGCGTCCGATCCGCGGCGGGGCGGACCTGCAATACACCTTGGAAACGTCGGTCCCGCGCAATTGGATTCCGCTGGTGCCGGTGCCCACCACCGGGCACGGCGGTTTCGTCTTGCGCAAGGGCACCATGACGGACCACGACGAAGCGCTCGGCCAGCTGCTCGCCCCCACGCCGTTCACGCTGCAGGAGGAAGAAGTCCCGCGCGAAGGCCTTCGCGTGAGCCGGATTCCGCATCTCGCCCGTACCGCTGACGGCAGGCGTCTGCGCTGGGTGGCGCGGCGCGTCAGCGTTGGCCGTGGCGAAGGATCGAGCGGGCTGGCATTCGACAGCGCGACCCGATGATTAACCCCGTCCGGGTCGACTGGGCCGTCGCGGCCAGCTACTACAAACGAGGACCATGCAACGATCTCCTCATGTCACGGGACAGTTATCTTCGAAGCGAGATTGGTTGTGCGTTTCTCGAAGTGAAGAGAATACCCAACGACATCGAAGCCTACTTGGAATGTACTGCTGAAGAATATTCGTATTTCTTCGAAAAGGTGAGGTTCCAAATTTTTGGCAAGCAACTGCGAGAGCAAGATTCAGAGAGCTTCAAAATCGCAAAGAACGACGTGTACAAATCACCGATCGGTCTAACAAAGGAGCCGTCGACTATTACGCAAGACTACAAAGATAATGCCGAGAGGATAGGCAAAACAACGCATCGCGCTCGCCGGCGCGAGGCCGGCAAAGCTGCTGAACGACGCATTCAAATAGAATGGAACGAAAGGACTTCTAATGCGCACGCATGGGCCGTTCAACTGGACGATCGACATCGCGGCATCGATGATTTGTATTCTTGTCACGATCGCGCCTGTCTCAGCAAAATCAAAGATTAATGACCAAGATACAGCTGTTTCGGGAACCGTGACCGGCAACGTCCAAGAAGTAGGCTTCAGGGCCATGATTCAAAAGCAAGCCATCCAGTATAATCTTTCTGGGTCAGCAGAAAATAATACTGACGGATCTGTTCGGTTTACCCTTCAAGGTGATAATGATCGGATCAAGCAAGCTCTAAAGACCATTAGTAAGGGCACAAAAAAGTCATCCAATGTGAATGTTAGTACATCTTCTGCCGCAGTTTCCCAAAATTTGAAAACTTTCACGGTCGTAGGCTGGACATCCGTCAGCCGGGGTATCACCCACCCCTACAATCTCGT